>Ga0315905_10005051_pt1 | contig 13459 bp, 20 predicted proteins | sample LakEriMetagenome_5_FD_203522 | JGI IMG/M metagenome (GOLD analysis project Ga0315905, IMG submission 203522) | Freshwater fungal communities from buoy surface, Lake Erie, Ohio, United States - Buoy 4 MA121 | ecosystem: Environmental > Aquatic > Freshwater > Lake | place: USA: Lake Erie, Ohio... | reverse complement strand
CCCTCATCCTCACGTCTGCTGACACTGTCGTTCTCCACGGTGTCTCTCTCTAGAATGTGTTCTCTCACTCGAATGTGTTCTCTCCCTCATCCTCACGTCTGCTGACACTGTCCTTCTCCACGGTCTCTCTCTCGCTCTCGCTCTCTCGCTCTGGCTCTCTCTCTCTCTCTCGCGCGCGCGCGCTCTCTCTCTAGATCTGGATTTCAACCCCATGATAGACAGGCAGGCTGAAGATCGCTGCCATCGCATCGGCCAGGTGTTCCTAATGTGTTCCTAATGTGTTCCTAATGTACCATCGCATCGGCCAGGTCAGACCTCCTAAGCCTTGCAGAATGTGTTCTGAAATCATGTAGAATGTGTTCTCTGATCGCTGCTTCGCCTCGGCCTGACGCGGCCCATAACCATATTATGTGTGTGTGTGTGTGTGTGTGTGTGTGTATATGCATACTGTATGTATGTATATATGCATACACACACACACACACACGTATACATGTACACACACACACACACACACACACACACACACGTTCAGACGCGACCGGTAACCATCTACAAGCTCGTGTCAGCGGGAACAGTGGACGAGAAAATCTACAACATTGCTGAGCGCAAGGTACCAAAAAAAAAAATTGGTACGCAAGGTACCCAAACAAAATTCTCAAAAGGGAGCATGCAGTGCTTCCTCAGAGTAAATGTGCTATGGTATTGACTTTTGAGAATTTCCGGGGGGGCCGAAGGGCCACCTTGCCAACACGATGCTGGGGGAGGGGGAGGGTGCTGAGGATGCTACCGACCATTCTCAGGTCTGAAATGAAAAAAAATGAGAAAAAAGGGGGGGGAAAGGTGCTGAGGAGCTACCGACCATGTCAGGTCTGAAATTCTCAAAGAATTTCAAAAAAGGGGGTGGATGCGACCGACCATTGTCAGCTCTGGAAATTCTCAAAATGACTCCACTCTCGCACCCCCCCCACCCCCCCCACCTCCCATAATCATAGCACATTTTCTCTTTGAGCGCGTCCTCCTTGAATAACCCATCCTCCTCATCATCATTCATCCTCCTCCTCCTCCTTCTCCTCCCCCCCCCCCCTGCTTCCTCCTCCTCCACCTCCTCCTCCTGCGCAGGATAACATAGCAGACCTGATTCAAGAGATCCTGGCGCGGCACCTTGTTGAGCTGGGGGCACGCGGCTCGCGCTAGTGCTTGGACTGCAGACCGCTAATTGGACGCTTGTGATGCTCCCTACCTAGGGCACGGGTCGTCTCGTGCATGCCAAAACAAGGGTTAGTTAACTAACTAAACCACGCCTTTGGTGTCCGCAGCCGCGCATGCTCGTCAGCTGTATCATCACAATGAACTTGGCTTGGTATCAGGATACTTTGTATCTCGGATAGAATGGACTTTTTGTAGATCCAAAATCCACTTTATCGGAGATACAAAGTTCTTTGTGATAATACGCTTGCCCTTGCACTTCATCATCACGTCATGTCTTACCATAGCACATTTACTCTGAGGAAGCACTGCATGCTCCCTTTTGAGAATTTTGTTTGGGTACCTTGCGTACCAATTTTTTTGGTACTACATCTTGGCGACACCAGCAATCTCGCCCAAAAGAATGTGATTCGTCTCTCTCCCAGCGCCATCGGCGCTCGCTTCCTCCCTCTCCTTGTGACGTCAAAAACCAAGCGTGTCTCAGTTTCTCAGTGTGCCGGGAGTTTGGGTTTATTGCGATCCGAAAACGGGACAAAAATCCTACGCTAATCCGCGAGGTTTTGTGTGCTCATCCTACCGCGCGCTCCTCTACTGGTAGAACAAGTTCTGCACGAGCGCAAAGATCCTCTAGAAAATGTTCTCTACTGCACAGCAGTGCCCAGAGGAGCACTTAGACAGCGGCAGAGAACAGAGAGAAGAAAGGAAGAGGAGGTGGGGGCCAGGTCGCTCATCGTCACCTTGGAGGCGAGCAAGTCAGCCTTCCCCATCCGGGATGGGCCTCAGATGGACACGTGTCTCTCTCTATCTCCTTTGCATGTATCCTCCTCCTCATAGGGATGGCCTCAGATGGACACGAGCTCAGGTAGACACAAGGACACCGACACCATCGATGCGGGTGGTAGGAAGGCCCGGGATGCTTGTTTCGGTGCCGGCAGAGCGGAACATAGAGTGATAGGGAGACCCATACCCCGAAAACATCTCGCGGCTGAGACGTTGGCCACTGGTGCTCGACTTGCGCCAGAAGCTGCACCCCGGCGACGAGTCTTGGTGCGCGCTGTGCGGGTCGTCGTCCTGCCACCAAAAAAAACAAACTTTAGTGCACTAGTGCATTTACTGATACCAGTCAAGATGTTGAGTACTTTAGAGAGAGAACACATTAATAAGAAGGGCGTAGTAGACTGTTACTAATACAAGTCAAGATGTTGAGTACTTTAGAGAATTCGCACCTGGTCCCAGTGCGCTAGCTCAAGCCCGCAGTAGGCACAGAGCACCTGCACACCCAACCATTGCCACGTCCTTTATCCTAGGTCTCTTTTGCCAGTGACACGTGAGTCTCAAGGTCAAAAGAGGCCTTTATTGTAGGTCTCTTTTGAACGTGACCACTCTCACTGCCAGCGAGTCGCAAGCCCTGCAGAGCCCTGCCCTACTATAGAAGTAAAAGAGACCTAACATAGAAGTAAAAGAGACCTACTATAGACAGGACGTAAACACGCTCACAGCGACAGGGATTGCACTCGCGGCGACGGTGCAACGGGGAGTGCGCACGCGGGGCGGCACCTTGTCAGCAGCCTCGCTGTCGGGGGTGAAGATGAAGCCGGCCCTTGCCATGGCTTCGGGTGACAGGCGTGGGTTCGTGGCATGGGGCCATTCAAGAAAGGTACTTTCCCGCCCCTCCACCGTGCGGAGTTTGTCAACTAGATCGCCAAAAGTTTCCTGGCATGAGGGTGGACACGTGTCAAAAGAGAACTATTAAGGAGCAAAAGAGACCTACTAAAGAGACCTACTTACACTGGCATACCTTGACGACAGGCGCGATGGAGTCGCGCGAGCACGTGCTCCGCGTGCTTGAACGCGACACCATGCCGTCGACACTGTTCGTGGTTCGTGACGACACAAAGGAAGTGTTGGTATCGTCCACGCTCGTCGTCGAGGCAACCGAGGGGCTGGCACATTCCGCCGCATTCTGCCGCATGCGCCCCAAGTCGCTCAACCACCCGGCTGGCACCTCTGTGCTGCGTGTCACCTCGGTGCTGCGCGTCCCGTCTACCGCTCCTGCTCTGCTGTCGCCCCCGCTTCTGGTACTTGACACCGCACACCCTTCCAGCTCCGGAAGCCACACTGACGTCGGCGCACAGCTCGCGTCGCCCATCACCTCCCTCTGCATTAGGAACACATTAGGAACACATTAGGAACACATTAGGAACACACATTGGGACACATTAGCTCGCATCGCCCTCTGCATCTGCACAGAGGAAGTCCAGGGGCAACCCCTAGGTCTCTTTCGACACTTACCAGGTCTCTTTTGACACTTACTAGGTCTCTTTTGACACTTACTAGGTGTCTTTTGACACTTAATAGGTCTCTTTTGACCGGTAGTCGTGCAGAGGTACGTACACCCCGCGCCCGATGCTCATCACAGAATACACATGTACGTCACATATCAGATATGCCATACACATGTACGTCATACAGCAGGTATGATGCGGGCCCGCTATACAAAAGAGACCTAATAAAGAGTCAAAAGAGACCTAATATAGTGTCAAAAGAGACCTAATAAAGTGTCAAAAGAGACTTAATATAGAGAGAAAGACCGCTTCCCCACCATACACATCTACGTCATACAGCAGGTATGATGCCATACACAGATACCACAATGCCGCCACTGTCTGCCTGTCTGTGCGTCTGTCTGTGGGTCTCTTTTGACACTACAGGAGGTCTCTTTTGACACTGTAGTAGGTCTCTTTTGACACTATAGTATGTCTGTCTGTCTGTCTGTCTGTTTCTGTCTGCGTGACACATAAATAGATAGATGTGTGTGTGTGTGTAGAGGGAGAGAGAGAAGAAAAAGAGACCGGGGGTGCCTGCCTCGACGGCTGGCGGCGCTGGGATGGCTGCACAGGGGCGGCGGCATGGGGCGACTCGCGGGGCGGCGGTGTGGGGATGAGTATAGCATGGTCCAGATGGTTCTGCCCACATATATCTAACATGTAAACATATATAGCATATATATATAATATACATATATATATATACACACACATACATATACATATACATATACATATACATATACATATACATTTTGGAGCTTGGGGTTCAGGGTTTAGGCGTGGTTTTCGGCGGTTCGGGGTTTAGGGTTTAGGGTTTAGGGTTCTAAAAGGCGTGGTTTTCGGTGGTTTTGCGGCGTGCTGTCCGCCCCATGGCCGCCCGCCAGCCTTGGTAACTTGTAATAATGTCAGAAGAGACCTATTAGTGTCAAAAGAGACCTACTAAAGTGGTAAACGAGACGTAGGTAGTAAAGTGCCTCTTCCTTCCCGTCACCCTCTCGCTACCGCTATTCGCTACACCCTTTACTACTGGCATCTCTGTACAGACACGCCCTCCACTCTGGTGCTCCTCGGATAGGATGTGTCCTCTCTATACAGAATGTGTTCTCTATATTAGGGAGACCTCGTAAGCTTTGAACTTCATCAAATATTCTCCGAGGAGCACCACGGTGCGCACCTGCAAAAAAAAAAAGGGTAAAAATTCTCAACAGTCAGCGCCCCGTTGTATTTCTATACAAGTCCATTAGTTATCGACTTTTTTGAGAATTTGAACCATATGCACCACGCGCTCTTGGCCCATGCTCGCACTCTGTACCTGTTCCACATAGAATGTGTTCTCTATGTGAGAAATGTGTTCTCTATATACCATATGCACCACGCGCTCTTGCCCCATGCGCTCTGTACCTGCCCCATATAGAATGTGTTCTGAATTTTTTAAATGTGTTCTCTGTATATCATCTCCAGGCATACTTGCCCCATATCCGTTGTGCCTGCCACCACAAAAAAAAAAATTGAATGTGTTCTCTGTATATCATGTACTCCAGGCATACTTGCCCCATACCCGTTGTGCCTGCCACCACCTCTCACGCAACACACACATATAGCGGGCCAGACCATGAGGGATATACTATACACACGCACACACACACACACACACACACACACACACACGCTATAAATATGTGTGTGTGTATATATAATATATATATATATATATATTGTATATATATATACGCGTCAAAGGGTCGCCAAGACAGACCGTGAGGGAAATACGCGAGAAGGGGTCGCCGAGGACCAAGCCCGACACATCGGCGCGCGGCCCCAGCGTTGCCACGTCAGTCCTATTGATGCGTGTCAAAACGTCTCCCATACGCAGCTTCCCAGTAATTTGCGCTGCGCCGCCTGACTGGAGCCGCCGAACTTGAAAGTAGCCGTTTTCGAGGCGGACAAGATCGATCCCCAGACCCACAGGTCCCTCGCACAGTCGCTCCGGCATGGGCACTGCCGGCTGCCGGATGAGCGTCACGGGCTTATCGACGTCGAGCGTGCTGTCCTGCATCAGCCGTCGCACGCGTACAGTAATGCAGATGGGAACACCCTCTGGGCCCACAATACGATTGGCAACTTCGTCTGGCGTTTCGCCCTTGACCGGAACCCCGTCCACCGCCACCAGCACGTCGTTGACCGCGATCTCGCACGAGAAGGCTGCCGGTCCGCCGGGGATCACCTTTGTCACGTACAGATCACCCTGCAACACACACACACCAAACACACACACCACACACACACACCAGTCTCACACCACAGTGTCATGACGCGCTGCTGGCGGCGCTCTCTGTCGCAATCTGCATTCAGAAGAAACTCTCCAGAAAATAGCAGACAATGGCGGCGGTTTGCAATACAACATTCGCGGCATCGCGTTGCAGTGGGCACGACCTCTTGGTTTACGTTGATATTGCAGCCAATGCCGCACATGACCCCGGACGTCTGACACAAATTCTCGGAAGTCAGTGCCCAAGAACATTTACTAAGTAAAAGTCTCCACAGTTTACTTGAGAGAATTTGCACCGGCGGCGTGGGCATCTCGCCCCACGTGGTGTTTGCACCCCCGCTAGGCGAAGGTGCCGGAGGTGCCGACACAGTGCCCTTGACATGCGAGGGTCCAGGGCCTGGCGTTGGCGGAGGCATCTGTGGGCACCCTCAGCACACTCGGCGTGGAAGCTGGGGCCGGCGACAGAGAGCCGTCAGGCCACGCTGCGGCCGCGCAAGAGGGAGCGCACCAAACGGCACATGCGCGACCACGCGCTGGGAGCCAGGAGCTCGGGCAACCTGAGGGCCCCGGCGCTGGTTAATGCGCGCCAGGCACGCGGGGGAGCCTTCACAACCAATCAAGGTCGAAGAGACAAAAAAAAAATAACTCAGAAATTTACTAAACGTGTGCAACGGACCCGTTGAAGATGGGAGTGGTGGACGATGTAGCCGTACGATGGTTTGAGCTGTGTGACAAGGACAAGACGGGCCAACTCTACCTCACATTTGCGCTGCAGGCCCAGGTGCGCGAGGGGGCGAGTGCGCGCTCGCGTGCCTCCGCGTGTCGCTGGAATCCTCTCCGCCGTCGCCTTGCGCTGACCTCTTTTCCAAAGCGCGCACAGGCGTGGCCGTGCCACGCGTCAAAGCGCCTGGCGATGCCCAGTCGCTGCCGATGCCCCGTCGCTGCCTTGCACTCACAAGGCGGCGACGCCCTGGCGACGCGCGGGCTGAGGCTGCTGCTGTGGGCAGATGCGTCTCGAATCGGCAGCAGAGATAGACACAGCAGCGACGCGCGACAAGCTGCTCGCCGTTAAGCCAGGCAACAAGATTACGCAGGTTGTCCCGGTGGTGTCGCGGGCGTGTGCCAATGCGCGCTGCCCTTCCCCTCCTCCCACCTCCTGCTGCACTTTCACCGCAGCTCGCGACGGTCTGGCGAAACATGGCTCACGCGTGAGTGCCCATGCGGCGTCTGGGCAAACAGGATGCGTTTCTGGACTACGTCAATGAGGTGGCGCGGGCCTCGGGCAAGGAGGCAGTGCTTAGCGCGGAGCTCGATACCATGAGCGAAGAGGTCCAGCAGTTCGGCGTTCCTCCTGCCGAGACTGGTATGCCCCCTTTTTTTCGCACGCTGGTCCGCGTCCTCTCTGACCGACCGCATTGATGCTGTCGCGCGGCAAGCGTGGCTTCTCGCCTTCGTTCTCCTTCATAGCAGCCTCGCGACGTGTAACCCGCTCTGCCTCGCGTCTGCGAGCGGCAACGAGGACCTGACAGTGTGCGTCTCAGGAAATGCGGTGGAGGACATGAATTCATACCGGCAATATCACGGGCTGGACAAGGCGATGGGCTACTTGTTGCAGTGCCTCATCGTGGAGGAGCCCGCGGACCCTGTCCAGGCATTGATTTCCAAGATGGAGCAGATGCCCAAGCTCGCAAAACTCCGCAAAGAGCTTCCCGGCAAACCTTACTGGGGAAATGTCCCTTAACTGGGAAATGTCAGCAAATCTTCTTGAGCACAGGCTTGAGCGCAGGCAATCAGTGACCATGACTGCTGCGTGGTGAGCCACATGTAAAACATGTATAACAACATGTGCCCGCTCAGGCCGTGGGGTGTGTCTGTCGAAGGGTGCGGCCAAGTCTTTGGCGATGATGTGTCGCCGGGCACGCCGCAAGCTCTGCCCTTGCTCGCACATCCCCCCGGCGCCGGCGGCCCCCGTTGTAACGTTTCAGCGGATACGTGTATTAAAAGACGGGAGAAAATCGGAGGAAAACCTGGCGAGGACCCACGCAACACGATACGCAAGGAAAGTGTAGAACGCTCCAGCTCGCTTTCTGTTGATGTTGTTGGCGATGTTTACACACACACACACACACACACACACACACACACACACACACCCTTGCGTCTCTAATCGGCAGCAGAGATAGACACAGCAGCGACGCGCGACAAGCTGCTCGCAGTTAAGCCAGGCACCAAGATACATATATATATGTACATATAGTTGGCAACGCTAAAACAGTTGCCAACCCCTACACCCTGCACCCTGTTGTACAACACACTTGATGAGGCACGGCAATGTATTCACATCTGCTTCATAGGCTGTCGGCCTCGGACAGGGTGCACGAGAAGGTACCGATCTCGCTTATCCTGCACGTCACCTTGTCCCCCACCTGCACAAGCTTAACGTTTGTCACAGCCATGTGCAAGGCAAATGAAAAAATGGCATTCGCGCCCATCAGAAGTCCAAGAATCGGCGCAGGAGGCATATAGTAATGTAGCAATGTCACGAACTTGCCTCAACGGGCACGCCGTAGGGAGGGAAGCCGTCCAAGGGAGGAGGCCGCCCGGTAAGAATGACATCGCCTGGGAACAAGGTCATAAAACGGCTGACATATTCCAAGATCTGTTGGATCCATGCGCACACCAAATGCTCATTTGATGACACTGCCTGCATGGCACACACTCTCTCGCATCGTAGAGAAGGTCACTCAATTTAGCCAACCCACTGGACAGAAATGCTCAAGTATAAGATTTCAGCGTAAGACGACGTACCAATCGCCTGCCACATTCCTCTTTCTGATCCCCTGGGCTAGTCTGATACATTTACCAACTCGATACGCAAGGGCGCAGGCTAGTAAGCAAGGCACAGCAGGCAAAGGAAGCCCGAAAAGCGCTGAGCGGCCAAGAAACAAAACCTGTCCGCACGAAAACTCCATGTCGCGGGTGTTGCCAACCTGCACAAGCACGTCGTTGACCCAAGTCTCGATCTTGAGGTTGTCGATGTCTTTCACCACATCGCGTGACAGCATCGCAGGGCCTGTGTCCTCCTCTCGGTTAGTTGCCTGTTATCTCTTCCTTTTCACCATGCGCACTGGCACGGTCATGGGCGAGCGGTCATCAAACACTGTAGACATGGATGTTAGTATAAGAGATGCAAGGCAAGCAGAGGCGGGCATCAAAGTAGGGACATCACGGGTCTAGCATTAAGGCTGCAGCAAGACCTAGGCCGATTGGGGCGTCATACGCCTTGCCGTACAGCCACCGTGACTCATTGGTGTCCCAGTCCCTTTCGGCAAAGTCCTGCCCGATAGCAATCCCAGCCACGTAATCCAGCGCCTCCTCCTCCGACAACCGCCGTGCCATGCGCCCCATTATCAAGGCCAACTCAGCCCCAGCAAACCACTTACTGTTTTCACCGGCTCGGCAATACGCGAAAGAGTCCTTGCCGTATGTGCCCGTGATATATTTCGTGAAGAATGCTGGTACCGGGCGCTCCTTGCCCTCGAGAGTCAGCTGCAAGTGCTTCCGAGCTTCTTCGTCCATCTGCCATAGGTATCGCATGATTCACTATTGCGATGGTGTGGTGTGTGGTGTCGAGAAACAGTGCATGCGTGAACGCGCGCTTGCGACAGTTTGGATTACTTTATACCGAAGCCCAACTCTCATCATCCGACGACTCTGGCGGGCCCAGAGGGCTGTGCATGTCAGACCCATCTTTCCGCTCTTCCTCCTCCTCCCCATGCTCAGGTTCCGAGGCGCCATCTAAATTGTGACCCCGTGGGCTTGAGTTGGTTTGTATAAGTTGGCCTTGCTGGTCTTTCTGCTCTTCATCGCCATGGACAGATTCGGAGTTGTTTTGAGCATCTGCGTCCTGGTTGGCAGCTGCGTCCCGCGAGGGGTCGTAAGGCTTGTAGTTTCCAGCCACCGATATCACTTGCCCCGGGTTTGGCAACTGTTTTTTGCACAGGGACGTCACGTGCTACACGCGCAATCAGCAGCGACGTCCGCCGGACGAGCACACACGAATTGATGCAAGCTTTCGAATGCCGGCAGCAGCAGATTGTAGATCGGGGGCAAGATCGGCAGAGAGGATGCGCTGCTTATGAGCAGAAGGGCAGGCGGTCAAACAGTGGCATGCGATGCTCTTTGCATCAGCCACTGGCACGCATCTGGAAATTTTCACCGGAGAGAGAATTTCAATCTGTGAGATGGGAAAGCGCGCAATGCCATCGACCACCGACTCATCTGCTCGTCGGAATGCATCTTCGCCAAATTTCAAGAAGTTTATGGGATCAATTGGCTGTAAGCGAGTCAGCATCAGAAAACGGCTCAAACTTGGCTCGTAGCCAGTGTGCACGTGAAACATGCGCTTGTGGTCGATTATTTGGCACTTTTTCGTATCATATGAACACACGCGTGCACACGCACTGAAAAGATGAAGTGGAGCCGCAATATGGCAACGAAATACGTCGAGAAACACACACGTCGCGCATGCGCCGCTAACAAATACACACCCCACCCACACCCGCACGCACGCAAACACAACCCCACGCAAGAGCACCTGCCATTGTTCAGGCAACGCTGCAGTGAGGTCACATATCTCCTCGTCGCCCTGCGTGATATTGGACGACACGCGAGGAACGCATGCAAGCTGTTAATCAAGGCGCATCTCCACGTCTTGCTTTGCAACCCCTGAAAGCAAAAACAAACAAGGTGTGTGGTTGGTTTTCATACATCAATGAGAGCAGCGACTCGAGGCAATGTTTCTTGCACATCCTCGCCCTCGACGTGTTCAACCGGGAAGCGGAAGGCTACAATACGCATTTCACCAGCGGTACTGTGCTCCTGAAACGACAACAGAGCGAAACAGAAAGCTACTTTGCACTGCACATCCTGGCTCTACGCGGGTGAAACGGTGCGTTCTAGCGCTGCTGCTTTTGCTGCGTCCGTGGTGCTCCCCCCGATGCTTTTCTTAACTGGGCCCGATTCAAGGAGAAGGTACCGGCCCAGGTTGGTACGGATCTTTACGAATGACCCTCAACCCGGTCTTCTTATCTGCCCTTGCCGAGTGAAATACGACTCCACGAACCATTGTGGTTCCAACCGGTGCGGTGCCGGTGAGCAGTGGAAAATGGCGGACAAGTGAGCCTGCAAAGAGAATGGGGCGGTGGGTCATGGCGGCGGAGGCGCTGCCAGGAGCGCGCACCGGCGTGCTGGTGCTGGTGCTGTGCCTGCTCGCGGTGCGGGTGGGCTCGGCTGCAGGGCCGAGCCCACCATCGGACAGCGAGGGCCTGCAAATGATCGCGCAAGCAGAAAATCACTACCGGGCAGGGCGTGCAGAGGCCGCGCTCGCGGAGCTCGCGCGAGCGGCGGCGGCGCTGCCGCAGAGCCCGCAGCCGCACGTTGCGATGGCGACGGTGCTGCTCGAGGCGCGCCGCGAGCGTGAGGCTGTTCCCATTTTGCGTCATGCTGCCGCTATGCACCGCCAGCAGCCGCACGCAGAGGGCCAGACCGAGGGCTTTGGCGTCGCAACGCGCGCAGGGCTCCTCGCCAACCTGGCCACCTGGCTGTACCAGACGGGGGACGCCGCGGGCGCCACGGACGCGTGCGAGGAGGCGCTGGCAGTCCAGCCTCTGCACGCTCGGTGCTTTTACATCCACGGCGTGTCGTTGCTGTCGAGCGGCCGCTGGCGAGACGGGGGGGGCCTGCGCGCAGCGGGCAGCAGTCTGGCCGCGGCCGCGCGCCTGTTCAGCACCACGGCGGACCGCGCCAATGCCCTCTTTGCCCTCGGTTCTCTGCAGCTGCGCGCCGGGCAGATGGCGCCCGCAGCAAGCGCCTTTGAGGCCGCGCTCCGCCTCACGCCCGATCGATCCGATGTCCTGATGCGCGTCGGCGAAATGCGCTCGCGCTTTGCGCATCACGCCGCCGCGCTCGAGGCCTTCAGGGCCGCAGAAGACTTGCGCCCCGACCACGCCGACGCCACCATCCAGTGCGGAAACGCGCTGCGGCGCCTCAAGAACCTCACAAAGGCCCTTGCCAAGTACCGGGAGGCAGCCGACGCGCCCAGCGCGACACAGTGGGAAAAGGCAGAGGCGCTGTACTGGATTGGCTCGGTGCGCGAACTCCAGGGCAAGAAGATCAAGGCTGAAAAGGCCTATCGCGACGCTCTCGCCTTCGACCCCGCGCACGCGCGCGCGCTGAATAATCTCGGCTCTATGCTCCTGGTCCGCCACGATCCAGACGCGCGAGATCTATACCGGCGCGCCACCATGGCAGACCCGCACATGTTTGAGGCGTACAACAATCTGGGGGGGCAGCTCCTGGTACAAGGAGAATCTCAAGAAGCCTTGCCGCTTTTAGAATTTGCGTACAATGTCGATCAATCAGAGCCCCAGCTTGTCTTTAATCTCGGCCTTGCACACCGCCAAGTAAGCATGGGAGGCGCTGTGTCTGGAATGCGCAAGGGGTTGTGGGTTGAAACAGGGGGTGGGGGTGGGGGGGGGGGTGGGGGTGGGGGAGGGGTGGAGCACAAAGGGGGTCGGGCAGGGACGGGAAGAGGGGGGATTGGGTCTGCGGTGGAGCTCATGCGAAAAGCACTGCGCATGCGGAATGATAATAAGGACTTCTACTGGGAGCTTGCGCGCACGTACCTGTACACGGACCAGCCAGGCCTAGCGCTGGCAACCCTGTCAGCCATGACTAAAACGCTTCATGGCGGTTGGGAGCACGGAATTATCGCAAGTGAAGGGGTGGGGGCAGGGGGGGGTGGGGGGACACGTGGAGACGTGGACAGATGGATACACGAATCTAAGGCGGCGTCTTCTTTCCGTGACTATGCACCCCCTCCCCCTCCCGCAGTGCCGGAGGAGGGGCGAGTGCGAGGCGCGGTACTCTTTTTGTGTTGCGCCGATGACGACGAGCTGCGTGATTTGCATCACAGCTTGCGACGGTTGCACATGTTTTTTACATCGCGCTTCCGATACCCAGTGATGGTCTTACATGACCGGCTGAATCACACCGAACAAGCCAGTCTGGTTGAGGCCTTCAAGCCGTCATCACTAACGTTTCTGAAGATCAAGTGGTATGCTCATGATAGTAGGGCTCTTTGGGCTATGTATTAGGTCTCTTTTGACACTTATGCGTACCTCAGGTCGATGCCTGAGGAAATGGGCTCCAGTGTACTCGCCGCCGTGCCGAACAAGCTGCTGCTGGCAGGCCATTCTTGGGGCGTAGGGTATCGCCACATGTCTCGGTTCTTCTGCAAAGGGCTATTCGAACTCCCGGAAATAGTTGACAACTTTGACTACTATTGGCGCCTTGACGCTGACTCCTTTTTGTTGAAGCCGGTCCTAAAGGACCCTTTCAAGACGTTGCGCGATTCCGGTCGCGAGTACGGCTACATGGTTGTTACCCAGGAAGACGAATCCGTGGTGCGGGGACTGTGGAACACGACATCCGAGTACGTGAATCTACGCCGTCTGTCACTGACAAAGCCGGTGTGTGTGTGTGTGTGTTACTCACACACACACATAACACTCTCTCTCTCTCTCTCTCTCTCTCTCTCTCTCTCTCTCTCTCTCTCTCACACACACACACACACACACACAGAGATACC
>Ga0315905_10005049_pt1 | contig 13463 bp, 13 predicted proteins | sample LakEriMetagenome_5_FD_203522 | JGI IMG/M metagenome (GOLD analysis project Ga0315905, IMG submission 203522) | Freshwater fungal communities from buoy surface, Lake Erie, Ohio, United States - Buoy 4 MA121 | ecosystem: Environmental > Aquatic > Freshwater > Lake | place: USA: Lake Erie, Ohio... | reverse complement strand
TCGCGATCATGTTCCACCACAATAACACTGTTGCCCCCGTCGCGAAGTGCCTGCAACGAGGCAATAAGCTTATGATTGTCGCGCTGATGGAGACCAATACTGGGTTCATCCAGGATGTAAAGAACACCTACCAGTTGAGACCCAATTTGCGTTGCCAAACGAATTCGCTGCGCTTCACCGCCGCTGAGCGTGCGAGCACTGCGGTGCAAGGTGAGGTAGTCCAAGCCAACATCAACCAAAAAACGAAGTCGGTTGCGAATTTCCTTCAACGGTTCCTGACCGATGGCAAGCTGACGTTCCGACATCTTGGATTCTACTCCTTCCAGCCACGTAATGAGCTCATGCATGCCCATGGATGATAGCTGCGCAATATTCTTGTCACCGATGCGGAAGAACAGCGCTTCTTTTTTAAGCCTCGCACCGCTACATTCAGGGCAAGGCATTTTATTCATGAAGCTTTCCGCCCATCGTCTCAGAGCAGGGGAGCTGTCTTCGTCGATTTGCTTTTCAATCTGTGCAATGATTCCCTCGTATTTTATCTGGTAAGTGACATTGCCTCCTGTAGTAACATCAAATAATTCTTCAGATCCATATAGCAACACATTGATGACATCTTCATCTATGTCCGAAATGGGGGTATTCAATTCATAACCGAAATGCTTTACAACAGCTTCCACTTGTTGAAACCACCAATTGTTTTTACCTTCTCCCAGAGGGGCGATTCCTCCCTTTTTAATAGATCTACTCGGATCGGGAATAATTTTTTCCATATCCACTTCGGCTACTTCGCCCAAACCACTGCAATGTGGACACGCCCCATAGGGCGAGTTGAATGAGAATAAATTAGGTTCAGGCTCAGCATAAGAGACGCCCGAGACAGGACACATCAAATGTCTGCTGAAATGCTTGAGAACAGGAGTGGCCTGTTTTTTCTTGGTTGATTTGCCGTTGTCTTCCACATGGGGCATCACCATGAGTGTTCCCTTCCCCAGCTTCAATGCGGCATTTATGGTTTGCCGCAAACGTGAAAGATCAGCATCGGTTTTATTCTTCGATGGTTTTGCATATGGAGGCATGGCCAAACGATCGACAACAAGTTCAATGTCATGAATCTTATAGCGATCAACTTTATGACCTTTGGTGAGCTCCACAATTTCTCCATCAATACGCGCTCGCAGGTAGCCTTGCTTCATGATCGATTCAAACAACTCTCGGTAATGTCCCTTTCTACCCTTGACAAGTGTTGCCAGTATGACTATTTTCTGATTGGCGTATTCTTCTTGAACAAGCTGAATAATCTGATCGTCGCTGTAACGCACCATGCGCTCACCTGTTACGTAGCTGTACGCATCGGAAGCACGGGCATATAACAATCGAAAGAAGTCATAGATTTCGGTAATGGTACCAACGGTGGAGCGTGGGTTTCGGCTCACTGTTTTCTGCTCAATCGAAATAACTGGTGAGAGGCCGTTAATTTTGTCTACATCCGGTCGCTCCATTTCTCCAATGAACTGACGGGCATAGGCACCGAATGTTTCGATATAACGTCGCTGACCTTCCGCATAAATAGTATCAAAGGCGAGGGAGGATTTTCCGCTGCCGCTCAATCCCGTAATGACCACTAGTTTGTTACGGGGAATGGTGACGTCAATATTTTTAAGATTGTGCTCGCGCGCTCCGATTATTTCTATTTGCTCGTCGGCTATTTCCATAGAGCAAAGATGAGCTATCAATGGCTAAAACAGGGACTACAAATTATTCAAGTAGTCAACAGGTCTTTGAATGAGCACTACTTGAGCTTTAGTATGTTTGCCGAATTCACCGCTAGCCATGCTTTTTCATACTTCAGCATTTCTTGTGTTTTTTTTAGCTGTTTTTGCCTTGCATTGGTGGATTGTCAAGCCTATGGTGAAATGGCAAAATGCGATACTATTAATCGCGAGCTATTTCTTCTATAGTTGCTGGGATTGGCGATTTCTTGGGTTGCTTGCTTTTTCGACCCTGCTTGATTTTTTTACGGCGTTGCGCATTGAATCTGCCTCTTCGGTTCGCTCTCGATTATGGTGGTTAAGAATCAGTGTTGTTATCAACTTGGGCCTTCTTGGTGTTTACAAGTACTTCGATTTTTTCTCGTCATCGCTAAATCAACTGATGGCAGGACTGGGTTTTGTAAGTCAACCTTTATTGTTGCATTGGATTCTGCCAATTGGAATTTCATTCTACACGTTTCACGGACTGTCTTACGTAGTGGATGTTTATTACAGACGAATCCCGGCAGATCGTAATTTGATTGATTATGGATTATTTGTGAGTTTTTTTCCCTTGCTGGTAGCGGGACCGATTGAGCGTGCTACGCATTTGTTGCCACAACTTAAAGTGCCCCGAACATTCAATCGCGTTGCGGCAATTGATGGCATGCGCCAATTGCTATGGGGTTTATTCAAGAAAGTAGTAGTTGCTGATAATTGTGCTCTTGTAGCTAACACCGTATTTGATGCCCCGCAAGGGTGGGGGGGAGCAGGCTTGTGGTTAGCTGTATTTTGCTTCACGATACAGATTTACTGCGATTTTTCCGGTTATTCAGATATGGCAATCGGGTTGGCGAGACTTCTGGGCATTGATCTCATCCGCAATTTTCGTTTTCCCTACTTCTCACGCAGTATTTCTGAATTTTGGCGCCGCTGGCATATTTCTCTCACGTCATGGTTTCGCGATTATGTATACATCCCTTTGGGAGGTAATAAGCTGGGAGTTGCCGCCCAATTGCGCAATACATGGATTATTTTCCTCTTAAGCGGCCTGTGGCATGGTGCTAACTGGACTTTCATTTGCTGGGGTGCTTTGAATGCGTTGTATTTCATGCCGGTTCTGCTTGCCGGAAAAAATCGACAATTTCTCGATGATACTCCAGGGAAGTGGATTCCGGGCGCTGCCGACACCTTCCGTATAGCATTAACCTTCATTCAGATTATGCTTGCTTGGGTACTGTTTCGAAGCCAAAATTTATCTCAGGCGTTTGCATTCTATGGCGGAATGTTCAATCCGAAGGATTGGATGATGGGGGATTTCAAATCACTCTTAGGTGTACCCAAAACACTATCGTTTGCAATATTGATGTTAGGAGCAGAGTGGATTGGGCGTAAAGGAAATCACCCACTAGAATTACTTAATCGCGTGGAATATGCACCAATACGCTGGGCTGTTTATTACCTACTTCTGCTGGCTTTGGTTTGGTTCGATGGGGTCCAACAGCAATTTATTTATTTTCAATTCTGACCATGAGAAAATTGCTAATTCGCCTTTCCCTTTTTCTCAGCCCAATCATATTAGTGATTGTAGTTTATGTAATTCTGGATCCATTCAAAGTAGTTCGCATCTATTCTAATTATAAACCGGAGGGATTTCCTTTGTCCGTACCGCTTAACCAGAATAGAGTGAGCGCCGGAACTTTTCGCTATTACAATGATTCGGTGCAGTATAATTCATTCATCTTCGGTAGTTCTCGGTCTATGTTTTATGAAATTCAATATTGGAAACCCTATCTTAAGGAAAGTGCTCGATGTTTTCATTTTGATGCTTCAGCTGAAACGCTCGATGGTGTCCTTCATAAAGTGGAGTTTCTGGAACGAGAAAATGTCAAGCCCGAAAACGTATTGTTCATCTTCGATGCCGACCTAATTCGTCCAGCCAACTTAATTAGCGAGCACCTCTACATGGAAGATCCAATTGTAGTTGGCAACGAGCGTTGGCTGCCCTTTCAGAGCGCCCATTTCATGGCCTTTCTGGATCGGAAGTTCATGCGGGCGTTTCTCGACTACACTATTACCGGAAAGGTAAAATCGTATATGACAGAACTGAATGTGCTGGATGATAAGCCTTTCGCATATGATCCTGTGACAAACGAAATGCGATACGAGCATTACGAGCAATTGGATAACGAAGGCAAATACTACACTGCAGCGAGAATGGCAAAGTTTAGCATGAGGCGAGATTCGATTCAGCATATCGGGAAACCTGTTATTGACAGCAAGGCAGAGCAGAAGTTGAAACGGATCGCGGAAATCGTTCAGGCGGCTGGCGCCCAAGTGCGAGTCGTTATTAGTCCTTTGTATAATCAAATCAAGTTTTCTCCCCGTGATCTCGCCATTTTGAATAATCTTTTCGGAGAGGGCGTAGTCTATGACTTTTCAGGAATTAATTCACTCACGAAGAGTTATACCAGTTATTATGAGCAATCGCACTACAGGCCTAAACTTGCCAAGGCAGTACTAGATTCATTGTATGGCGGACTTACACAGCGATAAGGGCGCTAAACCCGTATATTCGCGCATCAATTATGAATTATGGCAACCGGTTCAACACGGCTCATCGGTATTGATGTCACCTATGTAATAGCTCTTATTGGTTGCGTGATTTTCGGTCTCACCTTCACTATTGGCGATTTGGTGCAGAGCTCACTCACGCATACCAAGTTCAACATTTTTTTCGATGTCTTTCCGGCGTTATTCTTCTTTTTGAATGGGTTCACCGTTACCCTGACTATGCGTGATAGACGCATTAGCAACCGCAAACTACTCAGTTACTCGGGAAAGCGCGGATCCATATTATTACTCATTGGTGTTATCTTCTGTTCTATTTGGCCGATGAACATTTTCATTGCCTCCGGTATCATGTTCTTAATAATCCCTTTAGTGGCTCAATGGAATAACGTGCTTATTCGGGTATTTACTTTATTGGCAGTTGTTTTCGGAGTTACCCTTCTCTTTCTGGATGTGCCCGCTCACACCACGTATACAACGCCTTCGCTCGGAGGAGGAGAGATTTACAATGGACTGGGTTTCCTTTTCTTCAACGGTTATTACTCTGTTCTGCCTTGGATTGTTTTCTTTTTCGCCGGACTCGTATTTGGTCGCTCGGAAGTGAGACCACGCGGTTTTTTGCCGCCTTCCAGCATTCTCGGTCTCGTTATGGTTATAGCCGCATTTGTAATTCATAAATACGCCAAGATTCTCGATACGGATGCTCTCTTGTTAAAGCGTTCCGATTTCTTCTTCATGAATATTCGGTTGTTATTTCCGGCATTTTGCTGCTACGGCATAGGTGTATCCGTAATCGTTTTAAATGCATGTATCTTTTTCTTCCGTAAAATAGAATCTCCCAAGTGGCTTAGGTTTTATCAGACTATTTCTTCCATGAAGTACAGCGTCATCCTGTTCTATACTTTGGTTGGTTCTTTAACGCTTAGCGCTACCAATGTCGAATTTTTCTCTAAGAGAATAGCGCTAGTCTTGTATGTTGTTTTGGCAACCGGGCTCATTTTTTATTTGCCATTCCTATGGCGTAAGCGTGTTTCAGAGAAAGGCCCGATGGAATACTTGATAAAACGTATTTCAGGTTCAGCCAAGAAATGAGTTTCCGATTTCAGCATCATACTCTGCATTTCCGAAAACCTGCTGCAACATCGCGCGATGTCCTTACAACCCGTGATGTTTACTTCCTATTAGCAAGTTCTTCCGATGAACATACCTTAGGTATGGGCGAATGTGCTCCTATTTGGGGACTTAGTCCGGAGACCAAGGCAGAAATAGAGCGCACTATTGCGAACTGGTCAGGTTTGGTGAGTCGACCCGAAGACATGGCTGAACTATTATCGAAATACAGCTCGTTGCGTTTTGCCCTTGAAACGGCTCTGCGCGACCTTAGCAATGGCGGGCAGATGAATCCTTTTGATGTCGATCTCTCTCGGTCGATACCTATCAACGGACTTATCTGGATGTCGGATGTGAATGAGATGTTCGAAGAGTGCCGCGCTAAGATTAAAGCAGGCTTTCGAACGATCAAGTTTAAGGTAGGTGCCCTTCGATTTAATGATGAACTTGATTTATTAGCCAAAGTTCGCCGTGAGTTTTCACAAGATGACCTGGAAATTCGACTTGATGCTAACGGTGCATTTTCGAATGATGAAGCCCTTGACAAACTTGACGAGCTTTCACGATTTCGAATTCATTCTATTGAACAACCGATGCGCGCGGGAATGTGGCAGGAAATGGCTCGGTTGGTAGAAAAGTCGCCCATTCCAATAGCACTCGATGAGGACTTGATCGGTATTCACGAAGTAAACCAAAAACAGCTCTTGCTCGATAGCATTCGTCCTCATTATCTCGTGCTGAAACCGAGTCTTCATGGCGCATTCACTGGTTGTGATGAGTGGATTAAGCTCGCCGAAATGCGAAGTATAGGATGGTGGGCAACTTCGGCGCTGGAATCGAATATTGGATTAAACGCAATTGCTCAATGGCTTTTGACCAAGAGTTTTGACCTACCACAAGGACTAGGCACCGGGGGCTTGTTTTCCAATAATATTGATTCGCCTTGGGTTGTTCAATCAGGATTATTACGATACGACCCAAATTTGAAATGGAACCTCAAGCCTATTCTGAAATGAAAATACACTCTTCGTTCAGCTACAATGGTTTTTCCATGGAGGAGCAGGAGTGGAGAACATTCATTGATTCGCGCATGATTGATGCTCCTCAGTGGGAGCAAGTAGTCTTCACTTTTATTCGAAATTGGATAGGTGAGGATGATGTTATAGAGGTGCAGACTTCAGGTTCTACCGGACAACCTCAAACTTCAAAGGTGAATAAGAAGTCGATGGTTTCAAGCGCAACCTTAACGGCAAATTATTTCAATTGCAAGGTAGGATCGTCAGCGCTGTTATGCTTGCCCGGTAACTTTATTGCCGGGAAAATGATGTTGGTCCGTGCAATGACATTTGGCTGGTCTTTAAGGGCCATAAGGCCGACTTCAAATCCATTATCAGACATTGAAGATTCTTTTGATTTTGCTGCTTTCACTCCCATGCAATTGTCGTCGTTGAGCGATCAACAACTTGAAAATTTAGCTGGTTTTGGAGTTGTCATTATTGGTGGAGCTGCATTGTCAGAGTCAACGCGTAAGCGCTTATTGCAGCATTGCGACAATCTATATGAAACCTACGGTATGGCTGAGACGCTCAGTCATGTAGCATTGCGGAAGTTAACTAGCGAGCAATTACCCTTTCATGCTTTGGAAGGCGTTAGCTTGTCGGTCGATATGGAAGGCAGGCTTCAAATACATGCTCCATATGTGCAATCAGAGGTCATTCAGACGAATGATATTGTAGAACTTATCGATGAAAAATCGTTTTGGTATAAGGGGCGTTTTGACCGAATGATAAATAGTGGGGGTGTGAAGTTGTTTGCTGAAGTCATTGAGCGGAAACTAGAAAAAGTGTTGAGTGTGCCATATACAATAGGTTCTGTTCATGATGATATCCTTGGACAGAAGGTAATATTATACTTGGAAGGCGCTAGAGATATTAATTTGGAGGCACTTGGTGAAGAATTAAAAAAGAGCCTTAATCGTTTCGAAGTACCCAAGGAAATAAGGGTAGTTGAGAAATTGGAACGCACAGATAGCGGTAAAATCAAAGTAATCAAATAAACAGAATGAAAGAACTCGTATTTGCCAGTGGCAACGACAACAAGGTCGCTGAAGTGGAATTCAAGATGGGCGGTAGTATCAAATTGCGTGGATTAAAGTCTATAGGCTGCACAGAAGATATTCCTGAGACGGGCGATACGTTGGAGGAAAACGCAATCATGAAGGCGCGCTTTGTATGGGAAAACTTTGGAGTGAGTTGTTTTGCTGACGATACCGGCCTGGAAGTCGAGTCACTGCAAGGAGCTCCCGGAGTGCTTTCAGCGCGATATGCAGGGCCACAGCGCAATACGCGAGACAATATGGCGCTGCTGCTTTCGAACCTGAGCGACAAATCCAATCGCAGAGCACGCTTTCGAACAATAATTTGCCTCATTGACAATGGAGTTGAGCATTTATTCGAAGGAATAGTGAATGGCACTATCATCGAACAGGGCAGAGGCGAAGAGGGTTTTGGTTACGATCCAATATTCTTGCCTGATGGGTCAGACAAAACGTTTGCAGAGATGTCGATGGTGGAAAAGAACGATTTGAGTCATAGAGGTCGGGCAATTGCTGCATTAACGCAATTTCTCCATCAATGAATTCAATAGACTTACCTTCGCCGGGAAAACGTATAAATTCAAATTCGATTCATTATGGAAATGATTACAGGTAACATCATAGCTTTAGCTATAGTCATCATACTTTTATTCAAGTCCTTTGTTGTAATTCAACAGGGTATGATGGGAGTTGTAACTGTGTTTGGTAAGTACCGTCGCGTGCTTTCTCCCGGCCTCAATTTTACGATTCCCTTCATCGAGGTGGTTTTTAAGAAAATCAGTACGCAGAACCGAAGCGTTGAAATGGAGTTTCAGGCCGTGACGTTTGATCAGGCGAATGTGTATTTCAAATCGATGCTTCTATACTCCGTGATGAATGGAGAGGAGGAGGTGATAAAGCGTGTTGCGTTCAAATTTATTGATGAGCGCAGTTTGATGCAGGCCTTGGTGCGCACTATTGAAGGAACAATTCGTGCGTTTGTTGCAACTAAAAGGCAGGCAGAAGTTTTGGGTTTACGTAATGAAATTGTGGAACACGTAAAGGCTGAAATTGATAACCGCCTCGAAGAATGGGGGTATCACTTGCAGGACCTTCAAATCAATGATATCACATTTGATGAGGCCATCATTAAGTCCATGGCTCAAGTAGTTGCATCAAATAACTTGAAAGCAGCTGCAGAGAATGAAGGTCAGGCGCTACTCATTACAAAAACGAAAGCTGCGGAAGCCGAAGGAAACGCTATTAAGATCGCAGCCCAAGCCGAGCGCGAAGCGGCTCAAATGCGAGGACAAGGTGTTGCCCTTTTCCGGGAGGAGGTTGCCCGTGGTATGCAAAACGCCGCGCGTGAAATGCAGCAGGCTAATCTTGATACTTCGGTAATCATGTTTAGTATGTGGACAGAAGCCGTTAAGAATTTCGCTGAATATGGAAAGGGTAACATCATATTTCTCGATGGCTCACCGGATGGAATGGAGAAGGTCATGAAACAAATGATGGGCATGAATAAGATGATGGATAAGAAATAGTGACTAATGACAAATGACTAATTACTAATTCACCATTTCACCATTTCACCATTTCACCATTTCACCATTTCACCATTGCCTCTTTTCACGCGGCTACAAAACAAAAAAGGGATTCACGTCGAACCCCTTTTTTTTAAACCTGCAAGGAAAATTTTGAAACCAACGCAGTCCTGGAAAAACTGCGCAACCATACTTATGACGAAACTGTCAGGGGAGGGTTGCCTAATTTTCTTGTAATGTTCGTAATCAATTGATTTACATTTGATTGTGTTTTACGTGTTGTAGTCCGAATTATGATAAAAGTGCTTTGAAAGAGTCGTTAGAAGTCTATTTTTGCCGCCACTTCTGATTATGTCTGAAATATTTTCCAAGCAGCAGATTGATAGGGTTGTAACCGAATTGAACAGTAGGCTGAACTGTTCCGTAAATCCGGAAGACTTTCATCAACATGATTATTCTAAGTCAAGTTTGAAAGACCTGCTTTTGCAGCGTTACTCAGATAACCTGTCGGGTGAGTGGACAACGGAACGTGCCATTCATGTTTTGAAAACGGGATGGGTAAAAATGGGTAAGTCGGCAGCAGAGTTGCACGCTGACACCTCGCTTAGCACTTTAATTTCATCATCAGACAGGCGCCGAACAGTGTCTGAATGGTCTGTCGCCTCCGGCTTAGAACTGGATGTTTTACGACCCAATAGCCTACTCAATGGATTGCTGATTTTCTTGTTCTTTGCCTTTATCCCATTGGGTATTGGAATGGATTGGTTTATCAGTGGCATTGGAATGGCCATTTGTGCTTTAGGAATTTTTATCCTGGGTAAAACTGCTCGAAATTTTAAGATGGAAACATTCGGACAAATGGCCGAGGCAATCGCTTGGAGAATGTATTTGCAACAGCAAAAAAGCCCTGTCACTGCTCCTCTTCAAAGTATTGAAGAAGAAATCAAAAGGGTACTGAATGAGTTTTAGTCTGTAAAGCGGTAACCGACACCTCTGACAGAGTGAAAATGCTTTGGTTTGCGGGAATCCGTTTCAAAGTACTTTCTGAAGGCAAGGATGTAATTGTCGATTGTTCTTGTGCTTGGAAATACATCGTATCCCCAAATTTTTTCAAGAATTTCCTCGCGGCTCACTACTTCTCCTTTTCGTTGGATAAGAAGTTTTAAGAGCATGATTTCCTTTTTAGTAATTACACTGGAAATCCCTTTCGTATCACGAATGGTAAAGCTGAGGAAGTCAATGTGATTTGCATTACCAAACGTGTATTCATTTAACTCAGCCAAACTATGGGAGCTTTCGTGACGTCTAATTAATTTACGCACACGAAGAAGCAGTTCTTCCAGGTCAAAAGGCTTAGTCAGGTAATCATCACCACCTATTTTTAGTCCTTCTACACGATCCTTTCCCGTGCCTTTGGCAGAAAGAAAAAGAATGGGAGTCGTATTTCCCTCCAGTCGTATAGTCTGGCAGACTGCAAAGCCATCCATAAGCGGAATCATAACATCCAGAATGGCAATATCGAAATGCTGATTTCGAAACTTATCCAACGCAGTATGACCGTCTTTAACACCCACAACGTAATAACCCTCTAATTCTAAATTGAGCGTCAGGGCCGAAAGCAAGCTGTCTTCGTCTTCTACTACGAGAATACGGTACTTATCCATGATGCGACATTGGTAAAAAGAAAAGGGGGTCAGTGACCGCCCTCTTCGTTTGTTTCCTTGTGATCATGTTCATGATTATGCGATTCGCCATCGCCATGATCATGATTGCAAGTGCCTTGCTTAGCGCCGCCTTCGGGCTCCATATAGCCTTCAATCAGGACGCCGGTGGCTATGAAGTTCAGAACTTTCTTAGGTTGAGTAATAGCAGCTATTTCGGCTTCTGATTTACCTTCTTCTTGAGCGTAATGCTTGAGCATCTCGACACTTATTTCATCATAAAATGCCTTGCCTTTTGCTTTTGCATTCAACCCTTCGCAGCCCTCGAGTGGCACAAAAAAGATGTGATCGGTTGTGATTTTTTGAACACCACTGTCAAGTCGCATGTTAAGCCAGCAACCGGCTGCAGGGCAGGTCTGGTCAATAACACCGTCAATGGTGGTGAAAAGTGTATCCTTTCCTTCTAATTGAGCCATAACAGCTGATACCGGAATGGATGAAGAAATGTCAAATGAATCACCGTAAAACTCACGGGTCATCGCTCCTTCTTCTGTCTTTGAATGATTGTGGCCGTGGTCACATCCACCCATTAACACAGCGGTCAAAGAGAATAGAATAATGTTCTTCATAGTTTTCTTTTAATCAAAAGTAAGAGAAAGTAATTATTGGCCGGCACCTTCGGCTACTTGTTTGGTAGCGCTTAAGCCTGCCTTCTCGATACGCATTCTGCCTTGGTCTAGTTTGATTACAACGGTGGTTTCATCGGTTTCGATAACTTCACCATGAATACCTCCCAGCGTCATAACACGGTCGCCGATTTTTACGCCTTCTTGAAATTTGCGTTGCTCCTTTGATTTTTTCATCTGAGGACGAATCATGAAAAAGTAGAATATGGCGAAAAAACCTACCATGAACAAGAGTGTGCCCACGCCACTGCCTCCTTGCGGAGCTGCCTGAAGAAATGTGAATGTCATAATTGAATTTATTTATTTATTTTAGGGTGTTTCCATTTCCATATGAACAGGCGATTTTACCTGTTGTGTCCGTTCAACTCCGACTACTGTCCCTTGAATACGAAGAACATGAACGGCGGGAATACAATTCGTCAGAACCGATATTGACTTGTCGACCTTGCCGGAATTGCCGGTGCTATTGAATTCGACAGATATTTGTCCGCTTTCGCCCGGTGCAATTGGGTTTTGAGGCCAATCCTTCGCTGTGGTGCATCCGCATGAAGGATTTACCTGAGTGATAAGTAAGGGAGACTTTCCGGTATTGGTAAATCGATAGGTGTGCGGGTATTTCTCTCCGATTGCCAGCGTTCCGAAGTTGCAGGTCGATGAATCGAACGTGATTATAGGTGCACTCTCTGATTGCCCACCGCCGGAGGGCGGAAAGTGAATCATGTCGGAAGTGATTTGCCGATTGTCGGTTTTGCATGCGATTAAAAGCAAAGCGAAAGCCGATAAATGTGCCCACTGTTTAATGATCATCATAGCTGCCATATGAACCGTTGAACTCGCTCTCGTCAAAATAATCTTCACCCGACTCAAACATATCCTCATCGCCTTCTTCTTCGTCATTTACATCGCCATGCATTTCTGTAAACTCTTCTTCACTGAATTCAGACCCGAAAAGATCCATTTCCTTAGAGTCTTGTGAAGGGGCGTCCCCATAAACAAGCGCCACACGAGGATAGATTGTGCTTGGCGCATCTTTCTTCACTTCCATGAGTTCTACATAGAAAATCCACATGCGCATAAAATCATACACGTACAATACTTTTTCTGACGGCTTGCTCAACATATCGGATAGCTTGGTCGACTTCATGCTCAGGGCAGCATCTCCGGCCATATCCATCAGCGGTATTTCTAGGCCTTTTTCCCATTGTTCGTTGCTCATGTAGAAACTAGCCATTTCACCCGATTCAAAATCGAATGCATCCAAAACAGCTTCATGTAACTGCTCAAATGTGGCATCAGTTTCAATTTCTATGTCACGAAAGACATCCTGCTCAGTGTCTACGATGACCCGAAACTTGTAAATGTTTACGTTGGTTAGCTTCTTTGCCATGTCTGTCTTTACTTTTCAGAGGGTGCCTCTCATATCACCCGTGTCTGTGCTTTTTGTAGGTTGGTTCTAGCATCACCCTCGGTCTGTGGACGCACTGCAGTGCGTCCTTACGTGGATCTTGGTTGGAGTGCCACCCTCGTCCCACCTCCCTACAATCCGTTCACCATCTTGCTTACTTGTTTGATATCATTCTTCAGATATCCCTTCGAATCGTATTTCTTCGCTTCGTTTAATAGCGTAATGGCTTCGCGCTTTTTGCGGCGATTGGCCGAAATTACGGCAAGATTCAAGTAGGCGGCAGCTTTATCATGGTCAAGGCGCAAGCCGTGTTGCAAGGCTGTGCGAAAATTCTTCTCTGACTGTGATAAACTATTGGTTTGGATATCTGCGGAGCCCAAAAGAAAATAATAATATCCCTTTTGTTTGGCCCACAAATGTTCCGGATTGATGCGATTAAGCCATATTTTGGCTTTGTCCATCCGCTGCATTCTCATTTGATAGAAAACCATGATCATTCTGGTACTGCGAAAAACAACCAAAATCAATAAAGCAGTAACAAAAAGTAAGGTAATGCCCCAACCCCAGCTGCCTTGAATGAAAAGGTAGGTGTTAAAAGCAAGTGCCGCAGCGGCTGTGACAGATTTGATTATTCGGGTGTCCATAGGGGAACTGATTACTA
>Ga0315905_10005047_pt1 | contig 13465 bp, 6 predicted proteins | sample LakEriMetagenome_5_FD_203522 | JGI IMG/M metagenome (GOLD analysis project Ga0315905, IMG submission 203522) | Freshwater fungal communities from buoy surface, Lake Erie, Ohio, United States - Buoy 4 MA121 | ecosystem: Environmental > Aquatic > Freshwater > Lake | place: USA: Lake Erie, Ohio... | reverse complement strand
CACATGTCGACCTTGTTGTAGACGTAGAGGCAGCGGACGTAGCGGCGGTTGCCCTCGATGAGGTCGATGAGGTCGTCGATGGAGCAGTCCTCCTTGAAGAGCAGCTGTGATGTGTGTTTTTTTTTTTGGGGCGGGGATTGCCGTGGGGCGGGGGCGAGCGTGAGCGCGCGCGCGCCGCGCAGCGCCGCGCCGCGCCGCGTCTCTCCTTCTCTCTTTCTCACATCTCTCCCCCGCCCCCCCCCCCCCCCTCCCCCATTTCACACACAGCACAGCACAGCACAGCACAACACACTCACGTCGCAGTTGTGGATCTTGTACTCCTGCAGCACGCGCGCCACGAGCTTCTCGTCGAGGCGCGTCAGCGGCACCGTCGAGCTGACGCTCACGCCGCCCGTCTTCTTCCGGCGCATCGTGATCTGCGGCGGGCTGCGGTTGAGGCGCATGCCCACGGCCTCGAGCTCGCGCGTGAGGATCTCGCGGTGCGTCCACGGCTTCGTGGCGTCGAGCACCATCAGCAGGAGGTCGGCCGACTTGCAGACGGCGATCACTTGCCGGCCGCGCCCCTTCCCCTCGGCCGCGCCCTCGATGATGCCCGGCAGGTCCAGCAGCTGAATCTTCGCGTCGTTGTAGTGGATCACGCCGGGGACGCACGTCAGGGTGGTGAACTCGTACGCCGCCGCCTCGGACGCCGTGCCCGTCAGCTCCGTGAGCAGCGACGACTTGCCCACGGAGGGGAAGCCGATGAGCGCCACGCGGCCGTCGCCATACTTCTGGACGTCGAAGCCCTCGCCCGCGCCCCCCTTCCCGGAGGGCTCCTGGAGGGTCGTGCGGAGCTTGGCGAGGCGCGCCTTGAGCTGGCCGAGGTGGTACCTGTTGTTGCGTGGTGTGTGTGTGTGTGGGGGGGGGGGGGGGGGGTGGGGGGGGGGGGGGGGGGGGGGGGGGGGGGTGGGGGGGGGTTGGGGGGGGGGTGGGGGGGGGGGGGGGGGGGGGGGGGGGGGGGCGTGAGGATGCACACGAGCGCGCGCGCGGCGGGAGGAAGGGCGTCGTCGTCGCCGCCGCTGATTCACGGCACGGCACAGCGTACTCACTCCGTCGCCTTGTTCTTCTGCGTCCGCTGCATCTCCGCCTCGATCTCCTTGATCCTGTGAATGGTGTGTGCGTGTGCGTGTGGGAGAGAGGGACGTTTCAGCAAGACTCGCGCCTGCTGGGTGGCGGACGTGTCGCGGACTACCTATTGAGCCACACGCACTTCTCCAGGATCCCCATGGCTGCGGCGCGGCCCTCAGGCCCGAGGGATGCCGGCCGTCAAGCCCCTACTAGTCGGCCCGGTTGGGGCGGCGGGCGAAAGAGCGGCGAGCCGAGCGTGCGCGCGGCTCTCTCTGTCTCGGCACTTCAAAGGCCGCCGATTGCTGAGCTGTGTTGACGCGCTGAGCTGCTGTGTGGCAATGTGGGAGCGCCTTGATCGTGAGTATCGACTAGTACGCGCTGGTGACGATTGTGCGCGTGCAAGGCGCAGCGGCGATCGGCTCGGTGAAGGAGACGAGCCGCCGCCGGCGGACCGCGCTCCCGGCTGACGTCGCGCTCGGACCGCAGAGAGACGCGCGCGCCGCCGTGGAATCTTTGCGGGCGCTCGCCGCCGGCCCGCGCAATCGCACATCGATCGATCGACCATTCGTCAACATCGTCAACGGCGCGACGCACCCTCCCCTATTCCCGCTCTGCGCGCCAAGCGCAAGCAGAGAGAGGCGCGCGCGCGCGTCTCGGCTCGACAGCCCCAATCGTCACCCGCGCCAAACCCCAAGCCGCGCAACGATGATCTCGCCGCCCCGCCGCGCCGCGCTGGCTCTGCTGCTCGTGGCCGCGCTCGCGCTCGCGGCGCAGGCCGCGCGCGTCCCGGACCGCGGCGCCGGCGCCATCGTCGCCGCCGCCGCCGATGCCGATGCCGTGTCGTCGCCCGCCGCCGCCGCCGCCAACGACGTCGCGCGCCACGGCAAGAAAAAGCGCAAGCACCGCAAGAAGAAGAAGAAGAACCCGTACTCGAGCCCCCTCGGCCTCTTCATTCAAGAGCGCGCGAGCAAGATGCTCCCAGGTCCCGGGCAGCACTTTTCGTTCGGCGCCCTGCAGCCGTGGGAGGACATCTTGGCGCTGCTGGACGAGAAGCCGGGTGAGTGGGGCCGCGTAGAGGGAAAAACACGCCGGCCTTTTGGGCGCGGGCCGCGGCACGCTTTTTGTACGCGCCCCCCAACCCGCCAACTCAACCTCCCCACCTCTCCCCCCCCCCCCTTCAACAACACACAACCCCAACAGCCTCGGAGCGCAAGCTCCTCCTCCTCATCCGCCACGGCCAGGCCGTCTCCAACTTTTTGGGCGACGCCTTGGGCCCCGACGAGTGGTTTGGCGTCGAGGGCACGTGCGCGTACGACCCGAAGAACGGCAGCGCGGTGCTCGACGTGTTCGACGCCGACCTGACGGCGCTGGGTAGGGCGCAGGCGGGGGCCCTGAACTCGATGCTGCGCGGCGGCGGGTGGTGGCCGCGCCTGACGGGCGGCCGCGAGGCGCGCGCGGTCGTCTCGCCGCTCACGCGGTGCCTCAACACGGCGTCGCTGGCGCTCGACGGCCTGCGCGGCGGCGGCCGCGGCGCGATCCGCGAGACGGTCGTCGAGGAGTACGTGCGCGAGACCCTCGGGGAGGACACGTGCGACGCGCGCCGCAGCGCGAGCGACCCGGACCCCCGCGAACGAGGCGGCGCGGCGGCGGCGGCGGCGCGCGAGGGCCCGTGCCCGTTTGAGCACGGGCTGCGCTCCAAGTTTCCCGACTACAGGTTCGACGTGGTCGGGGGGGAGGAGGAGGGGGAGGCGGGGGGGGGGGCGCGCGGCGGGAACGGCGGCCAGGACGACGACGGCGGCGGCGGCGGCGGCGACGACCCGCGCCCGGGCCCGCGGCCGTTTGGCCTCGTCAGCGACGCCGACACGCTCTGGACGAGGGACGCGCGCGAGCAGCAGGGGCACCAGGTCGAGCGCGCCCGCGCCTTCCTCGACATCCTGTTTGCGCGCGCCGGCGAGCGCGTGGCGGTGGTCGTGACGCACTCGGGCTTCGCGCGGTCGCTGCTGCTGGCGGTCGAGCGGGAGCCGTACCGGCCCGTGAACGCGGAGCTGGTGCCCGTGATCGTCGACCGGGCCGTGGAGGAGGAGGAGGAGGAGGAAGAGGAGCGGCGGTGAGTAGGGCGAGCGGCGGCGGCGACGGGAGCGGCTGGAGCGCGCCGCGTTTTTTTTTTTTTTTTCGAGAATCGGGTTCGAACGTGATATGATTCCACCAATCTTGCATTTTGTTATGGTCGCGCGTGTGCCTGGTCGGCGAACGTGCGAGGGGTTGTCGTTCCCGGCGCGGCGATCGCTCTGGCGGCGACGGGGCCTCTAGCGTCTGGCGCGGCGCGCCAGCAGCAGCGCGCGCGCTCTGTCGTTGGGCGCCGCACGCGCGCCGACGAGCGCCGACAAGTCCCCGCGCCTCGCTCGACACCCTTGCCTCGCGCACACCACAACCCCACTACCCCACACCCTCACAAGTCCCAGAAGACGAGCAAGGATGCGGGTGCGTTTCCTCGACACCCCTGGCGAGCTGGCGCGCGGCGCGGACGCCTACACACCCGGCGTCCTGCTCAATCGCGCGCGCGCCGTCCCCCCGAGAACGCGGGCGTCGCCTTTTGCGCGCGCACGCTGGCCAACTGCAACTGCCGCCGCCGTCGAGCGTGTCTGTCGCACGCTGTGCAGCTGACGCCTCCTGTCCTCCCCGCACGCCGCGACGCACGACACAAACACACACCCACCATCAACAACAACAACACAGGGCGCCACCACGAAAAAGGGCGTCGCGCGGGCAACGCTGGTGCCCGTGCGGCCGCCTCCAGTGGTGGAGGAGACGGTACTCGAGTGCCCGCTATGCGTCGAGCCGCTGGACGCCACGGACCGCGAGTTCCTGCCTTGTCCGTGCGGGTGAGTTTGCGCTGTCGTCCTCGTCCTGCTCTTTGCTTGCTGCTCCTCGCTCGTTGCTCCTCGCCCCTCTCACGCCGCTCCGTCCTCAACGCCACCATCACCACCACCACCACCACCACCACCACAGCTACCAAGTGTGCCTGTTCTGCTACCAGCGCCTCCTCGACGAGTTCAACGCCGCGTGCCCGGGCTGCCGCATGCAGTACGGCGACCCGCAAGAGGCGCTGCGCAAGCACGCCGAGCGGCGGTCGGCGGCCAAGGCGGCGGCGCCGGCGGCGGCGGCAGCGGCAGCGGGAGCAGCAGCCAAGGCGGGCCGCGGGCCGCACGGCGTCGGCGCGGTGCGCGCGGCCGTCGGCGCGGTCGCGGCCAACGGCGGCGGAGGAGGAGGAGGAGGCGCGGCGGCGGCGGCGGCGGCGGCGGCGGCGGCGGCGGCAACAGCGCGGCGGCGGTCCGACCCCCAAGGGTCGGCGGGAGGCGCGGGATCAGCGGCGGCGGCGGCAGCGGCGGCGGCAGGCGCGCGACCAGCGTCGGGCTCGGCGGCGGGCGCCAACGGGTCCAACGTGCGCCTGGTCGTGCCGAACGCGCAGGGCAAGCTGGCCCCGCTCGCGCAGGTGCGCGCAGGGGCGCAGCAGCAGCAGCAGCAGCAGCAGCAACAGGCGGCAGCGGCGGGGCGGACGGGCAGCGGAGGAGGAGCCGGAGGGAGCGGCGGCGGCAGCTCGGCGCCGGCGTGGGGCGGCGCCGGGGCGGCGGCGGCCGCAGCGGCCGCGGCGGCCGCGGCGGCCGCGGCCCAGCGACAACAGCAGCTGCAGCAGCAGCAGTTGTTGCAGCAGCAGCAGCAGCAGCAGCAGCAGTTGTTGCAGCAGCAGCAGCAGCAGCAGCAGCAGCAGCAGCAGCAGCAGCAGCAGCAGCAGCAGCAGCAAGCCGCCGCCGCCAACAGCAACGGCGCCGAGGCCGAGGAGGCGCGGCTGCGCCAGATGCAGCAGCAGCAGGCGTACTACCAGCAGCAGCAGCAGCAGCAGCAGCAGCAGATGGCGGCCCAGAGCCCCCCTTCTGCAGCAGCAGCAGCAGCAGCAGCAGGCCCCCTGTCCCCGCCGCCGGTGCCGCCGCGCATCGCGCACCTCGACGTCACCAGCACGTGCCCCCCGCGCGGCGAGCGGCGCGCGCTGCGCGTCGCGCTGCCGCCGCAGAGCCTCGAGGTCGCGCCCTACGGCGAGGCCGTGTCCTTGCTGCGCGCGCTGCACCAGGCCGTCGCTTCGGGCGCGGCGGCCCCCTTGCAGGCCGCGCGGCAGCTGGTCGCGCTGCTCGAGCGGCTCGAGGCGGAGCACGGGCGGCAGCCGCTGGCGCCCGTGCTGCTGCGGTCGGCGGCGGCGTCGGCCGCAGCCGCGCCGCCGCCGGCGGCGGCGGCGGCGGCGGCGGGGCTGCCGTCCGCCCTGTCGCCCGTCTCCGCTTCCAAGCCGCCGCCGCTGCCGTCCCCGGGCGCCGTCGTGGCGCCGCCGCCGCCGCTCGCGCGCGGCCCGCCGCCCGGGTTTGCAGCAGCAGCAGGCAGCGGAGGAGGCGGGGGCGGGCTCGGCGCGTTTGGCGGCGGCGGCGGCGGCGGTGGCGCGGGGGGGGGCTCCCTGGACAGCGGCGGCGGCGGCGGCGTTTCTGCGGCGCCTGTGGTCGTGGCAGGTGGCGGGTGGGGCGTCGTCGCCCCCGCCGCGGCTGGCGGCGACCCGGGCGGCGTGCCCGAGGGCGTGCAGACGCTCTGGGGCGGCGGCGGCGGCGGCCTCGGCGGCGGCGGCGGCGGCGGCCTCGGCTCCAACGCAAACGGCGGCGACCCGCTCCACTACCACCACCACCTGAACCACCACCACCACCTGAACCACCACCATGGCGGCGGTGGTGCGGCGGGCTCTGGCAGCGGTGGCGCGGCGCCGCCGCCTCCGACGTCGCTGTGGTGAGATTCTTTCTTTTTCAAGCCATTCTTTCAATCTCTAGCGCCCTGCGCGCGCCCCACGCGCACGTTTTAGCGAGCAGTAGAACGCACGCGTGTTGCAATTGTTGCAATTGTCGGATCGAGTTACAGCGTGTGTTGTTGTTGTGTACAGTGCAGCAGCAGCGTGCGCAAGCTTTTTTTTTTCCTCTCTCTCTCTCTCAGGCCGCCAGGGCGACGACGAGCGACACCGCCTTGGCGAGCGCCGCGGCCGCCGCGACCGCGAGCGCCGCCGCGGCCGACGCGTTGGCGGCGGGCGCCGCGTGCACGCGCCGCAGCAGGTCGTCATAGGCGACGCCCGAGTGCAGAAGCTGCGTCCACCCGGTCCACTGGTTGACGCGCGCGGCGATCGCGAGGGGGCTCGCGGCCGCCTTGCCGCCGCCGCCGCCGCCTCGCCGGCCGCCAGCGAGCAGGACGGCGGCCAGCGCGGGCGCCAGGGCAACCGCGACCCACCCGGCGAGGGCGGCCGCCGCGCGCGCGGCGCGCCCGACCAAGCGCTGCTGCGCCATAAAGGCGCGCCACGCGCGGCGCGCGCGCCGGTCCTCCGCCGGCTCCTCCTGCCCGCCCGGCGGCGGCGGGCGCCGGTAGACGGCCAGCTCGCGCTCGAGCGCCTGCAGCGCGCGGCGCTGCGGGGCGCGCGCGGCGTCGTAGGCCGCGAGGGCGGCCGCGAGCGGGGGCTCGCCGGCCTCGTGCTGCTGCTGCAGCAGGAGCGCGGCGACCGCCGCCTCGTCGTCGGCAGGCGCCCCGCCGCCGCCGCCGCCAGCCGCCGCCGCCGCCGCCGCCGCCGCCGCCGCCTGCTCGTCCAGCCGCCCCGTCAGGAGCGCTGCGTCTTCGAGCGCGCTTCCGGCACCCTGCCCCATTTGCGGGGTGTTGGAGCTCGCGGCGTCGCCGAGCATGGCGACGCGCTCGGCCGGCAGCGCGACGGCCGACGACGACGCCAGCGGCGTCAGGCGCCCGATGCTCCCCGCCTCGCGGCCCGCGGCCGCCAGCTGCCGCGCGATCTGCCGGCGCCAGGGCGCGGGAAAGGCGGCAAACTTGGCGCACGCGCTGGCGCCCTCGCCCGCGGGCGGGAGCAGAGGGTCGAGCGCGGCGGCGTACGCGTCCTCGTCGGCGCCGAGGAGGGCGTCGTACTTGCCGGGCGGCAGCGCGACGATCCCCGACCACCCGCGCCCCGGGCCCCCGGACGCCGCCGAGTCCGGGCGGCGGTACATTGCTACGCTGCCGGCGTAGGGCGCGGACGACGAGCCCTCCATCGATCGCGCGCCCAAAAACGTGTAGAAGAACGTGCCGCCCGAGGCCGACGCTTGCTGGGGCACGAAAAAGGGCGCGCCGAGCGCGTCCGCGTCGCTCAGGCCGTGGAACGTGGCGTACTCCATCGACGACGCCGGCGACGGCAGGCGCGTGACGGTGACGCGGCCCGCGGACTCGAGCTGCGCGCGCACGGCGGACGAGGCGCCGTCGGCGGCGACGAGCAGGTCGTACGGGACGGCGACGAGGGGGGCGGCGCCGCCGCTGCCGTCGTCGTCGCCTTCGCCGCCCGCGACGCCAAAGGTCGCCACGCGCCCGTCGAAGTCGACGCGGTCGAGCGGGCGCGACCAGTGGAAGCGCAAGGGGCGGCTGCGGCCGCCGGCGTCTGCCGGCGGGCACAGGCGCTCGGCCTCGGCGAGCAGGTGCGCGACGACGGCGGCGCGCTCGACGACCATCAGGCGGCCGGCCGGGCGGCGGGAGGGGGCGGCGGCGGCGGCGGCGGACCCGCCGTCGCTCTCGACGACGACGTCGTCCGCGTCGTCCGCGGTCGGGTCGGCGAAGACGTCCTCGGCCATGAGGCCCTGCTGGGTGGCGACGACGCTGCCGAGCATGCGGCGCCCCCGGCGCAGCGGGCGCACGTCGACCCCCACGCGCTCCAGGGACTTGAGCGCCCGCTCGCCCAGCACGATGCCGAACGTTCGGCGCGGGTCGCTTCCCTCGCCTCGAGGGCGGCGCTCGAAGACGTCGACGCTAAAGCCGCGGCGCGCGAGCGCGATGGCCGCGGCGATGCCGCTCGGGCCGGCGCCGACGACGACCGCGCGGCCCGCGGCCGAGGGGAGGCCCGGGGGCAGGAGGGGGATGGCGTTGTCCGCGGTGGTGGTGGCGGCGGTGGTGGGCGGCTTGACGGTGGTGGTGGTGCTCGTCGCCGCCGTCGTGGTCGTCGTCGTCGTCGAGTCGGTAGAGGCAGCGGCGGTCGGGAAGCGGGAGGAGCGGCGGCGGCGGGCGCCACCAATCGACGTCGTCGTCGCACGCGCAACGCCCGCGGCGGCGTCGGCGGCGTCGGCGCGCCGGCGGCGCACGAGGAGGAGGCTGCTGACGAGCCCGGGCGACTTGGGCGGCTTGGACGCGTCCGTGCTCATGGCGCGGCGCGGCGCGCTGCCGACGCCGCGCGACGACAGGAGGAGCATGGGGTCTCTCTCTCGGCGGTTGCGAGGCTCCCGCGTTTCAGGTTCGAAAAAAAGGATGAGCGACCTCTGTTCGCGCGCGAACGCTGATGTGGCGTGTACGGGCGCGCGTGTGTTGCAACTGCGTTGGGTGGTAGTAATGAGCGAGCGCAGAAGGCGAATGCCTAAGTTCTGAGAGCGTTTGGTCTCGCGAGCGCGGGTCCAATTGGGTTTGCTGCCGGAACGCGCGTCGTCGTCGCCGACCGTCGATGTCGTCGTCGCCGACCGTCGTTTGCTTTTACTCTCATATCACACAGCGCAAACTTGGTCGATGAACCAGTTCAAATGCGCGCGCAGCTGGCGCGCGGCCGGGAAGCGCATGTCGCGCGGCACGCCGACGCGGTCGCGCAGGTACTCGCACGCCGCGACCACCTCGCGCACGCTGCCCTGCCGGCGCGCGGCGTCGCCGCTAGCGCGCAGCGTCGCCGCCCCCGCCCCCGCCGCCACCACCAGCGCACCCCCAGCCCCCTCCTCCTGCAGCTGCTGCTTCGCATCCACCCCCAAAAGCAGCGCGTGCGCCACGTGCCGCAGCGCCGCGTCCGCCGCCGCCTCGTACTCCATCGCGGGCACCGCCGACGGGTCGGCCAGCGGCGCCGACACGGGCCGCGCGCCCGGCCGGCCGGGCCCGCGCAGCGCAAAGCGCACGACCGCCGCGTGGTTGCTCACGAGCCGTGCCGCGGCCTCGAGGCGGTCGCGCGCCTCGGGCGGCGGCGCCCCCCCGCCGCCCTCCCTGCGCGCCAACGGCTCGGGCGACGCCGACGGCGACAGCGGCGCGAGCGGCAGGCGCCACGCGCCGCCGTCGATCTGCGACGCGACGGGGATGCCCTCGGGCGTCATCGTGCACCCGCCCATCTGGGGCGGCAGGTCCTGGGCGTGCGTGAAGTAGTCGCTGCGAAAGGCGGCGAACGCGGGAAAGTCCGACTCCATGGCGTCGAACCAGCGCTCGATCTGCGGGAACTGGCCCTGGCCGCGGAGGTACCACCCCTTGTAATACGCCAGCGACGCCGCCGCGCGCTCCATCATCGGCGCAAACGTGATGTCGACGAGGCTCGGCTTCTCGGCGCCCATGAAGAACGGCCCGGGCGTCCCCGGCATGGCGTCGCACACGGCCGCGACCGTCAGCTCGAAGCGGCGCTGCGCGGCGGCCTGCTGGCGCGCGTCCACGCCGCCGCCCCAGCCCGCGCCGCCGCAGAGCCAGTCCAGCCAATCTCCGAAGAAGCGGCGCTCGAGGCGCAGCAGGGCCGCGGCCGCGGCCCGCTGCGGGGTGCCGCGCGGCGGCATCAGGGGGCGGTGCTTGTCGGGCGACCCGGCGTAGCGCTCCTCGAGCAGCGCCATGATGGTCGACGACTCGGTCACGATGCGCCCGTCCACCTCGAGCACGGGGAGCAGGCCCGACGGCACCTTGGCCAGGAAGTCCGCGGGCTTGGGCCCGTAGCAGCGCATGTTGATCTTGCGCACCTCGTAGGGGATGCGCTTCTCCTCGAGCTGCAGGACGACCTTCTCGCAGTAGGGGCACCACGCGGCGTGGTCGCGGTACAGGACGACGTCGACCTGCGCGTCGGGGTCGCCAAAGAGCCGCCGGGTGGCGAGCGGGTGCGGCGGGCCGTGCTCGAGGTCGGGCGCCAAGAAGCTGCCGCCGCGGTCCAAGAGGTCGTGCTCGGCCTCCTGGGCGCGGACGAGGTCGCGGAGGGCGTCCCAGGACGGGGCGTTGTCGGAAAAGGTGACCGAGGAGGAGGAGGAGGCGGCGGCGGATGTTGTGGAGGTTGGGGCGGTGCCGGGGGCGGTCGCCGGGGCGTTGCCGCCCCCGCCGCCGCCAAACAATCCGCTCAGCATCCCGCTGAGCGGGTTGTCGTTGGACGACGCCGAGGCGCGGGGGACGATCGTCGCAAAGGGCGGCGGCGTCGGCTGCTGCGGCGTCGACGCGGCCGCGGCGGCGCGCACGGGGGAGGCGCGGTGGGAGGCGAGTGGTGTGTGGTTGCGCTGGGGGTTGATCGCCGCGCGCGACGACGACGAGGACGACGACGACGAGCACGGCCCAGGGGCGCGCGGGCGGAGCATCGCGTTGGTGATGCGCCAGTTGCGGGCGCGCGTGGATTGAGAGCGAGCGCGAGAGAGAGAGAGAGGCTGAATCTTTCGGGCTTGCCTCCTCGCGCGCCTCTTCTAACTCGGTGCTGGCGCCGCCCTTGCCGCCTCGACCGCCCCCCCCACCGCCTCCTCCACCAACGCCGCCAGCTCCGGGTCGCGCCGCAGCCCCGCGAGCAGCGCGCGCGCCACGTTGGCCGCGGGCGGGTCGGACGCGCCCAGGCGCACTGCGGCGAGCAGCCCGACGATCGCCCCGGGCTCTTTAGCAAGCTGCGTGAGCGCCGCCCGGCGCGACGGCGAGGGCGAGGAGGGCGCCGCGTTGCCGCTGCCGCCGCCGTCTCCTCCGCCGCCGCCGCAGAGCATGCCCAGGAGCAGCAGGCAGCGCATGCGCAGCTCCGTCGCGGCCGTCTCCCCTTTCTGCCCCTCTTCCCGCTCGGCCTCGGACCCGGCCAGGATCAGCACGCGCGCGGCCACCGCAGGCGCGCCCGCCGCGACGAGGGCCGCTCGTCCTCCTTCCGGCGACGCCGCCGCCACCGCGCACAGCACGTCCACGGCCGCCTCGCGCACCTCCAGGTCTGGCTTCTTGTTGGCCTCGTCGGCGTCGTCGTCGTCTCCCTCCGCTTGCGCCTCAGCCGCCCCGAGCGACACGGCCAGAAGGGCGTCGAGCGACGACAGGGATGCGGCGAGCGCCGCGGACGACGACGACGACGACGACGCCGGCGCGCGCCCCTCGGACAGCGGCACCAGAGCGCCGAGCGCCGCGAGGCTGTTGATCAGCAGCGCGCGGCTGACGGAGGAGGGGCCGGTGGCGGCGTCGGCCACGACCTGCGCGAGCGGGGCCGACGCCTCGGCGTCGAGCGCGGCGAGGGCACCGCCGGCCTCTCCTCCTGCAGCCGCGAGGGCCGCGGCCGCGCCCGCGGCGTTGGCGCGAACGGCGGCGCTCGAGCGGGCGACGCCGCCACCGGCGATCAGCGCCGCGAGGGCCGGGGCGAGGCGGGTGACGTAGCGCGCGCCCAGGGACTCGCCGCTAGACGCTCGGCCCTGGATCCACGCGAGCGCGAGGGCCGCGTCGTCATTGGCGGCGGAGGGGGAGGAGTCAGCAGCAGCCTGGACCCGGGAGACCGTCGTCTCGAGGTCCATCTGCGCACGCGCGCGCGCGCGCGCGAGAGAGAGAGAGAGACGCGAATCGTCGATCGGGGTTGGGCGGTGAAGCGACGGACAAGAGGGACGGATGCGATTGCAAATGCGGCGTTTAATGTGCGCCTGCCTTCTTGCACGCGCGCGGCGCGCCCGCAGCCGCCCCGCTCTCGACGCCTCGGCTGTCCTTCCGTGGGCACACGTCGGCGTCTGTGGAGGGCCTCACGAACAATCCAACATCCGATTCGCGTCTCCTCCTCTCACCGCACCCCTCATCCTCTCGGTCCCGCGACGAACAAAGCCCTCACCCACGGGCGGGCGGGCGCGCGCTCCCCCAAAAAACTCCGAAAGACTCGCTTCCCCCCAAACGCCGACGAACGAGGGGCATGACGCGCGTCCGCGGTCACCCAACCGCGCGTGCCTCGAGCACGTGCTGATTCGCGCGCACATCTGCTCGGCCGCGCGCGCGCGCGCCAGAGCGCGCAAAAGCGCGCGCACGAGAGACAACACAACACCTCGTCTGTCGTCGTCGCGATGATGTCGCTGCTCGCCGCGCTGCTCACCACGGTCGTCACCGCGCTCGCGCTGCTGGCGACCGTGGTGGCCGGCCAGCTCGTGCGACTCACGCGATCGCTGCAGCCCGTCGAAAAGGTGCGGAAGAGGGCGGGGACGTTGTACACGCTTCCTCCGTCGACCGGCGCGCGGCGCGGCGCGTCGCCGGGCGCGAGAGACGTGCACGCCCACGCCAACCCCCTCGCCCGCCCCCCCAAACCACAAACAAACCAAAAACAACAGAACACCGTCGGCTTCTTCCACCCGTTCGCGGACGGCGGCGGCGGCGGCGAGCGCGTCCTGTGGTGCGCCGTGCGCGCGGTCCTGCGCGCCCGCCCGGGCGCCCGCGTCCTCATCTACGTGCGCGAGCGCCCGCCTCTGGCCGACGCCGCCGCATCGCCGCCGCCGCCGCCAGGCAACGCCAACACCAGCGCCAACAACACCACCGCCTCCCTGTCCGCCGACGCGCGCCGCCGCTTCGGCGTCGACCTGCCCCCCGATGCGTTTGAGGTCGTCCTCCTCGCGCGCACCCACCTCGTCGACCCGCGCCGCTACCCGTCGTGGACCCTGGCGCGCCAGGCCCTCGGGTCGGTGCTGCTCGCGCGCGACGCGCTGTCGCTGCGCCCGCCGCCCGAGCTGTGGGTCGACACGACCGGCTGGGCCTTCGCCTACCCGCTCGCCCGCCTGGCCGGGTGCCGCGTCGCGGCCTACGTGCACTACCCGACCGTGAGCGCCGACATGATCGCGCGCGTGGCGCGCCGCGAGGGCGGCTACAACAACGCGACGTGGGTCGCGCGGTCGTGGGTCCGGTCGGCGCTCAAGGTGGCCTACTACCGCCTCGTGGCCCTCGCGTACGGCGCGTGCGGCGGCCTCGGGGCGGACGTGGCGATGGTCAACTCGTCGTGGACCCTCGGGCACGTGCGGCGCATCTGGGGGCCGTGGGCGGCGGCGCGGCGTTTGGTGGAGCGGGTCGCGGCCGCGCTGGCGGCGGCGCCGGGCGGAGGAGGAGCAGGAGGAGGCGGCGGCGGCGCCGCCGCCGCCGCCGCCGCCGCCGCCACGACGATCGACGCCGCGCACCTGGTCTACCCGCCGTGCGACGTCTCCCGCCTCGCGGCCTTGCCGCTCGACCGCGCCCTCAAGCGCCTGTCCCTCGTGAGCGTCGCGCAGTTCCGGCCCGAGAAGGACCACGCCACGCAGCTCGAGGCGTACGCGCGCCTGCTGCGCGCGGCCGACGCGGCGCTGGGCGGCGGCGGCGGCGGCGG
>Ga0315905_10005046_pt1 | contig 13465 bp, 10 predicted proteins | sample LakEriMetagenome_5_FD_203522 | JGI IMG/M metagenome (GOLD analysis project Ga0315905, IMG submission 203522) | Freshwater fungal communities from buoy surface, Lake Erie, Ohio, United States - Buoy 4 MA121 | ecosystem: Environmental > Aquatic > Freshwater > Lake | place: USA: Lake Erie, Ohio... | reverse complement strand
GCCCGACGGGATCCGCAGCCCCTGCTTGACGAGCAGGAACGATCCCATGAAGGGATCGAGCTCGAAGAGATCGACTCCGTTGCCGGTGCTGATCACGAACGCCGTGCTCGGGCCGTAGAGGATGTAGCCCGCGGCCACCTGGCGCATGCCGGGCTGGCAGATCGTCGCCTCGGCACCCTCGATCGCGGGATCGTTGCGGAGGATCGAGAAGATCGTGCCGACCGGACCGCACGCATCGAGGTTGCTCGAGCCGTCGAGCGGATCGAAGAGCACGCAGTACTTGCCGCCGTCCTTCCCCGTGCGCAGGATGGTGGGTTCCTCGTCCTCTTCGCTCGCCACGACCGCGATGCTCGCGCGCGAGCCCAGGCACCGCAGGATCGTCTCGTTGGCGATGACGTCCATGCGGATCTGCTCCTCGCCCTGCACGTTCTGCTCGCCCCAGTCACCGAGCACGCCCTCGAGCCGGGCGCGCCGAACCTTGTGCGCGATCGCCTTGCCCGCCAGCGAGATCGCGCTGACGATCCACGAGAAGTCACCCGATGCACCCGGGTGCCGCGCCTCTTCCTGCAGGATGTGGCTCTGGAGGCTGACGAGGTTGCCGGTATCGACGTTCGATCGCATGCGCGAAACTCCTGGCGGCACGACCGTGCGCCGCATGCTGCGTATGATGGCAACTTCCCCCAAACCCGGAGACCAACACCCATGCACCAGCCCGTGATCCTCGCCGCCAAGCGCACCCCCGTGGGCAAGTTCGGTGGTTCGCTCGCCCGCACCAGCGCCCCCGACCTCGGCGCCATCGCCATCAAGGCCGTGCTCGAACAGGTGCCAGCCGCCAAGGAACACGTCGACGAATGCATCATGGGCTGCGTCCTTCAGGCTGGCGTCGGCCAGAACCCGGCCCGTCAGGCAGGGCTCAAGGCCGGCCTGCCCCACACCCTCAGCGCCGTCACCGTGAACAAGGTCTGCGGCAGCGGCCTGCAGGCCGTGATGCAGGCCGCCACCGGCATCCGCGCGGGCGTCAACAAGGTCGTGGTCGCCGGCGGCATGGAGAACATGGACATGGCCCCCCACTTCGCGCACGTGCGCGCCGGAGCCAAGTTCGGCAAGGTCGAGATGCAGGACCACATGGAGTACGACGGCCTGCGCTGCGCTTTCGAGTGCTGGGGAATGGGCTTCGCGGCAGAGCACATCGCCGCCACCCGCTCCGTGAGCCGCGCCGAGCAGGACCGCTTCAGCGCGCAGAGCCACCAGCGCGCCGCCCGCGCGACCGCCGAGGGCTGGTTCAAGCCCGAGATCGTCGAGATCACCCCCGAGATGATCAAGGCCAAGGCCGGCCTTGCCGCCGACGAGGGGATCCGTGGCGACTCGACGGCGGAGGGCTTGGGCAAGCTCCGCCCGGCCTTCAAGCCCGATGGCAGCGTGACCGCCGCCAACGCCAGCCAGATCAGCGACGGCGCCGCCGCGGTGCTGGTCGCCTCGGAGGACGCCGCGAAGTCGATGGGTGCCAAGCCGCTCGCGCGGATCGTCGGCTGGAACACCGCTGGCGTCGAACCCAAGGAACTTTTCTTCGCACCCAAGGTCGGGATCGAGCAGCTCCTCAAGGACCACTCGCTCTCGGTGAAGGACATCGACCTCTTCGAGATCAACGAGGCGTTCGCCGCGCAGGTGCTGGCTGACATCGCTCCCTTGGGGATCAGCGAGGACAGGCTCAACATCTGCGGCGGCGGCATCGCGCTTGGCCACCCGATCGGCGCCAGCGGCGCGCGCGTGCTCTGCACGCTCGTGAACCAGCTCCAGCGCACCGGTGGCAAGCGTGGCATCTGCAGTCTCTGCCTCGGTGGCGGCAACGCGGTGAGCATGCTCGTCGAGATGTGCTGATGCGAGCCCCGCGCGGGCTTGTGCGTCCCGTCGGATCCTTCTCCGCAGACGTGGTCGTCGCGGCTGCGATCTGCGTCGTCGCCTGCGGGTCGCTAATTGCATGCGATCGCGGTGATGCACCGGCAGAGCAGGCTGGTTCCGCCACGACCGTTGCGCCCACGACCACGGACCAAGCCGCCACGCGCACCGTCGCCCCTGCGGCCAGCGGTGAGCCAGTCCCCTTCGTGACCGATCGGTCCTGGCCATCGTGGGCGCAGTGGCCCCGATCGCTCGGAGGCATCACGATCTTCCATCCATCGATCGAGGAGTGGCGCGTCGATCAGCTCTTCACGCGCTCGCCCATCGAGTGCGACGGTGGGCTCACCGGCCTCGTCACCCTGCAGTGGTCGCTCCGCTTCGATGGCCGCGTGGTGACGTTGTCCACGCCGGTCGTGGCGACCTGCGCGTGGGATGGCGATCCTGCACGCATGGAGCCGTGCCGCGCTGCACTCGACCGGGGCCTTGACGGCTGCGCGTGGTCCATCCCCGTCGAGGCGGTGCTCTCGCTCGTCTCGACCGACACCATGCCGCCGGAGCCGACGGTCGAGCAGGCCGATGCCCTTCGACGCGGCCGCGAGTCGGCCGCGATGTTCAGCGTCGAGTTGCTCAATGACCGCGAAGCGCTGTTCATGCTCGAACGATGGCCGCGCGACGAGGAGGACCGACCGGTCGTGCCCGCGGTATCCGGTCCCCTCCCACCGCCCTGCGGCTCGTGGACCCTCGGTCCGCTTCGCGTGCTCGGCCGCGACGGTCGCGTGCACGAACTGCGTGCAGCGCGCTGGATCCGCCTGACCCGCGACGGCTGGACGGCACCATCGCTCGATGCCGCCGCCGCACAGTCCGCCGACCCCACGCAAGGCGGAAGCCTGAGCGAGGCGCGCGCGCGCTTCGAACGCACGATCGCCAAGCGCGACAAGGTCTACGGGCTGCTCGATCGGGCGGCCTATCGCTGGAGCGAAGCGGTCGCGCGATCTAGCCCCCAGGTCGATCCGCCACCGCCCGAATCGCCGCCGGGCTGAGCCCTCAGGCTCAGAGCGGCCGCCGCTTGGGCTCGCCGTCACCGCGCGGGTACATCTTCGGTGCGCCGCGCAGCTTTTCGATCGCGACGATCGTGCCCGTGGGCGTGCGCACGCTCTCGACGACCTGCGCATGGAGCGAGTGCAGGGCCTTCTTGCTTTCGTCGATCTCGGCCTGCGCCTGCTCGCCCTTGATGAACACGATGTGCCCACCCGGCTTGGGGAACGCGATGCAGTACTCCAGCAGCACATTCAGGCGTGCCACGGCCCGGCTCACGCACAGGTCGAAGCGCTCCCGCAGCTCAGGCCGATGCCCGGCGACCTCGGCTCGCAGGTTCACGACGCTGCAGCGTGACTGCAGGCCCAATGCAGCCACGCACTCCTGCAGGAACTCGCACTTGCGGCCGGTGGCCTCGAGCAGCGTCATGCGCAGCTCGGGTACTGCGAGCGCGAGCGGGATGCCCGGCAGACCGCCACCGGTGCCGACGTCGATCACGGTCGTTGCACCGGTCGATGCGATCCACGGCAGGAGCGAGAGGCTGTCGACGACATGTCGATGCCACGCTTCCTCCCCCTCGGGGACCGCCGTCAGGTTCATGGTCGCATTCGCCCGGTAGAGCGACTCGAGGTAGCGGCCGAGCGCATCGAGATCGCCCGACTCGAGCTCGACGCCCAGCACGCCCAGCGCATCGATGGCCGATTGGGGAGCGCTCATGGTGCGAGCCATCCCATGACGCCGCCATCGCGCGGCCGACGGTCGTCATCGAACTCGAACGACTCACGCTTCACGCCACGGGGCTTCCACAGCGCAAGGCCGTAGACCAGGCCGACCAGGATCCAAGAGACCACGAGGCTGCTCCCTCCGTAACTGACGAACGGCAGCGTGATTCCCGCGATGGGAAGCGCCCCGATGTTCATGCCGGTGTTGATGATCGCTTGCGCGCCGACGAGGCACCCCGCTCCGACAGCGACCAGGCGCGACCATGGGTCGTGCGTGTGGTTCGCCACCAGGAAGCAACCGATCGAGAACATGGCGACCAGGCCCCACACGCCGATCGCGCCCATCACGCCCCAACGGCAGCAGATCACGCTGAAGACCATGTCGTTGTGTTCTTCCGGCAGCCGGTTGCGCTCGATCACCACGGCTGCTTCATCCGAGGGCATGCCCCACATCCCGCCCGCACCGATGAGGGTCGTCGCGCGGTCGGCCTGGTACCCGATGTCGTTGCGGTACCGGGGATCACCCTGAAGCTGCGCGATGTAGGCATCGACGCGGGCGCGCTGGTGCGGTTTCAGGACGCCACCGAAGAACGCCGCGGGCGCGACGAGCGAGGCGCACACTGCAAACAGCGCGATGTGGCGCTTGCGGCATCCGGCCGCCAGCAGCACGCCCACGAGTACCGGGACGAACAGCAGCGTCGTGTCGAGATCCGGCTCGAGCGCGATGAGGGCGGCTGGCACCAGCGCCAGGAACCCAGGCAGCACCAGGCCACGCAACGTGCGATGGCTGCGCGTGCGTTGGAGCATCGTGGCGAGCATGAGGAGGAACGCGACCTTGGCGATCTCGGCCGGCTGGATGTCCGTGACCCCCAGGCTGATCCAGCGGCGTGCACCGTTGCGCGCGCGCACGATCGACTCGGGCACGCCCGGCGCGATCACGATGAGCAACAGGGCGACTGAGGCTGCGAAGAGGAACGGGCTCCACCGTTCGAGGTTCGACGGCCTGCACCACGGCGACCACGCCACGGCCGCTGCCGCCACGAGCCCGACCAGCAGATACATCACGTGGCGCGATGCGAACCCCGGTTCGGTCGTGCCGATCGCCGAGACGCCGATCAACGAGAGCGCCAACGCCGGAGCGACCACGAGGATCCCCGGATTCAAGAGGCGCTCGAGGCTCACGCGCGGCGACCCCGATCCCTTGTACTCGCTGGCGGCGAGGCGACCCATCAGCGTGCGCCACCCAGCGTCGGGAGTTGGCCAGCCTGCGGTTCGGCATCGGGGAACCGAACGACCGACCGTGAGCGAAGTGCATCCCCGAGGTAGCCCTCGTCGGCGCACGCGCGCACGAGCGCCGCAGCGATCGGGCCCGCCGTCTTGCCGCCACCGCCGCCGTGATCCACGAACGTGCAGAACGCAATGCGAGGCCGGCCATCGGCGCGCGCTCCGGCGAAGCCGGCCGCCCAAGCATGATCCTTGGAGGTGACGACTTCCTTGGTGCCGTCGGCGTGGGTGATCACCAGCGGGCTCGTCTCGGAGGTGCCCGACTTGCCCCAGACGCGGATGCCGGGCAGGTCGAACACCGGCGCGCGCTGATCACGTGGTCCCACGTGATGCAGCGTGCCGTACTCGGCATCGACCGAGAGCCGCAGGCCCTCCTTGATCGAGGCCATCATGGCATCCGGCACGCCAAGATCCATGCGCGATCCAGCGCCACCCCGCAGCACGCTCGGCCGGATGAAGACGCCATCGCGCGCCAGCGTGGCGTAGGCACTCGCCACCTGCAGAGGCGTGACGCGCATGTCACCCTGCCCGATGCCGAGCGAGATCGTCGTCTGCCGATCCTTCGAGGACTCGATCTGCATCAGGTCGCGCTGGCGGATCGAGCCGGCCGACTCGCCAACCCGCTGCACGCCAGCGGACTCCGACAGCCGCTCGTAGTCGAGCCCCACGCCGAGCGTGCGGCCGAAGCCCCACGAGGTGTAGCCCTCCATGAGCTTGCGCGGGCCGAGACGGTCGGCCAGTGTGTAGAAGTACATGTTGCAGCTTCGTGCGATCGCTTCGGCGGGACCCAGCGGGCCGTGGTGATCGGGGGTGTTGCCGGGACGGTAGATCCAGCATCGCGCGTACCCGTGCACGCCGGGGAAGAAGTGACCGGTGCAATCGACCACCGTCGATGGCGTGGCCAAGTCCTCGGCCGCGGCACACGCGATCACGATCGGCTTCATCACGCTGCCGGGTTCGAACGATGCGCCCATCGCACGATCCATCCACGGGCTGAGCGCGAGCCGCTGCCGTGGGCTGAGCCGATCGTGGTCATCGAGGTCAGGCCAACTCGCCATCGCGAGGACTTCGCCAGTGTCGACATCGATGGCAACGGCGGCGGCGGCCAGCGGCGTGCCGTAATCCTGGTCAGGCGCTGCATGGAACCCCTGCACCACCGTGAGCCCGAACGCAGGTTCGAGAATCGCCTCCACCCGCGCCTGCAGGGCGGCATCGATCGAGAGCTGCACGCGATCGCCGGGCACCGGTTCCTCACGGATGGGCTCATCGACGCCGATGGGCGTGCGCACGCGACCGCGCTTGCCGCGCAGGCGGTCATCCTGCGTGCGCTCGATGCCGGTGGCGCCCGCGACGTCGGGCCCAGGCTCGTAGCCACCGAGGTCCACGGCGAGCTCACCATCCCGCACCCGATACAGCGGCCGGCGCTGCGCATCCTCGGCTAGGGCGTGTGATCGCGTCACGCCGACGATGCGCGAACCCACGTCGTTCACGTTGATGCGAAGCGGGTCGTTGCGACGCAGCCCCATGGGCAAGGCGTCGCACGGCAACTCCACGATCGCCTCGGCATGCGGGCGCCGCCGCACACGGCTGTCGAGCACGGTGATCGCACCCGGCGCACGATCCGCGAGCTTGCCGAAGGCGAACGCCGTGGCATCGTCCACGCCGCGCAGCACCGCGTGGTACTGCGTCTTCTCCTGCACCGTCTCGCTGCGGAAGTCAGCGCGGGCTTCCTCGCCGTAGAGGTCGACGCGCCGTGCCTGGTCGCGCTCGTCCTTCTGCTTCTGGATCAGGTTGACGCGGTCCTTGATGGCGACGATCGCCTCATCACGCTCGGCAGCCGGCATCCCGCCGACGGTGACGATGGCGTTGAGCACGTCGGCCCAGACACCGTCCCAGGTCACACGCGCTGACTGCTTGCGTCGCTCGCGCTCCTCGAGCGGGAGCTTCAGCCACGCGCGGCGACCACCTGCAAGCCTGACCTGTTCGGCCGTGGCCTGCTGCATCGCCCAGTCGTCGCTGATGGCGCTCCAGTGCAGCGCGATGTCGTAGCTCGCAGCATCCTCGGCGAGCACGCGACCGTGGCGGTCCACGATCGGGCCGCGCAGCGTGGGCAGGAACTCGCTCTGCTTGACGCGGCCCATCGCGCGTTCCAGGCGATCGCCGTGCTCGACGACCGCCAGTCGCCAGAGTTGCGCCAAGAGCCCGGCAAAGACCAGCAGCAAGCCGATCGACAGCAGCACCAGCCTGCGCTGGAACATGCCGAACTGGCCGGATTGGAGCATCGTCATCTCTCGCTGGCCTCCTTGCCGTGCGACCGACGCGCGGAGTGTACGAGCCTCTCGCCGGGCCGTTCAACGGGAATCGCTACCATTCGCCGCTTTCCCCAAAGGGCCACCCACCATGGAATGCGGCATCGTCGGACTTCCCAACGTCGGCAAGAGCACCCTCTTCAACGCCCTCACGGCCGCGGGGATCGAGGCCGCGAACTACCCGTTCTGCACCATCGAGCCCAACGTCGGCGTGGTGAGCATCCCCGACCACCGGCTGGACGTGATCCAGGGCTTCATCAAGACCCAGAAGGTCATCCCGGCCGCCATGCGGCTGGTCGACATCGCGGGCATCGTGAAGGGCGCCAGCGAGGGCGCGGGGCTCGGCAACAAGTTCCTCAGCCACATCCGTGAGGTCGACGCGATCCTGCACGTGGTCCGCTGCTTCGAGGACGGGGATGTGCTCCACGTCGACGGCGGGGTCGACCCGGTCCGGGACATCGGCACCATCGAGACCGAGCTCATGCTGGCCGACCTGCAGTCGATCGACGGCATGCTCGAGAAGGCGCGCCGAACGGCCAAGAGCGGCGACAAGGAAGCGATCGCCAAGGTCGAGCTGCTCGACCGCTGCCGGGCGTGCTTGGACGACGGGCGCCCAATCCGCAGCCTTGATCCCTCCGCCGAGGAGACCGCGATGCTGCGGTCGCTTGGCATGATCACGGCCAAGCGCGTGCTCTTCGTGGCCAACGTCGACGAGAACGATCCGCAGGGCAACGGCCCGCTCGTGCAGAAGGTCCGTGCCTACGCCAAGGAGAACGGCGGCTCGGTGGTCGTCGTCTGCGCCAAGATCGAGAGCGAGCTCGCCGAACTGCCGGAAGCCGACAAGAAGGAGATGCTGGCGGGTCTGGGCATGGCTGAACCGGCCCTGGCCAACGTCGCACGGGCGGCCTACGAGCTGCTTGGCCTGCAGAGCTACTTTACCGCAGGCGAGAAGGAAGTCCGGGCTTGGACGATCCACAAGGGCTTCACCGCTCCGCAGGCCGCAGGCGTGATCCACACCGACTTCGAGCGTGGCTTCATCCGCGCCGAGGTCTACACGGTCAAGGACCTCCAGGAACTGAAGAACGAGAAGTCCATCCGCGAGGCCGGCCGCATGCGCGCCGAAGGCAAGTCGTACGTCATGCAGGACGGCGACGTCTGCCACTTCCTGTTCAACGTCTGATCCACCGGAACCTGCACAGCGACGTTGCCGACGCCCTGCCGATGCCCATCGGCCAGCGCGCCGCTCAGTCGAAGTCGACGTCCAGCGTGATGGCGGCCTGCAACCGCTCGAGGTATCGATCGAACGGGATCTCGACCGCACCGAGCGCGAGGACGTGCGGGTTGGCGTACTGCGAATCGACGAGCGTGAATCCCCGGCGGCCCAGCCGCCGCATCAGTGCGGCGAACGCCACCTTGCTCGCGTCGCGCGCCCACGGCTCGCGGACCGTGAACATGCTCTCGCCGAAGAACGCACCCCCGAGCGCCACGCCATAGAGGCCCCCCGCGAGCCGATCGCCCACCCACGCCTCGACCGAGTGCGCCAGGCCGAGCTCGTGGAGATCATGGAACGCCGAGCGGATCCGCTCGCCGATCCAGCTGCGATTCTCATCGGAACGATCCGTCGCGCAGGCAGCAACCACTGCATCGAAGGCGGAGTCGACGCGCACTTCGAACGGAGCGTTTCGGATCGTGCGCGCGAGCCGCTCGCCCGGCTGCCAGGTTGCGGGCTCGAAGATCGCGCGCGGATCGCACGTGAAGTAGTCCACTCGGCCCGTCTCGGGATCGGCCATCGGGAACGCGCCCTGCGCATACGCCGAGAGCAGCATCTGCGGCGAGAGGTCGGCTTCGGGTCGCGGACGGGTCACGCGGGCATCATCGCGCGCGGTGTGGCGGCGCGCCAGCATCATGCAGCACATCAGGGGCGATCGCCGGGTCCAGCATCCGGGCGCCCGCCTCAACCCGCCGACGCAGGCTTGGCCCTCAGGGCATTCACCTCACACCGCCGACGCAGGCTTGGGCTTCGGCCGGCTGATCACGCGAACCTGCGCGAACTGGCGGTGACCGCTCGTACCGCTGTGATGGCCGTAGCCGGACTGGCGCGCACCGACCCACGGCGATCCGTTCGCGCCTCCGCAGCCCTGGTTCACGCCGACCATGCCGATGTGCAGGCGCTCGGCAACCTCACGCGCGCGCTCCTCGTCGCGGCCGAAGACCGCGCCACCAAGCCCGTACGGCGAATCGTTGGCAAGCCGCACGGCCTCGTCGATCTCGCGGTAGGTCATGATGCACGCGACGGGACCAAAGGTCTCCTCCTGCATGATCGGCATCTCGTGAGTGACACCGGTGAGCACGACGGGCTTCACGAAGTTGCCACCACCATCGCCGCCGCACTCGACCGTCGCACCGGTGGCCTTGGCCAGCGAAACCTGCGCCAGGACGTGCTCCTTCTGGCGAGCATTGACCATCGGGCCGATCTGTGTGCCGGCCTGCAGGCCGTCACCGACCACGAGCTGCTGCGCACGGTCGATCACGGCCTTGGTGAAGGCCGGTGCGATCGAGTCGTGCACGTAGATCCGCTCCGTGCTCACGCAGACCTGACCCGCGTTGCGGAAGCTGTTGCGCGCGGCGAAGGCGGCAGCGGCATCGACGTCGGCATCGGGGAGGACGACGAGCGGATCCTTGCCGCCGAGCTCGAGGATCAACCGCTTCAATCCCCCTGCCGCCGCCTGCATGATGTGGCGGCCCGCCGAGCGGCTGCCGGTGAACGCGATGAGGTCGATCGGTGCCGCCACGAGCGCCTTGCCCTGCACCTCGTCACCGATCGCCACCTGCAGCACATCCGGCGGCAGCACGGCCATCAGGCACTTGGCCCACTCGAGTGCACAGAGCGTGCTGAGCTCGCTCGGCTTCAGGATCACCGTGTTGCCGGCGACCAGCGCGGGCACCACCGTGTCGCTGCACATGAGGACCGGGAAGTTCCACGGCGTGATGCAGACCGCCACGCCCAGCGGGGCGTAGAGCATGGTGGTCACGGTGCGCTCGTCCTCGAGCGTCTCCGGCCGCAGGGCCGCGACGATCTCCGCGCAGGCATCCTCGAGCCCGCTCGCGGCGTAGTTCGCCTCGCCTTTCGCTTCGGCGATCGGCTTGCCCATCTCGCGCGTGATGAGTTCGCCGATCGCGCCGCTGCGTTCCTTCACCGCCGTCGCGGCGCTCGCCACGAGCCGCGCGCGTTCTTGCAGCGGGATCGCGGCCCAGCTGCGTTGGGCCTGCCGAGCCCGGTGGACCATCAACCCGATGCCCTCGATCGATGTAGGTTCGAGTTCGCCGACCAGTTCGCCCGTCGCAGGATTGGTGATGCGCAGCATGCGTGCGATCGTAGAAGCGCCAGCCACGGGCTTGACGCGTGGGCGCCCGGCGCATCCAGCGGCGGATCCCGGAGAACAGACGGGCCCACGGGGCAATTCCATGGGCTTATAGGACACCAGCACCTGCCAGCCGGACGATGACGAGCGGTCGAACGGAGCCGCGCCGTTCACCAGGGCCCTTGGCGACTCGACGAGCACTTCCCTTCCCCCTGTCATCCCGCTAGCATCTCCCCTCCTCATTCGAGGGCCGTTGGTGACAGCAACCGACTCTGGTTCTGGCGCCACATGGGGTTCCAACGCGGCTTGCGGAACTCCAGCCTTGAGGATGCCGCGGATCGGCCTGGTGCCTGCCGCGTCAGCAGTTCGCTCGTTGCACGCGCAGGGCATCGCCCCTGAGACGACTCGTCCATACCATCAGGTCGGCCTGAACCAGGCCCATTGGCCCGTGGTGTAACGGTAGCACAGGAGATTTTGATTCTCCTTGTCCTAGTTCGAATCTAGGCGGGCCAGTTACCCCTCCCAACCTGATGGCCGGACCGAAAGGGAACGCGCCATGACCACGAACGCACCCGCCGCCGTCATCCTTGCCGCAGGCAAGGGAACGCGCATGAACAGCGACCTTCCGAAGGTCATGCACCCGGCATTCGGCCACCCGCTGGTCGAGTGGGTCGTGCTTGCGTGTCGCGAGGCCGGCGTGGGCCGGATCGTGCTCGTGGTCGGCCATGGTGCCGACGTGGTGCGCGCGCACTTCGCGGGTCAGCAAGACATCGAGTTCGTGGTGCAGTCGCCGCAGTTGGGCACGGGCCACGCCGTCGACCAGTCGCGCCCGCTGCTCTCGGGCGAACCCTCGCGTGAACTGCTGGTCCTCTGCGGCGACGGGCCCCTCATCCGCGCGTCCACCCTGCGTGCGCTGCTGGCCGCGCACCGTTCGGCCGGCGCCTCGGCCACACTCGCCACGAGCGTGATCGATGAACCGACCGGCTACGGCCGCATCGAGCGCGATGCGAACGGGCGGTTCCTGCGCATCGTCGAGCAGAAGGACGCCACTCCGGCCCAGCTCGCGATCCGCGAGGTGAACCCGAGCTACTACTGCTTCACCGCCGGCGACCTCTTCCGCACGCTCGCGCGGGTCGACAACAAGAACGCCAACGGCGAGTACTACATCACCGACACGTTCGGCCTGCTGCGCGACGAGGGCCGCACGGTCGCGGTCGTCGATGCGGTGCCCGCGTCGGACGTGCTCAGCGTGAACACCCCGGCGCAACTGGCCGAGGTCGCCGCGATCCTCGAAGCCCGCACCTCCGCAGGAGCCCGAGCATGAGCACCACCGACCGTGACGGCCTGAAGATCTTCGCCGGCAGCACCGGCCGGGCGCTCGCGCAGTCGATGTGCGCGCACCTCGAGCTGCCGCTCGGCCAGGCAACGACCACCGTCTTCCCCGACGGCGAGCTGATCGTGAAGCTCGAGGAAGACGTGCGCGGCCGCGACGTGTTCGTGGTGATCTCCACGTGCGAACCCGTGAACAGCAGCGTGATGGAGCTGCTCATCTTCATCGACTGCCTGCGCCGTGCGAGCGCCAAGCGGATCACGACCGTGATCCCCTACTTTGGCTACGCGCGCCAGGACCGCAAGGACGAGGGGCGCGTGCCGATCACCGCCAAGCTCGTCGCGAACCTGATCACCAAGGCCGGCGCCGACCGGGTGCTCTGCATGGATCTGCACGCCGCGCAGATCCAGGGCTTCTTCGACCTCCCGGTCGACCACCTGAGCGCCTCACCGGTGATCGCCGACCACTTCCTGCGCCTCAAGCCGTCGCTGGGCGAGCTCTGCGTCGTCAGCCCCGACGTGGGGAACGTGAAGGTGGCGAACATGTACGCCAACCTGCTGCACGCGGACCTGGCGATCATCGACAAGCGCCGGAACTCCGGCTCCTCGGTCACGGTCAAGAACCTGATCGGCGACGTCGAAGGCCGCACGGTGCTGATGTTCGACGACATGATCTCGACCGCCGGCACGATCTGCGAGGCGGCCAAGGTCGTGCGCGAGCACGGCGCGCGCGCCGTCTACGCTGCCTGCACCCACCCGCTCATGGTGGGGCTGGCGATGCAGCGGCTCGGCGAACCGATCATCGACGGCGTCGTCGGCTGCGACACCATCCCCAACGGGCCGCGCTTCGAGCCGATCGCCCACAAGTTCACCATGCTGTCGGTGGCCCCCTTGCTCGGCGAGGCCATCCGGCGCATCCACAACGACCAGTCCATCAGCGCGCTCTTTAAGCACGGCCTCGGGGCCAAGCGCTGAATCCTCACCTTCCCCGAACCAACACAGGAGTCCACAACCATGGCATCCACCACCCCTACCGTCGCCGCCACCCTGCGTGAGCGGCTTGGCACCCGCTACACCCGCCGCCTCCGCGCGCAGGGCCTCCTTCCCGTCGTGATCTACGGTCACGGCGAGAAGCCCGTTTCCGCGGCGGTGAACGCCAAGGAAATGCTGGGTCACCTGCACCACGGCAGCCACGTCATCACCGTCGCCCTCGGCGGCGCCAGCCAGACCTGCCTGGTCAAGGACCTGCAGTTCGGCTACCTCGGCGACAACGTGATCCACGTCGACCTCGCCCGCGTGAACCTCGACGAGATCGTGCGCGTGAACGTGCGCATCGAGTTCTTCGGCGAGTGCGCGGCCGCCAAGAAGCCCGGCGCCGTGCTCACCCACGACATGGCCGAGCTTGCCATCAACTGCAAGGTGCGCGACATCCCCGAGTCCGTGCGCGCCGACCTTTCGGCCATGCAGGGCGAAATGCTCAGCGCGAGCGACCTCAAGCTTCCCGCCGGCATCACGCTCGCGATCGATC
>Ga0315905_10005045_pt1 | contig 13473 bp, 9 predicted proteins | sample LakEriMetagenome_5_FD_203522 | JGI IMG/M metagenome (GOLD analysis project Ga0315905, IMG submission 203522) | Freshwater fungal communities from buoy surface, Lake Erie, Ohio, United States - Buoy 4 MA121 | ecosystem: Environmental > Aquatic > Freshwater > Lake | place: USA: Lake Erie, Ohio... | reverse complement strand
GGCACAGACTCCTAACTTCGTTCCCCACCCCCCACCCCCCACCCCCCCTCCCTCTCTCTCTCTCTCTCCACCTCTCTCACTCTCCCTCCCTCTCCCTCTCTGTGATGATTGTTCTGTTTAGTGCTCTCTGTAAAGGAGTTTAAAGTGACTTTGCTTGAAAAGGACCCTTTTCAGTATCACAGGTTACGTACGCCTCTCTCTTTGTACACACACACACACACACACACACACGGTCGTAGACCCGGATGGACTCGAGGTCTGGCGGCTGGAAGGCAGTTTGGTACACAGTGGGCTCAATCCACAAGGGGGCGCTAGCTCGGGAGTCGGGGGTGGAAGCACCGACGCCAGAAGCACCGACGCCAGTGTGCCCCAAGAGCATACGCCTAACATAACTTCCCAAACTTCAGTGCCTTAGTATATGTACTAAGTAGTCACTAGGTGAGTGTCAGTGAGTCGCTGTATGGAGGACTTTTGAGACTTTTGATTTTTTGCCCTTGGCGTTGCGAGGCTTGCCACTCGGTTGACATGAAGGAGCGACTGCTCTTTGTGCGTATCGCCTAGATTCAGAGACCAAAGGGCATGCAAACAGGAGTATTGCGGGTCATCGCACACCGATTTTTGGTCCGTCTCTGGACCCTCCGTTGGAGTGTACTTCCTTATGACTCACCTCTCTCTCTCCCTCTCCCACACACACTCTCTCCCCTTCTCCTTCTCCCTCTCCCTCTTCTCTCCCTCTTCTCACTCTCTTTATCTCTTTCTCTCTTTTTCTCTCTCTTTCTCTTTCTTTCTCTCTCTCTCCATTTAGTGATTGTTGATGACTGTGGTTAGGGGATCACCTGCGTCCATGTTGGTGCGAGGTGAGATGGCGATTTGGCCCGTGCCCGTTGATACTCGGCTCCAACTCGTTCTAGGTCTTCCACTGTGAGCGCCCCTCAGCACAGTTTGCACGACAGAGAGAGGGAGAGGAAGAGGGAGAGAGGGAGAGAGGGAGAGAAGGAGATGGCAAACTCACAAACTAGTTTCCAAGCACAGTGTTCACACGCAATCTCGATGCTTGATCTGGGGCTTCACCTTGGAATGGGCTTAGGCTGGACGTAGGTCTAGAAGCCATGTTTGAGTTCCCTACGAGCCACCGGGCAGAAAATGAGCCCTCGACTTCGATAGGAGAGCACAGCTCAGTGCCCCGCGTCTTGTCCCAGCGGTCACCAGGCCCTTGCAATTGGGGCACGACCGTGAGTAGCTGGTTGAGATGGGTGCCAAACACCTTCTTCTTTTGCACTGTCCGACTCGTGGCTCGTCGATCTGAAGCTAGTCTCTTCGCCACAGCCTGTGCACGCATCGCGTTTTCGGGATCGATGGTGAAGCGACTAGCTTCTTCGCGTAAGCGGGCCAGTTGGCGCCGGGCCACGCATCTGCGCCACGCGCGCGACAGCAGCGACTGCGCATTCGCCTTGCGCCTGTCGAGGTACTTTGTAGTGAGGGTGTTTCCGAGCGATGTAAATGGCCAGCTGGAGGGCATTCTGTCTCACAAACGGTCTTGCCTGCTGCGCCGTAACGTCACAAAAAAAAACTTGGGACCGATGTTGTGGCGGCTGATTTTGACGCTGCTGAGCCTTGCGCATCCCGCCTCGCTGGTACGCGCATGCGCACACTGAGCTGATGACTAGAGGCACACATGCGATGTAGAGATAATTGACGACGCACAAATGCACAGGTGCCGGTGCTGCAGCTCACAGCACAGCCATTTGCAGTGGCTCGACAACCGTTTTTTGTACAGCCGGCAATAGAATTAAGGCATGAAAAAAATCGTGAGCATGAGTCACGTTAATCTGAACTGATGCCAGTGCTCATCCCAGCCTGACGTCATTCCTCGAGTGCTGTGCAGAGACTCAGGGTTCGGCGAGATAGAGGCAAGCACAACGTACAACGTGAGAGTAGTAATTCCCAATGGGGATATTCCATTGCTCGGCCGTACACTTGCGCTGGTAACTTTGTGTTTTGCGCTGCCTATGCCGCTTGGTTGATGCTGAATACTTCATCATGGTCGTACTGAGTGCTCGTGTCCATCGTGCTGATCAATACATGCTGTCCAGGTTCACACATACTCCACAAATGGCACTTACGGACAAGGCTCATACACTTTCACCGATTTGATGATTGAGCGCCCCGCCTCAGGATATTTTCTTGAGTTTGAAGTGCTGACTTCGGTAAGTTCTGTGCGAGCTGTACGCTGCTTATAGCTCTTGCCTGCACGTACACGGGTGCTTATCGCTTGTACTCCAGGATGACCCACCCTTGGCAATTGAGGGAACGCGCAAAGTATTGTCCACCTTTTTTTCTGTTGAGGTTCGTCCACCTTTCATCTGCTCCGCCGCGATACTCCTCATCTCCTGAATCTCCCAGTGAGCACCACTTTTTGACGTTGTGGTCGACTCGTGCCCCCAATGCTCCTCTACCGCCTTCTTCGCACGCTTCTGTTATGATTCCTCATCCGCAGGTGCCGTTTGCCGCGATAGCGGGAGACGTGGAGCCAACCGGGGAGATCGTTGCAGGATTTCAGTTGTTGCCTATACCCTCCGTGGCTCTCTTGAATCGGTTTGGAACGATTTTACGGGAGGCAGACAATGTTGTCTTTGTGTCCGTGGTGGAGATAACGAACAAACCAACGACATTTCCGCCGCTGGTACTGTCGTCAAGAGTGTCCGACCATTCATGTTGCAGACGGCCCACGTGTTTACAGTCCATGGCAAGGATGGTCATTGAATGTGACTGCGGTCATCCAGATGCAGGTGCCAACTGCAGGGCGCGGAAGATAGGGGATTCTACACAGTCAGAATTAGGACTCTGGTCTCCTATGTGACTCGAATCTTGAAGATGTGCTGTTCAAGATCTTGACTGTTCTTTGTGCGTGTGTGCGCGTGCGTGTTCATGTGCGTGTGCATGTTCGTGTGCGTATACGCTTGCGCGTGTGCGTGCGCGATCGTGTTTGTCCACGCCTTCAGGGCTTTGTGCCGTACCTTCTTCTGGCATTGTCCGTTTTCACAACCTCACCGTCAACAAAGTCGGCAGATACGTGCTGAAGTTTCGTCACGAAGAAATCATGTTCGCCATAGAAAGGACGCCGCGGAGAGAAGACGAGGAACCAAGAAGAGAAATATACACCTACCAGGACAGCCTGGGGTTTGGGATTGTGGCGGGGCGCGCGGAAAAGCTAGCAGTTGTGGATCAGCCTGCGACTGTTTTCATCGGCAACATTACTGGCGATGAAGCAGCCTTGCTCAGACCTCAGCCAACCTGCGCTTACAGCGACAATCAGCGAAATGCCGTACCCATAGGCGACTCAGGCAATTTTCCGCTGCAGCAGAGCCATACACACTCGTACACGGACGCATGCACACACATTCTCGCTCTTTTGCTCCAATCTTGCATGAACAAGCACGCTAGGATGCATGTCCACGATGATAAGCAATGCCCTCCCAAGCGCATGTACTGTATTGAGACAGACACCGTTGGCTAACAACTTTTGCTATGGACGCTATAGGGTATGCCGTCGCGGTCCCGTGCATCGACTTCAATGATCCCAACATCGCAAACATTCCTCCGCAGTACCTGCATCCCCGCCGGGACATCTGCGCCTGCAATGACGAGGCCTGCATTCTAGCCCCCTCAACGATCTCAGCGGCGAGGAACTGGGGAGCAAATTTATTCGGAGGCAACCTCGGGACTGGCTTCGACAGGGATGGAATAGCCCGATTTACTGATCTCAACACGAAACTAGCTCGTAGTGACCTGCGGGTGGCATGTCGCTTTGCACGCAAGGACGAGGATTTGGCTAAACTATACTTCGCAGAAACTTTCCTGCAGGCTTTTGTCCTCACAACGGAATACATCGTGACTGATACCTTCAGAGTTCTTCCGGGGCGTCTCGCGACGCTAATCCCGATTTCCAGCCCCGCGAATGTCGCGAGCCCGAACTGCACGAGGTGCCCTCCTAGACTTCAATTTCCTGCTCAACCCTTGAAAGCCTCTGTGCAGCTGCTGGATTCGAATCACAATGAGCTTGCTCTGTGTACAGCGGCATCGCAATTTTGCGCTGGGGCTCCCAACGCCCTGGTGTTCGTGGAATTGTATGTTGGCACCACAAAAGTGAGCGACATCCCTCCCGGGAATCTACATGGCTCAACTGAGACCAATGCCAGGCTCGGTAAGGCCTTTTTTAATGGCATCAAAATCGCAAAGAGTCAAGCAGGATATCGTCTAAGATTTCTAGCGCAGGCATATGACTTTCTGAAATATGGGAGTGATCTCGCAAGCAAAAGGATTATAACTGCAGACTCTGGGGAATTCATTGTTGTCAACGGTGCGCCGTCCACGATCGAGCTCCGGGTAAGGCCTAACGTTGCCTCAGACGGGGATCCTTTTCCAGCGCAGCCTGTGTTTGCCATTCTGGACATTGGTGGCAACTTCGTGCGGAGTGACTGCTATTCTGATTGCAATGGTCGCCTGACAAGCACGTGTTCCGAGACGTCTGCTTCGATTTTGTCAGAGTGTGCGCCGAAGGTTGAGGTGTCGGTGGTTGGACTAAAGCTCCCTACTCGAGTGTTTGGGACGCTGACAAGCGCCGCCAGGCAAGGTTTAGCGACCTTTACCGACCTCGGCATCGACTCTGGAGTCGATTTGCCAAGTGGCTGCATGTGCGGCGAGGCCTCGCGCTTCGCATCTTGCACAATGTGCCACTGTGATGTCGACGGGCAGTGCCAGCCTGGCCGCTGCTTGCCTCCTCCGCCTTTTCCCAATTACCTTTTGAGAGCAAGTCTCCAGGGCTCTAATAATCTGCCGATTGAGGTGCCAATAACCCTTGTACAAAAAGTTCGATCAATGGTAATAGTGCAGCAGCCCGAAGATTCTGTTGCAAAAGAAATTTTTGTAAACGAAGTTCAGGTGGGGGCAAGTAACTGTGCTGGTGAATTGATCACCACAGTTGGGGCAATGGTCACTGTATCTCTTAACAACCATCCCCCAGGAATTCTATTCGGCACCTTTCCTGTGCGCATGGTTGCGGGTGTCGCCATCTTCACTGATTTGAGCATATTGGATGACGGTAAAGACTATCAGCTTAAACTTTCGTGGCTGGGCTTTGGAGAAGTTGAAGACATACTGACAACATCGTTCTACATAGCGCCTCCACTCTACAACATGCTATTGATATCTTCTCCTTCCGACAGAATCGCTACTGCTGGAGTGGTGTTCAAGAATCAGCCACAGGTACAAACGTGTCCTGTTCCAAAAAAGTCATTTGTGCATGCCTACAGAATCAAGCTTAGTTCACTGCTCTGGTTTAGATGCGTATTCTGACTCTTATTGCATACCGTTCGAATAATCTCCAGATTGCACTCCTAGATTCCGCCGGCAAATCCGTCACTGGGACAAACGCAATGGTTACCGCAGCCTTAAGCGATAACCCCGTCATTATGCACCCAGATGGTGATAAATCAGACCTCGGTGGAACACGGATCGTGCAGTCATGGGGCGGAAAGGCGATATTCACCGATCTCGTGCTCACGAAGGCAAGTCTGGGTCAAGGGTATGAGAAGGAGGCTTACACGATTGTTTTTATGGTTCAAGTAATTGGGGGGGAGGGCCTACGGGTTCAAACTGCCGCTTTGTTTGTTCAACCTAGCACATGGGCTGGCCTGCTGATCCTTCCCAGCTCTCAGCCAGGCACTTTTACTGCTGGCCGTCCGTTCGACGTGCATGTTCGCGTGATGCTCGTCGATGACTTTAAGAACAAATTGCTGCCGAATTCAGCACCAGCGGGAACTATGGTTGATGTGCTGCTGATCTCTTCTTCGAATGCCTCTACTCAGCTGCAAAGGCATGCCTGCAATGAGGTGTGTGTTGGGTTGAAGCCGACCATCTGCACGACTTGCTCAGATATGCAATTGGACGCTCAAGACGGCGAGGTAAAATTTACAGATCTACGAACTGATATTTCCGGGAAGGGCTACCGCCTTCAAATTTCTTCCTCTTTCTTTAAAGTTACGAGCAAAGCATTTGATGTCGTGAATTCTGCACCATCCTACCTGCAGATGGAACAGCAACCGTCCAAGACTAACCGCGCTGATCTTGAGCTTCAAGTACAACCAGTGGTTTCGATCCGTGATATGTATGGAAACCTTGTCCTTGAAGATTCTGTGAACGCTAACACAATTGAAGTTCAAATATCGACATTAAGAGGCTCGCCAAGTGCATCGGGCTTACCCGATGATCCTGGGCAAAAGTCCAACCCGCCAATTGCAGGCACACGAGTTGTGAATGCCACAAATGCCGTTGCCGCTTTCACCGATCTAGCCGTGCGGCCATCCATGGCAGACCTTCAATTGTATTTTCTGGGAACATCCTCTAGCGGTCTCCTCACAGTCATTTCGGATCGGTTTGGAGTGGAGCCTGGGGAAGCAGTTGGATTGGGCATCATAACGCTACCGGGTCGGTGCAGTGCCTTGTCACCTTGTATCGATGCAGCGACAATCGCATGCGTCGATGCTTTCGGTAATGTGCAGCCCACGTGTGGGACCTGCCTGGGGTCGGCATGTAACATTCGGCCATACGGAAAATTGCCAAGTGGTATGAATATTCCATGTTTCGGTAAGGTCTGTGTGTCCATAATTCAGCCGGAGGATGCGTTGCTGCGTATGGGGTCTGGAGGAACGGATAGTTTGAATTGTGCAGAGAAAGTATGCGGCGAAGAGATAGATACAGTGAGCGGCCTTGCGACTTTCACGCAGCTGGTGCTCACCGTCCCTTCACCTATGTACATATTGAAATTCACAACCTACCTGGTGAACGAGCGGTCGCGAACGGTCTATGAGTGGACATACATTTCACCTTTACTGAATAACTTGCCTCCGCAACCTGTTCTGACCAAGGCCCAATTTTCAGCTTCGCTTTCATCAATCGTGATACAATTTGACCGCTCGACCAATATGAATTTAATCTCTGGACGCGACAGCACAGTTTCGTGTGATGCTGTGCTTGATCATACATTTGTGGTGACGCTGGGTCTTGGCCCTGCATGTACATGGACGAGTCCTTCTTCATATTTGATTTTGCCTGGCACAGGAGCTAGCGCGGGTCCAAACACGAATGTCGTCCTTAGCAACGCATCTTACATTGTGTATAGAGAGTTTTTTTCGGGCGTGGAGATGACCTCACTTCCTGCATCAACGACGGCGGGGGCCCTTGTTTTAGGCATGCCCCTGAAGACGGTGATGCTATCGTTGCCGGACACAATCCCCAGGCCTGTTCCTATTCTGCTCGGGGCAGAACAGCTTAGTTCATGCGATTTGCTATCCTTGGATGCAGGCCTTTCTCAAGGTTCGGCCTCGCGTCCTTTCAAAGGTGTCAGGTGGAGCATCGACTATGATCGCACGTTCATGTATCAGGGCATGTTGACAAGTGAAGGGTCAAAGCTTGAATTCATCAAGCGTGGCGTCCATTTCTCCACGCGAATGCCGAATCTCATTACGACAGTTACTATCACCCTGCGCCCCTCAGCACCAGTGGAAGGAAATTCAACGCTTTCGATCTCGGGATTTCCGCAGTACCACATGAGTTATTCGGGATGTCCCGCCAAGCCGTTTCACCTGGGGCGGCCTTGCCTCGAGGCTAGACAAGAATGCATGGCTGTGCACCTTGCGGGCCCGTCGGCATTCAAATTCGCAAGCCATTTGCAAGAGGACCCATTGGAAGGTCAGAGAGTACCAGTGTCTTGGTGGCAGGTCGGCAGCGTTGGGAATTTCTTTGCCAATATCGATGTGGATAGATCAAAATACCTAAGCCAGACCGAGTTTACTCAAGCTCTGGCGGAGGCAGGCGACTTTGTAAGTACTGATCGATCTCGTCAGCGCTTCGAGGCCATCGATTCAGATGGTGACAATCTCCTTTCAGAGAAAGAATTTGCATCCACACGCCCAATCACCGGCGTGCCATTCGGTTCTCTGGATCTCGACGGGTCGTTGACGGTCAACGTGACAGAACTGAAATTTTATTTTGCTGAAGCGGGCGCTCAAGATTATATTAGCAAGGCACAGGTATTTGCACGTTTTGAAAGTCTCGACATGGATCAGAACGGACGCGTATCAAGCTTTGAATTTGGCGCAGCGCCGGCGCTCGCCATGCACTCACGCCACTTGCAATTCCACCCCGCCGCCTTTCTTGGGCTAAATGGCGGTTTGCAGCTGCAGGTGCACCCATCGCATTACCTGGCTGCTGGAGAAGATACCGTGATTCAGTTTCAAATGCAAAATCCTTCGCTGCCGTACCCTGCGCGCCCGATCATCATTTCAAGCCGTTGCGTTGCATGCACATGCTCCGACAGGCTCTGCCAGCTCAAGACAACAAAAACCTTTGCAGCGACGCAGATGAAGATGAACTGTCCCGACCAACTTTGTCATGATGATGCAGTCTTCAAGCTTGATGAAAATCCGTTGAGCATTTCTGGATCGATATCGGAGTCAACAAGGATCTTTGGCGCACATAATATTCTCACCCTCAGTTTCACAACCTCGCACCTCTTGCCTCCTGGAAGCAGACTTCTTCTCAAAGGACTTCCGCTACTCTCTCGGCTACCTCAGGGTGCTGCAGGTAATGATGTACAAATGGATTTGTGCCTGACAGGTCCGAGCTCTTTGCCGCTGGACTGTCGATCTTGCGAGGGGGCTGCTCTTGCGGAATCCGGCGGTGCCTATGGGTCCTGGCTGCCGAGGGCTGGAGAGATCCGCATGCAAGTGAGAAATGGTTTTAGTCTGGCAGCAGGCCAGCACAAGCTCTCTTTTCGCTTCTATAATCCGACTACAACGCTGCGCACCCCCTGCCAATTGAGCGCAGATGGTGTGAAAATGGTTGGGCAAGACTGCCCCTCGCTGGCGACCTTAACACTTCAGGCATCTTATGTGTACGAAACATTGGATCTAGCCACTGCAGCTATTCTCAGGACCGGAGGTACTGCCCGCGTATCTTTCATGCTAAGTATCCCAAACCAGTCATATCCTTCTTGCATGGTGTCTTTGCAATTTTCACGTCATAACATTAAAACAAGGGTCTCAAGCAAGCACATTGTGTGCCTGAACACATGCATTTTGCGTACCTGCAATAATATCGCTTGCCCCAAGTAGACATACCGCGTGCTTTCTCATGCACGACGCGTCGCAGAGCTGATTTGAAAATAGTAGATTCCCGACTTACACAGTTCTCGATGTTTTCCCTGATCGAATGAGTGTTCGTGTGCACGTGCACATGTGATGTGTGTGTACGCATGTGTTCACGTGCATGTGACAACAGTGCATGGAGTACTGGGCGCCGGAAAGCTGCCGTCTTGGACAATGACGCAGGTTTCAGAGTCCAACAGATTCACCGGCTTCCATTCACACCTCTTCCTGGAACTTTCCGCTGACGTCGATTTCGGTCACTTGACACATTTTACGGTGGAGGGATTTCCGCAGCGCAATGGCGTATCAGCGTGGGGCAGAGAGCCTCAGCACATCCTCGCTCTCGGCGGTATCGAGGCGGAAGATGGTACGCCTTCGACGCACTCTGACACCCCATCGTCCCCTCTTTCTCTCTCGATCCCCGTCTTGCCGAAGTGTGACATACGTTTCATGTTGTTGACGAAGAAGGTGTGTGTGCGATTTCTGACTGCGTGCCGGGCATGTACAGGGGACATTTCAGCCTGCTTCGACCCTGCAAAAGTTTCATGGAATGCAGCAGGCACAGGCCTTTCGTTCGAAATCAAGCACATAAGTGCGTCTAGCTCCTGTGCTGTGGCCGCCGGGAGTACCCTACTGGTTGCAATTCCCATTTCTAATTCAAATGTGACCTCGATCGTTGAAGATCTCAGGTAGAGCTTTTTACTGATTGGGCGATCATGCCATGCAAAAACACAAAGTCCTGACCCCAAAGTCCCCCTACGGGAGCCTGTATGGAAATGATGCAGGCAACGCCTAACATCGTATGATACGAGTGCAGAATTCGCGCGCATCACGCAGGATGCCGTGCGTGTGTGCTGGACCCGTGTGGTTGTCCCAGTAGGGCTCGGGGTATCACACATCCCTGGTCATTACCTTCCAAAAAACTTCTGGGTATGCGCATACATCTTGTCTCTGCGTGTGCGCGCCTATGTTTCAAGTTGATTGTAAATAGGATGCTCCACCGCCTTGAAACGGGCTGTTTCAGGTACAAGTCGTCAGAGTGCAAGCATCAGGAGTGAGCATTATGCACTCTCAAACTAGATATTGTTTGTCCATGCACATCTATGTGTGTGCACATGGGAATCTTGACGCAGGTTTCAAGAACACTGATGGCTTCGGCCTCGTCACGTACTCGCGAGTGCTGAGCGCAAACAAGCCAATGGTCATTGTCATGCCACGAATATCAGAGAGCAATTCAGTCGCCAACCAACCCGCCTCTATCACAATGTCGTTCCAGGTCTTTGTCGTATCATTTCTGCTCAATAACCTCGGAATACTCAAGCAAAGACCATTTAATTCTGACTTCTCTAACTGACTTGTTTCACCTACCCCTGCTTTTTTGTCAGCCTCCATTTGACATGCTTGCAGGTTCAACTGTTTTGATAGAAGGGCTACATCCGACCGCCACGCCGAGTTCGACAACGTTCCCCATCCGTAATAAGCAAGGGATAGTGCGCTCAGGAGTTTTTGATGCGCTGCTTGGCAACCTTTTATTCTCGCTCGAACAAGACGCAGTGGCGAACCAAATTCTCTCTGTGACTTTTACGCTTACTCACGTTTCCAAAGTCTCGACATTGCAGCAGACTCACTCCATCAGATGCGTGGTTCATACGCCTGTGTGTGTACTGGAAGAGAATCCGCTCTGCGCAAGGCTGCCCCAGGCGACACTGGGTAGAATCGAGAATTTTACATTTCAGGCAAATTTGACCGGAAACATTCTACGCGTTTCTGAAACAAGGAAACTGCGAGTTCACGCCATATCCGAGGTGTCGCAGGTCGTCAACACTTTGACAATCGTAACGATAGATTTGCAGGCGAATTTTGGAATGTTGGCTGGTTACAGGGTAAGCATCAGCGGTCTTGCTGGGAGCAGCTTGAGTGGCGAGGATGCTAAAGTTCTCACGGCCGTGCAAGATCGTATCAGATTGCTTCCCAACTGCAGCTGCACCACATTTGAAGGCGTAAACTGCGATTGTACAGGTGGCCGCAGAAGTACCAATATAGACCAGTTCCGCATCTGGCAACCTGATGGCTTTTTCGGCGATCCAGACATGGACGGGGACTTGCCTGTGACAGAAACAGTAAAGGGGACTTGGACGCAGAGTTTGGGTACATTGGATGTTACAATCAAAGCAAATACAAACATTGCTGCAGAGTCAGCATGGAAGTTTTCTTTCATGGTAGTATGCAAAAGAAGTGCGTTGGGGATTTCTGTTCCGCTAGTATCTGTGGTGGACCAAGCTGGAAACCTTGTGATTGATAAAGTGATGATGAACGGCACAATGTGCCAAGGTGCGAAGTCCCCAGACTTCACCGGCGTATTTATTGAGGAAGACTCAAACGTACTGTCCGCGCAGAGCAACATCACGCTGTCTATAAGCTTGGCGTCTCCGCTAGTCTCGCTGATGGGGGTGGGCGCCAAAATAACTCTTTCAGGACTCAACGGCTTCCAAACTCCATCAGGTTTGCGTTTGCTTGCCCAAGTAGCTGCAGTTGGTTGTCTTTGATGGAGATGATGCCCCTGTCCTTCCTTTGCACTTACGAGTGCAATTGTGTTTTCTGGCACACGGACAGGATATATCCAGCTGCTTGGCGAACACGCCTACATGTTCGGCAAGCTTGCTGTAGCCAAATGGGACCGAGAGCGAAGTGAGCTCGTGTTCGAGGGAGTTTCTTTACCAGCCAACTGTTTGCATCTCTCCGATAGCTGCTGGCTCCCAGATCGGTGGAGCGTCAGGTTTTGGCTGCAAAACCGTGCAAGCTCTGCCGACGGGCAGGCTTTTCCTTACATCGAAGCTACCTCCGGCATTGACGGTGCTGATAAATTGGGCTTTGGTTTGCGTGCAATCGGAGGAAGACCACTCGGGCGTGCCACACAAGTTCCTAAAGTCACAGCTGCAAGCCTCACGCAAAACACAGATATTCAACTTGCGCAAAACAATTTGACCCTGTCATTGTCTTTCAGCATAAATCTTCCGGGTGCCGCAGGATATTCATCCTCGATTACTGTGACTGGTCTGGTCGGAATCCTCACTCCAGACAACGACGCCCTGCCATTATATGGCGATGATGCTGCGTTGTTTGCGGGAAAGAGCGCTCTCTGGCGACGGGCAGAGGGCTCGCTGAGCCTTGTTGTAGCAGCAAGATCCGCTCTCGTTGCAGGCAACACTGTACAAATTAGTATCGTCATCATGAATCCCATGAAACTTCAATCCGCGGTCTCACCAAAAGTTCGGGCCGAAGTGCGTTACAGCCCTAATTTGTGGGCTACTAGCCTCGCGGAACTACCAGACGCTGCACCCATCGCAATCTCACCACTTCTGCTTCCGGAAATTCCGATCTCATGTAGAAACTTGCTTGCAAGCGGCACCGAAAGTACCTTTACCACGAAAACGGTGCATGAAAGCACACAAGTGAATCAAGCCTCAAACACGATCTCTGTGACATTGGTGTGCAATATTGCTCTGCCTGCAGGTGTTATCCTTGATTTTGATGGCTTCGTCTCATCTACAGAATACAACTCGGGGGTGATGCCCATATCCGGAACCGGCGCAGCAATCCTGGGCAATATGGCTGCATTCAAAAGGAGTCGCATAACTGATAAACTCTCTGTCAAGGTGGTGCTTACCACTTTGGTCGAGCCTGGCGAAATAATTTCGTTCTACTTCGTCTTTCAGAATCCAAATTGCTTTGGCAAGTGTCCAGGGGTGCCTGTCACGGTTGGTGCCAAGGGTGGTGCTGGACATCCATTTATAGACATCCCTACAGCTGTGATGCATAGCCAGACGAAAGGGGTGCTTGGAGCAGGCGCGGTCTTGTCGTGGACTGTGAAGAATATTTGGGAGACAACGAACGTGCGTCAGGAGCCGAACACCATGATAATCAATTTGCAAACCAATGCTCCACTTTATGAAGGCACGCAGATTGTCATCAAAGGCCTCGTGAGTAAGGTTTACGAAACATGTTTCAGCTGTTACACAGCAGGTACCCTTTGGGCATTGGGATCTGGATGCTCGGTTCTCTGTGAAGCCTGTCCTGTGCTACCTTTTGAGGGTGTAAGTGGGCCCATGGCCGCGTGCGTACCCATTTTGCAGGACGAGTATTCGAATCCCCATATGCTATTCCAAGATTCTCTCGGTTTTTGGAACGCTGGTGGAGATTTGACGATGACCGTGAAAGAGGGACAGAAAATCGATGCAGAAAACCCGTTTCGCGTCGTCCACAAAAT
>Ga0315905_10005043_pt1 | contig 13479 bp, 12 predicted proteins | sample LakEriMetagenome_5_FD_203522 | JGI IMG/M metagenome (GOLD analysis project Ga0315905, IMG submission 203522) | Freshwater fungal communities from buoy surface, Lake Erie, Ohio, United States - Buoy 4 MA121 | ecosystem: Environmental > Aquatic > Freshwater > Lake | place: USA: Lake Erie, Ohio... | reverse complement strand
GATTTTGTTTGTTGATGAGGTTTTAGCTGTCGGAGATGCAGAATTTCAGAAAAAAGCAGTTGGAAAAATGAAAGATGTTTCAATGACAGAAGGAAGAACAGTACTCTTTGTAAGTCATAATTTGGCTGTTGTGGAAAAGTTATGTTCAAAATGCTTTCTAATGAATCATGGAAAATTAGAGTTTTCAGGATCTGTAAGTGATGGAATTTCGGAATATTTAAATTCTAGTGAATTAAACCAATATTATTGGGAAAGAACAGATAAAACTGATAGTAAAGCATATTTTACTTCTATTAAGATTTATCAGGATGATCGTTTGGATATTACCACTTCCGGCAACTTAAAGGTACAATTTCAATATGAAATTAAAGAAAAGCTTACTAGTTTAAATTTACACTTAGCACTCTTAGATAGTTATGGACAAGTCATTTTTTCTTCTGCACCTGAGGATTGTGGAATTGATAAATCTTTAGATAAAGGAAAATATTCGGCTATAGTTGAGCTTCCTGAAGATCTGCTAACTTCAATGAGTTATAGCCTAAAATTGATATTATGGGATCATGTTTCTGGGTCATTCATTCATCATGATGTAAATGAAGAAATAAGATTGAAGCCCATTGAAACGAACTCTTTAATTAATAAAACTTCTGGCGGTAGATCAGGAATACTTGCTATTAAATGTAATTGGAAAATAGACTAACAAAATGGAAAAAAGGATAATTGAATGGACTGATGAACAAGTAAAGAATTTTTGGGATTATGAATCTCAATTCCCTGAAAAGTATTTCACCTACACATATGGAGAAAGAATAATAGACGAAATTAGCCCGCACTTGCAAGGAAAAAGAACTGTTTTAGATTATGGAACAGGAATAGGACTTCTAATTCCACATTTAATAAAAAATAATTTTGAGGTTACAGGTACAGATTTCTCACATGACTCTATTGAATTAGTTAATAGTCAATTTAAAAATGAAAAAAGTTTTAAAGGCGTTTATTACATTGACGAAATTATGTCAATTGAGGAGAAGTATGACGTGATTTTTTGCATTGAAATGATTGAACATGTAAATGACCATTATCTTGATTTAACATTTCAGAATTTTAAAAAATTGTTATCAGAAGATGGGATAATAGTCATTACTACTCCAAATGACGAGAATCTGGATGAAAATAAAGTTTTATGTCCTGGATGCCATTCGGTATTTCACAGATGGCAACACGTTAAAAGTTGGAATACTTCAAGTTTAGAAAAAGCAATAACGAATTTCGGATTTAAAAAAGAAAAGATTTTCACGACTTTTTTTCATAAAGCCACAAAAATTGAAAAAAAGTCTTTTTTAGCCTCAATGGCTGCTTTTGTGAGAAAATATGTATTACAAAGAAAAGAAGTAAAAAGTGATATTTCATCTATAAAAGCACCTCATTTGGTTGCAATTATAAAAAGATAATTTATGTGTGGAATCGTTGGCCTGATTAGAAATAATCGAGCAGTTGAAAGAAATGAGCTAGAGTTAATGAACAACACTCAAGTTCATCGAGGCCCTGACGGGGAAGGATATTATTTATGTGACAATGTGGGATTTGGTCATAGAAGGCTCGCTATTATTGATATTGAATCTGGAAAACAACCCATGTCTACCACAGATAATAATTATCATATAACATATAATGGAGAACTTTATAATTATCTTACATTAAAAGCGGAACTTCAAAACAAAGGACACCAATTTTTAACCAGCTCAGATACAGAAGTTATATTATATGCATACAAAGAGTGGGGAAAAGAATGCTTGAATAGATTTCGAGGTATGTTTGCATTTGCAATTCATGATAAGATTAACAATATTGTTTTTCTTGCAAGGGATCAATTTGGAATTAAGCCTCTTGTTTACAGAAAAACAAAAAATTATTTTGCTTTTTCGTCTGAAATCAAAGCTGTCACTACTTTAAAAGAAACACCTTTAATTGGTTCTTTAAAATCTTTAGATATATATTTAACACTGCAATATATACCTGCACCGGATACCATATATAAAGATGTTTTTAAACTACCACCGGGACATTATTTACGCGTTGATATTAATGGTAATATTATTGAAAAAGAGAAATATTACAGTATAAACTTCAAGCCAAATAATAGATTATCCTCAGAGGAATGGCTAATAAAGACGGATGATTTAATAACTGATTCGGTAAATTCACAACTAATAAGTGATGTGCCATTTGGTGTTTTTCTTTCAGGAGGTATAGACTCTACATTAGTGGCATTAAAAATGTCTAAAATTTTAGATCGTCCATTAAAAGCTTTTTCAATCGGCTTTCATGAAGAAAAATACAGTGAACTTAAATATGCGGAAACAGCCGCTAAAAAAATTGGGATTGAGTTAATATCTGAAAAAGTAACAGAAAATGGACTCAATATACTTCCAAATTTAATTAATAATCACTTTGGCGAACCATTTGGAGATTCATCTGCTATTCCTACTTGGTTTGTATCTAGATTGGCTAGAAGGGAAGTGACAATGGCATTAACCGGGGATGGTGGTGATGAAATGTTTGGTGGATATCACTCTTATAATTCTTGGATTTCGAATAGTGTAAAAAAAATAATCAACGAAAAAAGAAGATTAAATCAACATCTTGGAATACCGAGATTTTTAGTAGGTACAGCAAAACAATACATCAAGAATAATTACTCTTTAAATAATTTGCAAGAGTGGATTAATTTAATGGCTTATTCTAAATATGAATTAAGACATAAACTTTGGAGGAATGAGTTTAAAAACTCTGTTACTTCATCAATTTTTTCTTTTGATCAAAGCCATAAGGTTGCCTTGAAGTATGATAAATTGTCATATGCCCAATTTATCGATCTTCACACGTATTTACCGAACGATATCCTTCAAAAAGTTGATATTACTTCAATGGCTAATAGCTTAGAAACAAGACCTCCATTAATTGATATTGAACTTGCTAAAATAGTTCAACAACTCCCTTTCAGAGAAAAAAATCTTTTAGTGAATGAAGAAAAACACGGGAAAATTATTCTAAAGAAAATTCTTTCGAAAGATTTCAATAACGAGTTTATTTACCGGAGGAAACAAGGATTTGCAATACCATCAGATCAATGGTTTTTTAAAGATGCTGAAAATGGCAAGCTTTTTCAAAGCCAACTTCTTGGGAGTAATTCAAATCTAAATCAATTTTTTAATGCTACCGTTATAAAAGAATTGTGGGATGGTTACAACAATAATAAAGGTAGTTTTAAATATTTTGGTCCACTTTGGTTGCTATTTGTCTTATCAATATGGCTAGAGGAAAATTCAACGATTGGTTTTGAGTATTAATTTTTTAATTTAATAATCGATTAATTTACAAGGATGAAAATTGCATTTCCAACAACAGAATTTGTATCTGAAAAAACAAGTTTTGATGGGGGCTTATCAAACTATTTGTTCAAAATTTCCAAGGAATTAATTAAAATTGGGCATACACCTCTTATTTTTGTTGTTTCAGACAAAAATGAAGAAATTTTCTTCAATGGAATTAAAGTTTTTAGAGTAAAACCCGAAATCACCTTTTTATACAAACTTGCGGATAAACTATCTCGATTTAAATATCAAAATAGTCTTGATGCCCTTAAGGATAGTTATTTTTTGAACAGAAAAATTAAGGAAATTAACAGATTAGATAAAATAGATTTAGTTCAATATCCTAATTTTAGATCTGTATTTTTTTTTGCTCCTAAAAATATCACATCAGCCATCAGAATATCTAGTTATCAAAAATTATTGGATGAAGCCAGTGGTCATCGTTATGAAACATTAAAGGATAAGCAAATGTACATCCTTGAAAATTTATGTTACAGAAGAGCAAAGAACATTTTTGGACCGAGTTATTTTTTAGCAGAAAAGATTCAAACGAAATTCAAAAAAGAGGTAACAGTAATTGAAACACCTTATATTAATGAGGATATATTATTAGATAATAGTATTAATGATCAAGTTACAAATTCAACAAAAGGAAATCCTTATTTATTGTATTTTGGGAGATTGGCAATGATTAAAGGAACTGTTGATATTGCGGACATGTTAAATTCATTTTTAAGAAATAATCCCAACTTTTATTTTGTTATTATTGGAAAGGACGTTGGATTTAATGGCAAACCCATGTTAGATTATATTTATGAAAATGTAGGAGAATTTAAGCATCGAGTTCTTTATTTCAAAGAGCAAACTCACAAAACACTCTTTCCTGTCATTAAATCGAGCACACTTGTTCTTATGCCTTCCAGAATAGAAAACTTTCCAAATGCCTGTATAGAGGCGATGGCCTTGAATAAAATTGTAGTAGCAACTAAAGGAATAAGTTTTGAGCAACTTATTGATCATGGAAAGAACGGTTTTTTATGCAATAAATCAGATTCAGCTGATTTATTAAGTATTATTCAAGAAGTTTTACTATTATCACCTGAAAAAAGGAATGAAATTGAATTAAATGCAGGTAAAACTATTCAAAGACTTCATCCAGAGATTACAGTTAAAAAGTTAGTCGACTATTATCAATCAATTGTAAAAAAATAAATTAGTGAAAAATATTTTATTAACTGGCGGAGCAGGATTTATCGGAAGTACCCTAACCGAGGAATTATTAAAACAAGGTAATCAAGTAACAGTTATTGATAATTTTTCGGACTTTTATGATACAAATGTAAAGGAGACGAATATTCTTCCCTTCCTTAAGAACCCCAATTTTAGACTCATTAGATTGGACATAACCAATCTCGAAGATTTGTTTAATAAAGTAGGAAAGCATGACGTCATTGTGCATCTTGCAGCCAAAGCAGGCGTAAGACCATCAATTGATGACCCGATTGGTTACGAAGAAGTTAATGTAAAAGGCACGATTAATTTACTCGAGTTTGCGAAGCATCATAATATTAAACAGTTTGTATTTGCATCCTCTAGTAGTGTTTACGGAACAAATCCTGAAGTTCCATGGATTGAAGACTCAAAAATCGAATATATAATAAGCCCTTATGCTGGCACTAAACGGTCAGCAGAAATTCAGGGTCAAATTTACAGCCATTTATATGGCATTAGATTTATTGCTTTAAGGTTGTTTACTGTTTTTGGTCCCAAACAAAGACCGGATTTGGCTATCCATAAATTTGCTAAGTTGATTTTACGAAATCAACCGATTGTTTTGTTTGGAAATGGCAGTACGTTAAGAGACTATACTTTTGTTGATGACATTGTGGGAGCCTTCATTACGGCTATTTCATACGATCAATCCATGTATGAAATAATTAATATTGGAAATAACAAACCAATTTCGTTGATTGATTTGGTGCGCGCATTGGAAGAAGTTTTCGAGGTTAAAGCCAAATTAGTTTTTGAAGAAGAACAGCCCGGAGATGTTCCAGTAACCTATGCAAATATTGAAAAAGCGAAAGAGTTATTAAATTATTCACCAAAAACATCAGTCAAAGAAGGATTATTGCATTTTAAAACATGGATCAAAAATAACCATAGTCAGTAGATGGAGAATATGCCTTTGTGCTCAGTTGTAATGTCAGTATACAATGGTGAAGTATACCTTAAGGAAGCTATTGATAGTATTTTACAGCAATCCTACGACAACTTTGAATTCATTATCATTGATGATGCATCTTCAGACGGTTCCTTAGAAATTATTCTCTCGTATAAGGACTCACGAATAGTCTTGATTCAAAATGAGAAAAATTTATTTCTTGCAGCCTCTTTAAATAAAGGAATTCGAATAGCAAAAGGAAAGTACATCGTGAGAATGGACGCAGATGACATTAGCATGAAAGACCGACTTTTGAAACAAGTAAGTTTTATGGAGTCAAATCCGCAAGTTGGAATTTCTGGTACTTGCTCTGAAATAATTGGTCATGGATCTGGATTTGGAAACTACTCACAAGATGATCAGACAATTAAATTTAAGTTATTACATGAGTGTCACTTGTTACATCCAACGTTGATTCTAAGAAAAGAATTAATTTTTGAAAATAATTTATTTTATAACGAGGAATATCGTAAAAATCAGGATTATGAGTTGTTCGTTAGAGCCATTGATATTACTGAATTTGCCAACCTTCCTGACAGGTTAATAAAGTACCGACAAACAGAAGATAACGTAAAAAGAGAAGTTCATAACCAGAAAGAAAATGTCTTAATACTTCAAAAAAAGCTCTTTCATAAAATTGGAATAGAAGTAACAGACCATAAATTACATTTATACAAATTAATTAATAAACAAGAGTATCCTCAATCAAAGGAATTCTTAATAGAATCTTGTGAGTTTTTGCAACTTCTTGTTTACTCGAATAATGAAAAAAGATTCTTTACAACAGAAAAATTTGAAGCTTACATCAATAATCTATTTGAAAATGTTTGTAGAAATGTGAAAGGTACAGGATTAATACCTTTTAAATTTTATCTCAAGTCGAACATTTCTCATTTCGGTTATTATAAAGTTAAACTTCTCGTAATTTTATTTTTAAAGGGTATTTTGGTTAATAAATAGTAACAAAAATGATAAAATATATTTCTTTAAATTATTACAAGTTAAAGTTCAGATTGATACATTCTTTTCATTTTAGAGTTAGAAAAGGTACGTGTAAACTAGAGTCGGAGTTGAAAGAGAACAATCAAACGCGATGGTTAGACTTAGGGTCATCAATTAATCACTCTAATGAAAATTTTTATTTCGCAGATTTATATCCCTTGGAAGAATGCATAGAAGATATGAAAGCTAAATATTTTCAATTGAATATTACAGTTCCTATTTCTAGTGAGGATTTGGATAGGTTAGGTAAGTTTGATTTAATTAGGATGCAACACGTTTTTGAACATTTCACTTTTGAAGAAGCAGATATCGTGCTAGAAAATTGTTATCAATTACTCAATAAAAATGGAAAACTTATAATTTCAGTGCCTGACCTTGACATTTATGTTGCCAGGTATTTAAATAAGACCCTGAAACAGATCCCTACATTTGGACCTTGGGCACACAAAAGAATTAAAGAAAATTCCTCGCAATCAGATTATTTTTCAATTTACGCGCATAGTATGTTATTTGAAAAACACTTATGGTGTTATAACAGCAAAGGACTAATTAATAAAATAGTTACATCGGGTAAATTTAAAAATGTAAAAAGAATAGGATTATTGAATAGACTATCTGGTATTCCTTTTACACATAACAGGCCTGAGGAAGATTTGTGTGTACTAGCAACAAAGCATTAACAATGAGTAAAATTAAACTTCTTTTTTCTAGAGTTTATCGTTTCTTTTTTCCTTTGGAATTAGTTGATATTTACAAAAGAATGGGGGTTAAAATTGGAGAAAATTGTAAATTTCAATTTGACGTAGTAATTGACTTTTCTCATTTTTGGTTAATCGAAATTGGTAATGATGTCACGCTTGCCCCTAAAGTTCATATTCTTGCCCATGATGCAAGTACTTTCAATTATATTGGTTATACTAAAATTGGAAAGGTGAAAATTGGTGATAATGTCTTTATTGGAGCAAATTCAACAATTTTACCAGGAGTTACAATTGGAAATAATGTAATTATTGGGGCGGGGAGTATTGTAACAAAAGATATCCCTGAAAACTCAATTGCGGTTGGAAATCCGGCCAAAATTATTGGAGATCTCAATATGTTTCTTGAAAAGACTAAAGCTGAAATGGCAAAATTTCCACTTTTCGAAGAGGAATATACACTTCGAGCAGGAATCAATAATGAAAAAAAAAACGAAATGATTAAATTGATGAAGGATAAATACGGATTCGTAAGATAACTTAAATGAAACAAATTATTAAAAAAGTACCTGAATTTTGGAATTATCTGACGGAAGAACAGATAATTCAAATTTATGAGTCCGAGATTAAACATTCAAATAGACTCAGGATTTCGGATTCAAAAAAAAGAAAGTTATTGTATGAAAAAGTTTATGAAGATTATTATAGCGAACTACCTTTTCACCCTGCATTTAAAGTAAAAAAGAATTTTGAAATTCAAAAGAATAGACTAGATTTCCAATTAAATAAATTAATTCCAATTGTAAATAAAAATCAAGTCTTTGTTGAGGTTGGCGCAGGAGACTGTGCGTTATCCAAACAATTAAGTTCTTATGTAGGAAAAATATATGCATTAGAAATTTCTAAAACCTACGCCATGCAAGAAAATAGATTGCCTTCGAATATGGAGATTATTATTTTTGATGGTTTTAACTTTCCTTTCGAGGCGAACTCAATTGATTTTGTATATAGTAATCAGCTAATTGAACACTTACATCCCGATGATGCCATTGAGCAGTTAAAAAGTATCTTTAACTGTCTAAAAAAAGGTGGTCGACATATGATAATCACACCAAATAGATTATTAGGTCCTGGTGATATTTCAGGTCATTTTGGTGATGAGCCAATAGGTTTTCATCTAAAGGAATATACCGATTTAGAATTGAGATCAATATTAAAATCAGTAGGCTTTAAAAAATTCAAATTCCAAACAATAATAAAAAGCAAAAGTATCTACATACCCTTTTTAATTAAATGGTCTTTTGAAAAGTTTTTTTCAAAAATATCAAAGCAAAACAGAGAAAAACTATTAAAATATAGAATATTCAACCTATTTTTTAATACTGTTTTAATAGCACAAAAATGAGTCCTTTTTTCTCTATAATTATTCCAACTTACAATAGAGGTAGTATGCTTCCAAAAGCTATAGAATCTGTTTTAAATCAGGATTGTAACGATTGGGAGTTGATTGTAGTAGATGATGGAAGCACTGATAGCACAAAAAATATCATTGAAAATTTATGTGAAAACGATCATAGAATAAAATATGTTTACCAGGATAATCAGGAGAGGAGCGCAGCAAGAAACAAGGGTATAGAAAATTCAATAGGCAAATATGTTTGTTTTTTGGATAGTGATGACGAATATTTACCATTCCACCTAGCAACTTTTCAAAAGGAAATTAAGAATAAAAATCTCCCAAAAGCTTTATTTTTTTCATCCCTAATAATTTTTAAGAACGGAATTGATATTGGACACCCTATTGGAATTTTAAATAATAATGATTCTATATTTGATTATCTTTTTACTGAAGGTATTTATCCTTGTCGCGTCTGTATTGAAAGATCAATTTTCGATAAATTTAAATTCCGATTGGATTCAGTTTTGGTTGAGGATACTATTCTTTGGCTAGAAATAGCATCAAAATATCCTATTTTTCAAATACAAGAAAAAACGGTCCTTTATTACCAACATGAGGAGAATTCAGTAAATAAAAAAAACAACCCATGTAAAAGAATGCTCAAAGGATTTAAGAACTTGAAAAATAATAATCTGGAGGTGTATAATAAAATATCAAGTAATTTAAAATCAGCTTTATACAGTGATCTTTATTATGGAATTGCTGTTTCTCATATAATTAATTCAAATAGATTAACTGCTACATATTACCTCATAGTTTCAATATTGATTGATAGTAGAACAAAAAGAAAACATAAAATATTGTTAATTTTTAAACTTATCACGTTTCAAAAAATGGATAAGTTACTCTTATTAATTGGTTGAATTGAAAATCCTCCACATCATACCAACATTATCCAAAGGAGGAGCAGAGCGTTTGGCATTCGATATTGTAAAACAATTAAACAAACAGGAGAAAACACATGCTCGGTTGGTAATTTTTAGAAATGAAATAAAATACGATATTTCAGGAATTAAGGAGTTCATTTCGATAGTCCCATCTTCCGTTCAACTTTCATTAACGAAAAAATGGAAAATCAATGTTTCAGACCTTCAAGCCTACATAATTAATTTCGAACCTGATGTCATCCATACCCATTTATTCGAAGCAGAATTAGCAAGTCGTTTTTGTCATTATCCAAAAGCACGATGGTTTACCCACGTTCACGACAACATGGTACAATTAAAAAATTGGTCTTGGTCGTCTATTTCAAAACCAAGTATTACAAATTGGTATGAAAAACAAATTTTATACAGACAATACAAAAAAAATGGAGGCACCCATTTCATTGCCATCTCCAAACACACTGAATCCTACATGAAATCCGTCCAATCCAAATACCCAGTAACCTTATTACACAATGCCATTGATGTCAAACGCTTCCAAAAACCTGCTGATTTTCAAAAAATAACTTCAAGACTTAATTTATCGAATGAAGGCGGGCACCCAGCCTCAGCCATCAATCCCGATAGCTATCGGGACAACCCTCAATCTCAACCCTCAGCCCCGATAGCTATCGGGGCACCCCTCAACTTAATCAACATCGGCTCATTCGTTCCCAAAAAAAATCAAACGTTTCTTCTCGATATCCTCCTTGAGCTTCGCGATAGGGGAGTTCATGCAAATTGCCTTTTTCTTGGCGATGGCCCTCTGAGAAATGAAGTCCAAAATAGAGCAAAAGAATTAGGGATTATAGGCCATTGCAACTTTCTCGGAAATGTTGAAAATGTCGAGGATTATTTATGGCAATCAGATGTCTATGTGCATACTGCCACATACGAACCATTAGGACTAGTTTTAATTGAAGCCATGACGGCAGGTCTTCCTGTAGTTACTTTAGATGGAGGCGGAAATAGAGATTTAATTATAAACGGTCAAAACGGTTATTTAATTGAAAAACAAAACCCTTATGAGTTCGCAAATCGAATCCTGGAAGTATTTCAAAATAAGGAAATAGCTGATTTTAACCTTGATTATTCAATGAATTTTGATATCGAATCGTATTGCAACAAAATGCTTTCTTTATTCATGCAGAATAAAGAAAATTCAATATCATATTAATGACCTTTTCTACTAGAGGCAGAAAACTTAATCATATTCAAAATTGAAGCATCTCGTTCTTCTCTGTGATGATTATCCAAATTCAGATGGTGAATTTTTTCTGGATGACGAAATGAAAATCATTTCATCTAAATTTGAAAAAATAACAATTCTTTGTAGTAGTCCTAAAAATGAAAATAGCAGAGAAATACCAAAAAACGCCAATGTTATTGTAATTCAACACTTTTCCTATTTACAAAAATGGATTTCGAGAATTTCTGGACTTTTCTTTTTACCATTATGGCAAGAGTTTTTTAGTATTACCAATTATGGAATTAAACCGACGCTGAGTAAATTAAAACTTTTATTTTCTGATTATGTACAGTCATCAATGATCCTAAAGAGTATTAAATTGAACGATTTAAAAAAAGGAAATAATTTTATTTATTATTCTTATTGGCATGATCAAAAAGCACTGACTCTTGCCAGGTTACGAAAGAATACTAATTGCATAGCGGTGGCTCGATGTCATCGTTGGGATTTGTACTTTTACGCTAATAACCTTGGGTATATTCCATTTAAAAAGTATATACTGAGTAAACTTTCCTTTACAGCATCCATATCGCAGGATGGGATAAAATACATGCAAGATTTACATGGTATCGAGTTTAAAGAAAAAATTAAACTTTCTAGGCTAGGAAAACTTAATGATAGAATGCCGAATTTTATTAAAAAAGAAAATGAAGTAATTATATGTAGCTGCAGCCATTTTAATAGTTTTAAGCGGGTTCATTTAATTCCTAAAATATTGAAGAACATATCAAATTTTAATATTCGTTGGGTGCATTTTGGATGGGGATTCGAAGAATATGAGGAATTGGTTAAAAAAGAAATGTTAGGAGTAAAATTTAAATTCGAGCTTATGGGTAAAGTTGACAATGAGAAAATACTTGATTTCTATAGAGATAATTTCGTTGATATTTTTATCTCCACCAGTGCAAGTGAGGGAGTACCTGTTAGCATGATGGAAGCACTTTCTTCAGGTATACCCGTTTTTGCAACCAATGTAGGTGGTGTTAGCGAAATTGTGAACAATGATTCAGGTTTTTTATTTCCAAAAGACTTTGATATTCTTGAAGTAGCAAATGAAATGGAAAGCTACTTATTAAAGCCAATCGATTTACAAATTAATAAAAGAAAAGCAGCCCGACGTCATTGGGAGTTAAATTAACTGAAAAAAAAACTGTACTATAAATTTCTTAGCATTTTTAAACCTGAAATGATTGGAAACCCTAAAAGATTAAGGGGCAACCTTGGTAATAAAGTCGGAATCAGTAATACTACACATATTTCTAATAGAGGAGAAAATTTGAAAGTTGGAAATAATGTTTTTATTGGTCATTTCAATTATATAGATGCTTTTAATGCGTCACTGACTATTGGGAACAATGTTCAAATTACTAACTATTGTAATATTTTAACTCATTCGACACATAATGCTATTCGATTTCCAAATATGGATCTTAAATCACAAAAATGTCGGGGAACTGTTGAAAATATTGGATCTATTATTATAAAAGATTACACATATATAGGCCCTCATTCGGTAATTATGCCCGGAACCAGTTTAGGAAAAGGATGCATAGTTGCTGCCTATTCTTATGTAAAGGGTGAGTTTCCAGATTTTTGTATTCTTCGCGGACAGCCAGCGAAGATTGTAGGGACAACAAAAGATATTGATCAAGAACTGATTAAGAACTTCCCAGAATTAAACGACATTCATTTTTTTACACAAAATGCTAGTTAAGTCACTAAGCGAAATTAATTTAGATGAATTAAAATTTCCGATTTTTTTTCAATCTAAATGGATAAAACTTCAAGACAATTTAGACCGAATGGCTCAAATTTTCATTTACGTTGATAATGAAAATTCGATTATTATTCCAATCAAAATTTCTAGAATAAAATTTCTAAAAAAGACCAGCTATTTATATATACCTTTGAATTTTAATGGCTGTGAATTAGCTGCTATTGAAGAAAAAAAAGTCTTAGACAAATTCCATGTTTTCATAGCCAAGTTTTGTGATGTTGTCTATCCACCCCAACATAATGCAAATTTTAAGTCAATACCTAACTCGGTAAAATATTATAAAATCGGGGTTATTTTTATTGACCTTAGTGAAAGTCTTGAAGATATTCATAAAAAAATCAACAAAGGATATCTCCGTCAAATTAAACAAGCATCTTCGAATTCAGTTAAAGTTGATTTTTCAAAAGAAAATCTGAATACTTTTTATAATCTATACAAGGCTTTGATGGAGAAACAAAACAAACTACCAGAGTCGTATAGTTTTTTTAATTCTCAATTAATGACCTTGAAAAATCAAGTGATTTGTGGTAAATCGACTGCAGGGAATCATACTGAGAGTGCTATATTTTGCCTTCAAGACACAAATAACTGTTATTACGAATACGGGGCAACAATTAGTAATCCAATTTATAGCGGTTCTAATAAACTTCTTTTTGTTAAATTAATCGAGGAATTGAAAAACAAAGGCCTTGAGAAATTTATACTAGGTGGATTTAGAGGGAATATCGAAAATAATCCAAAATTAGAAGGCATTCAGACTTTTAAATTACGAATTG
>Ga0315905_10005042_pt1 | contig 13479 bp, 10 predicted proteins | sample LakEriMetagenome_5_FD_203522 | JGI IMG/M metagenome (GOLD analysis project Ga0315905, IMG submission 203522) | Freshwater fungal communities from buoy surface, Lake Erie, Ohio, United States - Buoy 4 MA121 | ecosystem: Environmental > Aquatic > Freshwater > Lake | place: USA: Lake Erie, Ohio... | reverse complement strand
ATTCCTCCTCTCCAGCAATACAGAATTAGTTTTTTGTTTGGAAATAGCCGTAACGCCTCCTTTTGAATGAGGTGAAAGCGTGGTCCTACCAATTCAAAACCCTTGAGGGTCGCTTTTTCAGCCCCCGCAATTTTGTAAAGGGTGCCAACTGTAATGCGCTCGGCGTTGTTGAGAATGGGAATATTTACTGCTCCAGGAATATGACTTTGTTCAAACTCCCCCTCACTGCGGGCATCTACCACCGGTAGCTGCTGGCGCAGGGTCCAAAATTGGTCAAGGGATAAAGTTACTTCAGCCATGAAATTGGGAGAGATAAAAAAAGCCGCAAAGGTTTCTTTACGGCTTTAGGGAATGCTGGTGATTAAATTAAAGCTGTGCGTCTAGCTTCTGTGCCAAAACTGCTTTTGGAACAGCGCCCACTTGCTTATCAACGATTTCTCCTCCTTTAAAAAATAGGAGGGTAGGGATGGAACGAATGCCAAAAGCTTGCGCTACAGAAGGATTGGCATCTACATCCACCTTTCCAATCACTGCTTTTCCTTCGTAATCTGACGCCAATTCTTCCACTACAGGGCCAATCATTTTGCATGGGCCACACCATTCTGCCCAAAAGTCAACCAAGATAGGTTGGCTTCCAGAGATGATTTCTTCAAAGTTTGCGTCGGTAATTTCAATTGCTTTTGCCATGGGATGCTTTCAGGTAAGGTTCTTTTTTCAAATATATCAGCAAAATGCATTTGAATCCGAATAAGTTCCGTTCAATTTTAATTAAATGCTGAGGTTGGGGTATTTTTTATAGGATAAGTTAACGATCCATGATTTTATAGGCGACTTCAGGCATGAGCTTCAATTCCTTGATCAGCTCGGCACTCGGGTCTACCTTGATTTTTTTGGAGAAAAGTTCTAAGCTAATATTCTCTTGCTCGTCTACTACCTCAATATACAATTTGGCTTCTCCCTTGTATTTGGCAGTGATGCTCTCTAATTTTTCCATCAACTCGTAAGTCAAGTCATTCAAATTGATATTGACCTTAAGCCCTTTGATTAAGCGTCCCCGAATCTCGCTGAGTAGAGAGATGGCGTTGATTTTAAACTCCAACTCGTTCTCCGCTCCCCACTTTTTTTGAACTACCGCACCAGAAATAAACAAGAACCAGCCCGTCATGAAGTATTGTTTAAACTTCACGTAATCTTCTCCAAAAAGGAAGAAGGTAAAGGAGCCATGGTAATCTTCCACCGTTAGCGTTCCGAAGGGCTTCCCGTTTTTGGTAGTTCGGTGGGCAAAGCTTGCTACTGAGCCTGCCATGCGCAGTTCATTTTTTCCTTTCAATCCCTCTAAATCAGTAAGGGCCGTCAAGGTTGCATTGGTAAAGGAGTCAATCTCCAATTGGTATTGATCTAGGGGATGCCCTGAGATAAAGAGGCCTACCACTTCTTTCTCTATATTCAGTTGCTGAATTTGTGAAAAAGGCTCCATGGCTGGAACAGACGGTAGGGGAACCTCTGCTGAGCCAGAACTACCTCCAAAAAGGCTGACCTGCGCACTGTCTTCCTCTTGCTGGATTTTTTGGGCGTAGCGGCTTGCTTTTTCAATCAAACTGATATCTCCTTCAGGTGCTTCCAAGTACTGTCTCCGGTGGTGTTCTTTGAAACAATCAAAGCTTCCTGCCATGGCCAATGCCTCTAGGGTTCTTTTATTCAATGCACGGGAATTTACGCGTTTGGCAAAGTCAAAAATACTCGAGTAAGGACCATTGCTAATTCTTTCCTTGATGATTTCCTCTACTGCTCCCGCTCCCGCACCTCGGATTGCAGCCATGCCAAATCGGATTTCCCCTTGCGTATTTACGGTAAATCCACCTTTGGATTCATTGACATCTGGACCCAGAACCGAGATTCCCATTCTTCTACATTCTTCCATGAAAAAGGTCACCTGCGTGATGTCGTTCATGTTGTTGCTCAGTACCGAAGCCATGTATTCCGCTGGGTAGTGCGCTTTGAGGTAAGCCGTCTGGTAGGCTATCCAAGCATAGCAGGTAGAGTGAGACTTATTGAAAGCATAGGAGGCAAAAGCTTCCCAGTCTGTCCAAATCTTTTCCAATTTCTTAGGGTCATGGCCTTTGGCGGCCGCTTGCTCTACAAACTGGGGTTTCATCTTATCCAATACATCCTTCTGCTTCTTACCCATGGCCTTTCGCAGCACGTCGGCTTCACCCTTCGTGAAGCCCGCAATCTTTTGAGAAAGCAGCATGACCTGTTCCTGGTAAACCGTGATCCCATAAGTTTCTTCCAGGTACTCCTTCATGTCCTCTAGATCGTAGGAGATGGGTTCTGCGCCATGTTTTCGCTTGATAAAAGAGGGGATGTAAGCCAATGGCCCTGGACGGTAAAGCGCATTCATGGCAATCAAATCCGCAAAAACGGTAGGCTTTAATTCACGCATGTATTTTTGCATGCCCGGACTTTCGTACTGGAAAATGCCGACTGTTTCGCCGCGTTGAAAGAGTTCGTAGGTTTTGACATCGTCAATGGGGAAAGTGTCCGCGTCCAATTGAATTCCGTGACGTTCTTTGACGATTTTGATGGCGTCCTTGATCAGGGTCAGTGTTTTTAGTCCCAAAAAGTCCATTTTGAGGAGCCCTGCAGATTCCACTACGGCGTTGTCAAACTGGGTACAAACCATGTCCGAATCCTTGGCCAAGGCGACAGGAACAAAGTTGGTGATGTCGGAAGGGGTAATGATGACTCCACAGGCATGAATACCGGTGTTGCGCACCGATCCTTCCAAGACGGCAGCCTGGTTGATGGTCTTGGCGGACTCATCCAATCCTTGGGCTATACGGATAAGTTCCTCTGCCTTTTGAAGCAATTCGCCCTGTCCCTTGAGTTTTTCCAATAAGGCTGGCCGATTCTTAGCCAATTCAAAAAGCGTCTTCAACTTGATTTCAGGCACCAAGTTGGCCAGTCTTCCCGCTTCTGCCAAAGGCAGGTTGAGCACACGAGCGGTATCTCGAATGGCAGATTTGGCTGCCATGGTGCCGTAGGTAATGATTTGAGCCACTTGGTTGGTGCCGTACTTGTTGATCACGTAATCAATCACCGCTTGGCGACCCTCGTCATCAAAGTCAATGTCAATATCGGGTAAGGATACTCGATCTGGATTCAGAAAACGTTCGAATAGGAGGTCGTATTTGATGGGGTCGACATTGGTGATTCCTACACAATAGGCTACTGCTGACCCAGCCGCTGATCCTCTTCCAGGACCTACGGATACGCCCATATCTCGGGCAGCACGCGTAAAATCCTGAACAATCAAAAAATAGCCAGGATAACCCGTGTTTTCGATGGTTTTCAACTCAAAGTCCAAACGCTCCTGAATTTCAGGATGAAGTTCTGGGTAGCGTTTTTTAGCGCCCTCGAAAGTGAGGTAGCGGAGGTAGGCATTTTCGCCACGCTTGCCCCCATCTGCCTCGTCTTCGGCATGCTTAAACTCTTCTGGAATGTCAAATTTTGGCAACAATACCTCTCGAGCCAGTTTGTAGGCTTCGCACTTGTCCACAATCTCTTGGGTACAAAGGATCGCCTCTGGCAAATCGGCGAAAAGCAACTTCATTTCCTCCGGACTTTTGAGGTAAAACTCGTCGTTAGGAAAGCCAAATCGAAACTCTCGGCCTCGCTTGCCCACGTACTTTTTAGGCTTTTCGACCAGCTCTCCATCCTTTACACACAACAAAATATCGTGTGCTTTGGCATCGCCCTTTTCATTGTAGTAGCTGTTGTTGGCAGCGAAATACTTGACCCCATATTTTTGGGCAAATTCGAGGAGCACTTCATTCACCTTGTCTTCTTCAGGGATGCCGTGGCGATTCAGTTCAACGTAAAAATCATCCCCAAATTGTTCCTTCCACCAGACAAAAGCTTCTTCTGCCTGCGTTTCGCCCACATTGAGGATGAGGTAGGGAATCTCGCCCCAAATGCCTCCGGTGGTGGCGATCAAATCTCCTTTGTACTGAGAAAGGAGCTCTTTGTCTATTCGGGGAACGTAGTAAAAGCCTTCAATATTTGCATAGGAAGCGAGCTTGGCCAGGTTGTGGTATCCTGCCTTATTTTTTGCCAGAAGCACAGTTTGGTAACCATCGTCTTTGGCGGTTTTATTCTTTCTGTCCCGACAGAGATTAAATTCTCCACCCAGGATTGGGATGATGTCCTTGCTCATGGCTTCTTTCACAAAGTGAAAGGCTCCCATCATGTTGCCATGGTCGGTCATTGCCATGGCTTTCATGCCAAGGGATTTGGCTTTGGCAATGAGGGTTGGGATTTCTGAAGTGGCCTGCAATACCGAAAATTGCGTATGCACGTGAAGGTGGGTAAAAGGACTATCTCCTAAGTCTACAGCAGGCGCTTGCTCAATTTTCCCCCCCACTGCTTTCGGGATTGGGGCTTGCTTTTGTGTCGGTTGTGCAAAATTGGCCTCTCCAAGTACAGGGGCCTCATACTTTACCTCATCCCAATTCACGCCAGGCTCTGTAGCCTGTATTTTTTGATTGATGAGACCAAAGAAACACCTTGCAGTGGCATCCACATCGTAAGCGGCATCGTGTGCGTCTCCAAATCCTACCCCAAACAGTTTTTGATGAAGCTCGGTCAGGGTTGGCCATTTGAATTTTCCTCCTTTTCCTCCTGGGAGCGCACAAAAATTGGTGGAAATGTCCTTGGTGTCCAATTCGGATTTGCCTTCAAATGGCATGACCAGGGCGGCGCGAAGAAATTCCGAACCGACTACATGGATATCAAAGCCAATGTTGTGTCCTACCAAATACTTCGTTTGTGCTACATCCTCTCGAAAGACTTGGAGAATCTCTTGCAGGGGATGACCTTCTTCTAAAGCGCGCTTAGTAGAAATTCCATGTACTTTTTCCGCATTGTAAGGAATCGTAAATCCCTCTGGGCGGATGATAAAATTTTTATTGGAGAGTAATCGGCCCTTTTCGTCATGCAATTGCCAAGCGAGCTGAACTAGCCTGGGCCAATTGTCCAGGTCAGACATGGGGGCATTGTACGATCTGGGTAATCCAGTAGTTTCGGTATCAAAAATTAAGTACATGGGAGACTCGGGGAATGAGCATTCAAATTAGGGCTTTAAATGGGAAGCAAAAAATGGACTGACGGAAATTGTCAGGGTTTAAAATCAAATTTTTTGGTAATTATCTCGTTGTGGAAGGTTGACTATGCGGGAAGATTTTTTTACATTTATTTCGCATGTAAATTGTTTTAGGTATGATCATGAACTTATTTCACATTTTTCTTTTCTCTTCTTTTTTCATTGATCCTACTTTCTTTTTGGGTAAGTGGAAGCTTGAAAAGCACGGACCAATAACTAGTGTTTTGCAATCTGAGGTTTTGGCGGAGTTGGATTTAGGTGAGCAATTTGGGATTCAAAATGCCGCAAAATTATTTTTAGATAATCATTATTTAGAATTTAGGAAGGACACAGTCTTTTGGAAAGATGTTGAGTCTGGCGAAAACAAAGTAGTTGAGAAGAGTGGTAAATGGCATTTAATTGGAGACACCCTTTTTATCATGGACTATGAAAAGATAGCTGCCTATAAATACTTAATTACTCAAGAGGGTGAAGACGGCTTCAGTCAAAGGAACATCTATCAAAACGGTCAAATCTCAAAAAGCCCTATCATATACAGCAGAACGAAAGAATGAGCATTAGATGATGACTCTTTTAGCCTTGTTATACTGGATTAATTAGATCAGGATATTAAAATTCTAATTTAATAATCAAGTGTCATTTTAGGAGAGAAATCTTTGAGGAGTTTTAACCTTAAAACCCAGGAAAATCTCTCCAAGAAATCAACTGCCCTTGGGATCTTTTTTGATTGAGATCGCCTGCATAGATCAAGCCCTTTGCGGTCAAAGGCATGTCTGAGAGCTGCTCAAACTTGGTCAATCCCTTGAAGTTCTCGGTAAGGATAGTCTCCGTGGCTTTAATTTCGTAGGCCTGCAGACTTCCACCTTGATCTACCAGCAAATCCACTTCGTCACCGTGATTGTCTCTCCAAAACCAAGGGCTTTCATCGCGATAGCTGTGGTGCATTTGCTTGTGAAATTCCGCCACTAGCATGTTTTCAAACAAGGCTCCTTTGACGGGATTCGTGACAAGCGCTTCCCTAGTTTTTATTTTCAGTAGGTAGGCCAAAAGTCCAGTATCGTAGAAATAGAGCTTTGGCGTTTTGACTACCCGTTTGCTAAAATTTTTGTGATACGGATACAGCTGAAAGGTGATGTAACTAGACTCAAGCGCAGATAGCCAGGATTTTGCCGTAGGCTGACTGATACCGGCCTCATTTGCGAGGGAACTCATGTTCAAGAGCTGGCCCGCACGAGCTGCACATAGGCTTAGAAAATTTTTAAACAATCGCAACTCTTTCACCTCGATCAGCTCTGTTACATCACGATTCACATAGGTCTGCACGTAATTGGAGTAGAAAACTGCTGGAGCGATTTTTCGGTCGTAGAGTGCCGGATAGAAACCGTGAAGCAATTGGTCCAAGGGATCCTCAGCGAGCAAATGAGCTTCCTTTAGTTCTTGAATGTCTAGGGGAAGTAGCTTGAAAAGCGCAACTCGGCCTGCGAGACTTTGCGTGATGCGCTCCATCAATTGAAAATTTTGAGAGCCAGACAAAATAAACCCTCCCATGCGATCGGGGCGGCTGTCCACCAAGGTTTGGAGGTAAGAAAACAAGGCAGGTGCCTGTTGAACTTCATCGAAGATCACCTGGTCATTGTATTCCGCTAGAAATCCATTGGGGTCCTTGAGTGCGAAGTCACGGGCGTCCGGATTCTCCAAACTGACATATCGGTAATCGGGGAAAAGGGTCTTGAGCAAGGTGGTCTTTCCCGATTGCCTTGGCCCGGTTACAGCAAGTATCGGGTATTTAGTTTGGTATTCCCGTATTGCCTTGTAAATGTGTCTGTTGATTACGTTCATGCACCACAAAGGAACGTATAATTTTGAAATTGTACAAGGTAAACTTTGAAATTGTACAAGGTTAATTTTGAAATTGTACAGAGTTGATTTTGAAATTGTACAAGAAAATTTCTAGGATTTTGTGCTTCAAAATTTTCAAGAACTGGTTTTTAAGGCTAAATAGGTTAATCTTCAGCGATACTGATGAGCCCAACACCCTTCAACTAAGCAGGTGTTACCTCTTATCCTCCCAAGGCATGTAGACTACCTTCTTGGTTTGAAAAAATTCCTCTTTGAAATAATCTTCTAAGTGATAGCAAACGTAGGACTTGCCTGTTTCCTCCATTTCCTCATCTACGTCGCCGCCTTTGAGGTACAGGATGCCATTCGGATAGTCATTGATATCCTCCTTTTTAATTTTTCCCTTCACCCAAGGGTAAAATTGGATCATGCGCGTGACTGCCCGGCTTACCACAAAATCATACTTCCGGACTAGCGATTCTGCGCGCGCCTGCTGCGCTTCGACATTGGTCAATTTGAGGGCCTTGGCAACTTCTTTGACGACGGTAATTTTCTTACCAATGGAATCCACCAAATGGAAGTGTGTATCTGGAAAAAGTATGGCTAAGGGGATACCTGGAAACCCGCCCCCCGTACCAATATCCAATACCTTGGTGCCTGGCTGAAACTCCATCACTTTGGCGATCCCTAGCGAGTGGAGAACATGGTGCACGTAAAATTGCTCCATGTCTTTGCGACTGATCACGTTGATTTTGGCATTCCAATCTTGATACAGCGCTTCCAATTGCTCAAACTGCTGCAGCTGTTTGGGGCTAAGTCCTGGAAAATAGGAAGCAATCACGGCGCTAGTAAGGGGCATTAAATTTGGTTTTCTTTTCCAGAAGCGATTTCATAGAGGAGCTCCCGTGAACGGTGCAATTGTGCTTTGACAGTTCCCAAAGGCTTGTCGAGTTCCTGGGCAATTTCCTCGTAAGACAATTCGTCGAAATAACGAAGCTGGACCAACTTTCGGTATTTGGCAGGAAGCTTGTCTACAAAAAGGCGTACCATCTCAATGCGCTGCGACTTGATAAACTCGTCCTGTGGGTTGTCGTCTTTGTCCTCCACATCCATCGTCACGGCATTGCCGTTGTCGTCCGAAAGGGTATTGTTTAAACTCATGGTTTTGAGTTTTTTCTTTCGGATAAAGTCAATGGCATTGTTGGTAGCGATTCGAAACAACCAAGTGGAAAAAGTATACTCTTTCTTGAATCGTTCGAGGTTACGAAAGGCCTTGGCAAAGGCTTCCATAGTTAGATCCTCTGCATCATCCGCATCACGAATCATTTTCAGAATCATAAAATAAACCGCTTTTTTGTAGCGCTTCATTAGGGTTGCATAGGCAGCCTGATCTTTTCCTTGAACAGCACGGTCTATGAGTTCAAAATCCTCTAGGGCCTTGGATGAAAATTCGCGTTCGTTGCCGTTCATTTGGTGTTTTTTGCCTGATAGGATATGGATCCTAGAACCCAAAAGTATGCCAAGTACAACAAATCATTGATTAAAGCCTTCATTTTAGGAACATTTCCTTGGAGGTTTTTTGAAGCAGACTTAAAAATTGCGAGTAGCAAAACCGAACGAAAGCCCATGATGGTTAAGACGGTCAAAAAATACTCCCATTGAAGACCGACTCCAAAATAAAGCAAAAGGCCTATTCCACCAATCCAATAGAGCGCATGGGAGACCCCATATAAGCCCATTTTCCGCTTGTCTTCTACACTGAAATAGCGTTCTGCATGCAAGAGGCGACGTTCAGTTTGGAGGTATTCTTTCCAGTTTTCTTTAGGCGCAGACAAGGTGATGGCTGCTGGATCAATAATGACCTTGGTGTTTGTCCCATTGGCATAGGTATTGACAAAAACAGAGTCGTCCCCGCCCTCAATTCCCCAAAACCCTTTAAATCCTTTTGCTTCCATAAAGAAACTCTTTCGGTAGCACAAGTTCTTGCCTGTTCCCGTAAATGGGGATTTCCAGAGTCCAAAGGAGAGGTAGAAAAGCGCTCTTAAAATGGTTTCAAACTGAATCCATTGATTCAAAGCATCCCCTTTTTCTTGGTACCCCGAAAAGCCTAGCGCGAAGGTTTTCCCTTCCTCTCGTACAGGAGCAGTCATTTGCCGAATCCATTGGTTGGAAGTGGGCAGGCAATCTGCATCTGTGTGGAGAATGACGTCATTTTTGGCAACCTTTATCCCCAAGGTGATCGCGAATTTTTTAGCAGTTACATGCTTGGGGGTATACTTGATTGTTACAGAACGGAGTTTGGGGTACTGAATCATGAGATCTTCCAAAAGCCGCTTCGTTCGGTCACTGCTCTGATCGTTGACGACCATCACATCAAATTTTGGATAATCTTGTTCAAAAAGTTTTGGGATCAACACTTTCAAGTGTTGAAATTTATTTCGTGCCGTGACCAAGACGGTGACCCCTTCCTCTGGGTATTGGATTCCAGATTTTTTTGATCCTCGGATGTACCAAGCGGTTCGAGAAAATACCATCAACAGGTATCCCCCTTGGATGAGGATTCCGAAACCGAAGAAAAACCACAATAAAAATAGGCCCATAGGTCAATACTGCTCGGCAAATATAAAATCAATTTCAGCAAGTCATTTAAGAATAAGTGGATATTTTTGCAAGAGCAAGTCTGGCCAAAACTGCCTTGCAATTTTGCTCCTCTTTGCATTCCAATGAAGTTTGTTTTAGAAAAAAAAGATAGTCAAACCCAGGCCCGTACAGGCAGCCTAATTACCGATCACGGTACGATCCAAACGCCCATTTTTATGCCTGTGGGGACTGCGGGAACCGTCAAAGCGGTGCACCAGCGCGAGCTAAAAAAAGACATTCAAGCACAAATTATCCTTGGAAATACCTACCACCTCTACCTGAGACCTGGATTAGACACCTTGGAGAAAGCAGGAGGATTGCATCAATTTATTGGTTGGGACCGACCCATGTTGACGGATTCGGGAGGCTATCAGGTTTTTTCTTTGGCCGGCACTCGGAAGATTAAGGAAGAAGGAGTGACCTTCAAATCACATATTGATGGTTCCAAACACTTTTTTGCACCGGAAAATGTGATGGATATTCAGCGCAGTATTGGTGCGGACATTATCATGGCCTTTGATGAGTGTACTCCCTATCCCTGTGCCTATGCCTATGCCAGGCAGTCCATGGAAATGACCCACCGCTGGTTGCTTCGCTGTCAAGATCGATTCGATACCACCGAAGGAAAGTATGGGTATAACCAAAGCCTTTTTCCAATCGTACAAGGATCAGTATACAAAGATCTTCGCGTTCAAAGTGCTGAATTTATCGCCAAGCAGGGAAGGGAAGGAAATGCCATTGGTGGCCTATCCGTAGGGGAGCCAGCCGAACTCATGTACGAAATGACCGAATTGGTGACTGCTATTTTACCAGCAGACAAGCCTCGCTACTTGATGGGAGTGGGTACACCTGCCAATATTCTAGAGTGCATTGCCCTAGGCGTAGATATGTTTGATTGTGTGATGCCTACTCGCAATGCCCGCAATGGCATGCTCTTTACCTCAGAAGGAATTATCAATATCCGAAATGAAAAGTGGAAAGATGATTTTAGTCCCATAGATCCAGCGATTGGAAATGAAGTAAGTAGTACCTATTCAAAGGCATATTTGCGGCACCTGACCGTGTCCAAGGAAATTTTAGCTGCGCAAATTGCTAGTATTCATAACCTTGCTTTTTACTTATGGCTCGTAGGGCAGGCAAGGGAACATATTCAGGCCGGAGATTTTGGCAGTTGGAAAACGGCGATGGTCAAAAAAGTAAGTACTAGATTGTAACATGAAAATTCTCGACAAACTCATCATCAAAGAGTTTTTGAAGACCTACTTTTTTGTAGTCGTCCTCCTGATTCTGGTGGTCTTGGTCTTGGATTTTACTGAAAAAAACGACACCTACATCCGTAATCAGGTTCCCACTGGAGACATTCTTGCATACATGGGCAATTACGGGTTGTACTTGAACAACCTGCTCACCCCCATTACTGTCTTCATTTCCGTCATTTTTATTACCTCAAAGATGGCTGGACGAACGGAGATCGTAGCCATTTTAAGTTCAGGGATCAGTTTTGTCCGATTGCTTCGCCCCTTCCTTATTGCGGCGGCACTGATAGGGGTAACCAGTTTCGTGCTCAACGGATGGGTGCTGCCCCGAGCCACCGCAGGTGTAGCAAAATTCAGAATGCAATACCTGGAGAAGGGGGATGCCTCCACGGATCCCAATATCCACATCAAGGTCGGGCCCAATGCCTATGCGTACATCAGTCGATTTTACAAGACTAGCAATACAGGCTATAACTTTACCTTGGAGGAAATTCGTGATGGCAAATTAATTTCTAAGCTTTCCTCCGATTTGATTCAATGGGATACGACCAAGAATGTTTGGACCTTGGAAAATTGGCGCCTACGTGTGCTCAAAGAAAAAGGAGAAGACTACTTTACAGGAAATGCGATGGATACGGTGCTCTCCATTTCTCCTACTGACTTTGACCTACCCGAAAATCACCACGAAACGCTCAAACTTCCAGAATTGAGTCGGCAAATCACCCTCTTGGAAGAGCGTGGTGCCGACAATGTGAGTTATTACCGAATCGAACGAATTGTGCGGTACATGTCTCCCTTTGCTTCCATTATTCTCACTTTCATCGGGGTGATCATGTCGGCACGAAAAACTAGGGGAGGCTCCGGATTTCAAATTGCAATGGGCTTTTTTCTAGCCTTTGTCTACATCCTCTTGTTTCTTCTGTCACGTACTTTTGCGGAAGCAGGCACCCAGTTTCCCGTGCTTGCCGTTTGGATGCCTAACTTGGTCTTTGCCCTTACGGGATTGATTTTGTACAAAACTGTACCACGTTGATGGCCACTTCTACCTTCAAGGATTACTTGCTACTTCACTTTATTGTGTTGATCTGGGGAGTCACCTCCATCTTAGGTTTGCTGATTAGCTTGCCATCCCTAGAACTCGTTTTTTACCGAACGCTTCTGGCAGCGATAGGAGTGGCTGTACTGATGGGAATTCGAAAAGAATCGCTTCGTGTAGCTCCCATGGACTTGCTCAAAATCATAGGCGTAGGTGTCTTGATTTCCTTGCATTGGATCTTCTTTTTTTGGTCAGCCAAGGTTTCTACCGCTTCTGTTTGCCTTGCGGGCATGGCTACTACCTCACTTTGGACGTCTTTTTTGGACCCCTTGATCAACAAAAAACGGATCAAACCCTTTGAGGTTGCCTTAGGCTTGCTGGTGATTTCAGGTTTGCTAGTCATCTTTCAGTTCGAAAATGGGTACTGGCTGGGTCTTTTTATGGCCTTGGCGGCAGCATTTTTGAGTGCCCTATTTTCCATTCTCAATGGACGCTTGACGTTTCGGTACAGCCCTTACCAAATCACTTTTTACGAAATGGCGGCCGCTAGCTTGGTGGCCTTACTGTTTTTACCCCTCTATTCCTACATCGATGGCACAGCCATTCAATGGACTTGGAAGGGATTGGACTGGTTTTGGATCTTGATTTTGGCAGGGATTTGTACGGTGTATGCGTTTTCGGTTTCGGTGGAATTGATGAAGCGTCTGTCGGTTTTTTCCATCAACTTGACCATCAATTTGGAGCCAGTTTATGGGATTCTGTTAGCAGTTTTGATTTTTGGAGAAAAAGAAAAAATGACCCAACAATTTTACTTGGGTACAGGCATCATTTTCATCTCGGTATTGATCTATCCGGTGCTCAATTATTTGCAAAAAAAGAGGAAAGAGGCATTGATTCCCAAAGCCTAATTTTTCCACATCTCTACGCTTTAAAGTAGGGATTCAAATACAAAATAGGTTGCTGGCCAGTTGGGAAGTGTCGGCTTTTGATCAAATAAGCCAAAAATGCTTGAGCCCGAACCTGACATGGCGGCATAATAGGCTCCAGCCTGGTAGAGGCTAGATTTCAGCGCAGCAAGTTCTGGATGGGCTTGGAAGACGGAGGGCTCAAAGTCATTGACTAATTCCTCTTTCCAGCGGCTGCGGTCCGCCAAAATGGTTTCGAGTTTGTTCTTTGGAGCCTTTGGAACTACCCCAGCATATGCTTCCTTGGTGCCAACATGAATTCCTGGGTGTACCAGGACCAGGTAGGATCCTTGAAGTGAGACCGAGTTGGGCTCAAGAATTTCGCCTCTCCCTCGGATGATTTTTGGTGTATTTTCGATAAAAAACGGACAATCGCTTCCCAATTCTGCTGCGTATTCTTCCAAGAAGAAATCGTCCAGGTGCAGGTCAAACAGATTGTTCATCAACGTCAATGCGAAGGCTCCATCAGCAGAACCTCCCCCCAAACCAGCACCCATGGGAATGTGTTTGTGGAGGTGAATTTGGAGATTGGGCAATCCTTGAAAATCTTTTTTAAGCAATTTTTCTGCCTTCAGGATCAAG
>Ga0315905_10005040_pt1 | contig 13481 bp, 20 predicted proteins | sample LakEriMetagenome_5_FD_203522 | JGI IMG/M metagenome (GOLD analysis project Ga0315905, IMG submission 203522) | Freshwater fungal communities from buoy surface, Lake Erie, Ohio, United States - Buoy 4 MA121 | ecosystem: Environmental > Aquatic > Freshwater > Lake | place: USA: Lake Erie, Ohio... | reverse complement strand
ACTGAGCCGTACAAATTGGAGAACATGTTCTTTAATAAAAAACTCTTTTCACACGAGAATGTCCTGAAGGCGGTGTGACGGCCCGGTCCAAGGAGCAGGGCGCCGACGGAGGACAAGGTGCAGCGGCTGGACGCACGATCCAGGCCGCAAGGGTGACACAATACATCGAGTTTCACAGCAGTGCGAGGTAGCTACACGTATATCTCCCGGCGTGCGACGCTGTGCTCTGGAATCTCCGACGTGGGGATTCACGGGAAGCGGCTGCGGCAGCTGGTGCACATTCAAAGAGGATTCTGGGACGGGGATTACGGGTGCGGGGTCAGGGTAGGTCGCCCTTTTGGCGCACGCCGAAGGAGTTCTGTAAGGGACTCGGCTCGGTAGCCTTACAAAGTACACAATCAATCAACAACCGGTACAAACGGGAATTTCGGGAATGCCGGACCCATAACAAGCATTGGCCGCTTGACTACGCGAAACAGAGACATGCGCTTTGTCTTTGTGTTGATGACCCTGGGGTCTGTCGGGGGTGTTGTATTGAGTATCGCTTGTCTCTATCGCAAGTCTCAGTATCGCTTGTCTCTATCCCAAGTCTGAGGATCGCTTGTCGCTATCCCAAGTCTCTATCCCTCGTCTCTCTGCCCCCGAGGTAGAGGACGTCTACCCCCCGCGAACCTTTCTCACAGCGCCTGGAAAGGATCTTGAGATCATCCCCCAGATCCCATAGATCTCACTGGAGTAGTATCTACATCTTTAAGTTGTTCTTCTATTATACTCCCCGCTTCCTCCAAGCCGAGTTTACTTGGCCGGAGTCGCCCTTTGCAGAGCTCAAGAGCGTGCCTGCGTGAGGGTCGGACAGACAGTGTGCTTTAAAGTGATTCGAGCGCAAACTCGGGTGCCGTGTTGAGATGAGAGCCCTTCTGCAGCCCGTGACAAAAGCGCCCCAGCTTCGTGCCCATCACCTGTGTGTGTGAGAGAGAGCGTGCGTGGTTGTGAGTGTGCTTGTGTGTGTTTGGGCGCACGCGCGCGTGGGGTGCGTGTTTGGGTGGATGGGGGCGCGTCTCTCGGGGGCGCGTCTCCTGACCTGGAGGAGTTCCTTGACAAAGATGGGCTTGGCACGCAGCTGCACCGACTCGATGACCCTCAGCTCCGGCACCGCGCGGTACACGGCTGGGTCGACAACGAGGAGCTGCTGATGTGCTGGCAAGTGTCGGCAGGAGGCATAGTACGCGCGAGCAGCGGCGGGGGTATCGATGCAAAACACGTAGAAGCACTTGTGATTGAAGCACTTGTCATTGTCATTGTCTTTTCCCAGCATCTCTCCCTCCCCTTCCCCTCCCCCCCCGTCTCTCTCGGTGAGGGTGTGGGCTTGGGTGGCGGCTTGATGGATAGTTTGGAGTTCATCCAAAGTGCCTACTGGCAAATGGCACGAGGCCAAGAAATCTGTCGTGTGTGTGTGTGTGTGTGTGTGTGTGTGTGTGTGTGTGTGTGTGTGTGTGTGTGTGTGTGTATGTGTGTACAGTGTCACGAGCGCACGCAAGCGCGTACACACACACAAGGCACCAGTGAGCCCATTCAACGAGCGACATCCTGCGGCATCTTCGCGTGCACCCCCCGGAAAGATGATGAGAGACGCCTTCCGACGACGCAGCTCCTGAGCGGCAACTAACAGAGGCAAGATTTCCGCTGAATGTGTAAGCCTACAGTCCATGAATCTCCAGATCGCCACCGGCGCGTTGCAAATGATGAAAAGCGCTATTATCTGCAGCATCGAAAAATACGGCCACGTCCCCCCTGGAAATGAAATTCTGACCTGTCAGTGGTGTCTGCCCTAGTTCTGCCCTGTCAGTGGTGTCTGCCGTGTCTGCCGTGTCTGTGCCCTAGTTCTCACCTGTCAGTCGTGCCTGTGCCCTAGTTTGCTCTGTGTAAGAGTGCGTAATATACACACATGTGTGTATATGTATATATGTACATGTATATGTAGATATGTATATGTAGATATATAGATTGCCTGAGGGGAGCAGATCGAGGGGCACCCCGGACTCGGCACCAAGAAGGCTCTGGAAGACGAAAGCCTTGGCCTGCTTGGCAACAACATAGGAGCGCTCACGATCATCTGCAAGAGTGGTTGGGGCGACGCTGCTCGTGCGCAAGACTAGGCGGCACTTGTCCGAGTCACCCTCAGGGATCTTTGAGAAGGCCAGGCACAGGGGCTGGGCAGAACAGAGGAGACAGCAAGCATAGGCGGGCATGTTGCACATCTCCTTGGCCACCGCAACCGTCTTTAACTCGACCACAGCCCCGCTCGCCATCATCTTACCGTCACCCCCAAGAATAGCGGCAGCAGCGAGCTCGGAGCTGTTGATGCCGGGTTTGGTGTAGGCCATGTCTGCTTCAGTGTAACGGCACCGTACAGCCGCACGCCCTGTGAACATGAGGGACAAGAGGTCCGGAGGTGGCTTGGCGTAGGGCCCGACCAGAATGAAACAGCCCAGACCCACCACCAACCCGAGAAAAAGGAGGCCAGGCACCGGCACACTCCACACTGCGCCACTTTTCATCCGCACCGTCACCTACACGCCCAGCCGGTCAGCACACACATATAGCGACACAGAGACAGACAGATAGACAGACAGACAGACAGGCAGACACACACACACACACGTACCGGCTGGGCAGTATGAACAGCGTCAATAGCATCATCATCATCTGCACCGCTCGGCGCCGCCGCCGGACCGCGCGCGTACCCACCCGACATTTGGCTCGACGGTTGAGTGGCGCTCTTGCAAGGCGGCTGCATAGCCAGGTATGTGCTGCCCGAGCTCATGGCGCCAGTCGGCAGGCACAGGGCCCCAGAGAGATTGAGATTGCAGTGCATGGAGCGACCAAAGGGGAGGCGCCACGTGCGGCCAGGTCTGGACAAGGTGACACGCACACCGCACCCCAACGATCTGCCTATCAGCCCAGCGGCAGGCGCGCACCGCGACCACCAGTCAGAGAGCAGCTTCTCCTCGCGCGTGCCAGCCATGGGGTTGAGCATGAAAGCATCTATGTGGAGCACCAGGTTCTTGGGACACGTCACCACCCGCATCCCTGGCCACATTCAGAAAAGTCAGTGCCCTAGAACACTTTCCTATGGAACGTCAATGAACAGAGTACTTTTGAGGATGCTCAATGTATGCCTAGAGCGCTGAGGGCTTGGATTAGCTCCTGGGCGTGGGACGGGCGGAGAGGGCGGCCAAGACCGTCTTTCTTCCACAGTTCGGGGTCGGGGTCGATGAAAATGACGGAGCGAGCAGCGGGGCGCCGAAGCGCCTCAAGGATATGCAGGCAAGAGGAAGGGGAGGACAACATGCTCGCCGTCACGAGCACGACGTGGAAACAGGACTGGCGCGCAGCCCGTAAGATCTGCGGGCGAAGGAGGGCAGCATTGTGCGTGAAAATCTCCTCACACCACACCGAGACCCCGGCCTGCTCACACATTTTTCAAAAGTCAGTGCCCTAGTACGTTGACTTGATATTATCATGATAGGGAGTTGGTTTGAGAACATGTGCCTGTGAGAGTGCTGAGGCCAGAGATTTCCCGAAAAAGTTGGCTACGCCCCCGCGATGGTACGCGAGACATACCTGTCACATAGCAACACGTTAGCAACACACTAGCAACACGCTACGCCCCCGGATGGTACGCGAGACATACCAGGAAGCCCTTGACTGGCAGCAATTCGTCGAGCGCCGAGGCGCGCACTAGGCGGCGAGCTTTGCGCAGGAGGACTATTGACACGTAGAGGAAGATGATCTGGAACAGAAACGCCGAGTAGAAGCATAAATTGTCCTGCGTTTTCGTGGCAAGGAGCAGAAAGGTGACGCTTGACGGGGTGCTGTGACGATCCTCAAAGACTATCCCGAGCAGGAAAAAGACGCAGAAGGCGTAGATGAAGAACAAGGCGGTAAAGCGCACTAACATCTCCAGCACTTCCCAGCTGTAAAAATCGCCCAACACGAGAACGCGCCCGCCGCGGATCTTGGTCACAATGCACCCCAGGGGCAAGGCCGGCTCAAAAATGAAGCACGAGGACACGTGGCTCTCCCGCTCCAAGTTCCATGCGCGCCCGGGTGCCAGCCACATGTCGTCACTTTGGTCGCTATGCAGGTCCTTGCATTCTTGAGCACTCCCTTCATCCAGTGCTTTGGCCAGATCCTGTGTGCCACCGTCGCGTGAAAACACCAGCTTAAGATAATACTGATAATGATAATATGATAAAAACCTGTGCGCCGGCGTCGCGCAAAAACACCAGCTTTGCCGTGGATTCGGGCGCGCCTGCTTCGCCGCCGCGCAAGCCTGGCACCTGCACCTCGAGTCGCTCCGGGGCGTCGAGCGGCATTTCACTATCTACCCATGCCGCCGTCACACGCCCCTGGTCGTCGACGCTCGTGCTGAACGTGGCTCTCTCGCAGTTGGGGAGCGGAGAAGACGTCTTGGCCTCAGTGCCGAGGCCCGCATGCTCCACGTGCCCAAGGAGCAGGGTGCCGCGCGTGAGGCCCGGCACGAGCGCCTCGAGGGCGCGCCACTTCTCCTCGAGACTTCCTTCGGGCGCGGCGCCTTCGACGCCAATGGTGCCCGTGAGCGGCGCATAGCGAGCTGCCACGCCGCTTGAAGCCACCGACGCCACGGCCGTCAAGATTTTGCCGAGCATCGACGTCGACTCCACCTGCTCAGCGCGGTAGGGGAACCCCGAGTCCGAGTCCCACGCCATTCCTCTGGCCACAAAACCGTCTTGCTCGTCATCGTAATCGAACCCTTGCGCGGTAGTCGTCGAGTCGGGCTCCGCCGCGCGCGGACGAACCTCGGCTAGCTCTATTCCGTCCTCAGCGACGGAATAGAGAGTTGTGCGCGGCGCGGGATCGGTAACTACAAAGTCTCCTCTTCTTTCCTGCGCCTGCATCGGGGTCATGAGAAAACAAATTTTTTATATTTTTTTATTAATCTAACTTTTTTACCAAGAATCGGCAGTTGTTTTGCAAATGGAGTGTCTACTCAGGTGTTAACAGCGCGAGCACGCGGGGGGGGGTGCCGGCAGGATGCAGCACGAACGCGCAGACAGCTTCGCCCGTGCGCGTGAGCCCGGGCAATCGCTGCCAGCCGAGGCTGTCCCGCAGGGCATCACGGCCGGAAAGCTGTCGAATCTGCCTGAAGACCAGCAGACGTTCCGGGGCCAGGTCATCTTCATCCTGGCTCAAATGCAGCGGCTCCAGCGCTCTTTCGTCGGAGGTCCTCCGCAGTCTTGCTCGCTTCTCGTCGCGAACGCATTCTCTTGCCCCCCGTCTTGTGTCCCTGCGCTGTGCCTCGTCCGCACTGAGGCGTGGACCCGCGCGCACAGAGCTCGATGACATGCAACTGGAGGCCCTGAGCAAACTCTTCACGGAGCGCAGTGTGTTTCCAGGGCAATTCTGGTGTCGAGAGGGCGAACCAGCACACACTCTGGCTATCATTCTTGTGGGCCACCTGGCCGTTCAAAACGATGACAGCATTCTGCGTCCAGGCGACATAGTCGGAGATAGAGAGCTGTGTGGGCAGCACATTTGGAGCTCTTCAGTGCGCGGTGTCGAGCCATCCCTGTTGGCCGAGATCGATTTCCAGGTTTTGAGTCAGTTTATCGAGGGGATGGGGCTGAAGAAGGCGCGCAGGCTCAGCAAGATCATCGCTGATAATGTTCTCGAGCGCGTCAAGGAAGAAAAGGCTCGCCTTGAAGAGCAGGTGCACATGAAATGTCTCCTGAGTCCTATCCCACTTGGCTGGCTCCCAACACACGAGGGTGGATGCTGACATGAAGCAAGTATTGTTTCCTGCCGCACTGCCTCGTACAGGATCGACAAAAACTCTCAACTATTGGCTTTCGTCGCCGGGGAGCCATTTGTTCCGCTGTCACCTGGGGTGCCCCCATTCTCAGTGTCAAACGTGATGAGGATTCACTTTCGACCCTAAGAAAGGGGTCGATTTTCAAACGTGATGAGGATTCACTTTCGACACTAAAAAGGGGGTCGATGAATTCGACCTACTCGGCTTCTGATGCTGGGAACGAAAATGAGCATAATCAGGTTGAATGTGCATGGGCCCTAACGTGTCGCATGTAGTTTGTACATCTAGTCTGCATTTCCCCCCAAAAATGTGGCCCTCTGTTCAGGGCATGAGCAATGTAGCACAGATGTGGCAGCATAAAGCTGACGCGTCACTTTGTCAGGGTTTGATCGAGAGAAGCACGGTTGCCATCGCCAAAAACCCCTCAAGGGAAGCAATCAAGTGCTTTAATGAGAGTTTGCACGAAGCGTTCCAAAGGTGAGCTTGGTCGCAACGAAGCAAGTTGTTGAGCACCATTACTTTTCAAAATAATCCAAGATGATAAGTACAAAAGTAGCACGATACCCCTTTTTGAGTAAATTTTTAGTACGAATACCTACTCTCGTCGACTAATAGACTTCCGTCGTGCAGCATACGGCTGTTCTTGAAAATGGAGGAAAAGCTCAACAAGAAAGTGCGCGCATGTTTTCACACGCTGCAAGTGAAGGAAGGCGATATCGTGATAACCAGCGGTGAAAACTGTGAGGCATTTTACGTGGTGCACCAAGGAGAGGTAGGCATGTACGCCGAGTCAAATCTCACAAACAGGCGCGCGAGTAAAGGAGAGGAAGACGGCGCAGAGGGTTTCAATTCTCTGGCACTTGATGCAAGCGCCTATGAGCTTCACACGATGGAGGAAGAAGGCGCAGAGAGCGCCTCCAGCGCCACTCCTCGCGCCTCTCCTCGCGCCGCTCCTCTTGTTTCTCAGAGCACAGCGACGCCAATGGGTTTCAAGACGCCACTGACCTCTCCACTAGCTTCGGTTGCGGATGGACGCGCAGAAAGGCAGGAGGATGGGGATGTAATTGAGTACTCGCGCAAGGGATTTCCAGCTGTCTTTTTCTCAGAGACCAGCGGTTGGATCCAGGTAATATCTCTGTCCCTCCCTCCCTAATGTGCATAAAAAGGACATATAACTTCCAGCGCCCCTTTGTGATGAACCTGACGGAACAGTGAATACAGGTGCGCAGACGAAAGAGAAGCCAGAAGTCGGACCCTAATGCAACGCGAATGACTCTGGTCAAAAAACTGAAACGGGGCGAAGCATTTGGAGAGACCGCACTAGTTTGCGGTAATCCTTTTTCAACGTTGTAATCAGTTCAAGTGCGAGGCAGAAAAGAAGCAACTTACTTGTCGATCATCTGAATGCAAAAGAAACATTGTGTGCAAAATTAGAGCTTATCTGTGTGCAGCCAACTCACAGATCTTAATGTAATTCAGGATCTCCTGGAAACGTGACATTTTGCGCCCTTTGCGATTCAACGCTGCTATTGATTGGGCGCGAGCGCCTATTGGACGTGCAGCTGCAGTTTGCACAGAAACGGTTTTATTCCCTGAAAACGATAGTGGAAAATACGCCGTATGCACGGCACCTACCACAGGACATCGTGTGCAAGTTGACAGACGCTGTTGAAATCAAGGAGTTTGCAGGTTTAGGGCGGTGGGTTTAGGTCTTAGGGTTCAGATTAAGGAGTTTGCAGGTGCTCGAGCAAGTTCAATATTTGAATGCACGCATACACACATGCGCAGGTGCTGATACATAAGCGTGCATGCGTGGTCGTAAACGCAACCGTTCGTAATTCAATCGTGAACGCGTAGACACACATACACATACACATACACATACACATACACACACAAACACCAATACGACCAGATGGCGATATCATCGTCAATGAAAATATGGTCCTGGGGCTTGATGAGTGTTTTACCGTTATGAGTGGCTGCGTCTCGCATTTTAAGACTCAAGGTTTTGATGTTGATTCCAGCAAAAAGAAGGAGTTCCAGCGCAGTGAGAGTGGGGAGGGCGTTTTGAAAACGTTTCTGAGACAGGCTAAACCCTCACAGATTCAAACCGAGGGAGAAACCTTCAATGTCAGCGCACTCGAGGTATTTCAGCTCCTGCAACCGCTCGTGTTCTTAAATTCTCAGCCTTCTCTAAGCCTTTGTTCTAACTTTTTTGCTCGCATGCATCACACCTGAATGTCTGACATAATCTCACAGGACCTCAGAGTGGAGGACGATATCACGAAAGTACGCATTATCCCGACATACATGTGTTCAGGGCCAACAACGTGTGTCTCAATTTCCCGCAGCGTGTACAAAGAGCTGGTTGGCCGTTATGTCGTATCTGATCGCGAAGGAATCACGATAGAACCCGACGACGACGTGAACGAACCGTCGCGTTTTGCAGCCCTGAAGTCGGAGAAAGATGCGCCCAAGAAGAAACCAGTCGAGGCATCGCGCTTACCAGTGCCAAAAGGAGAGAATGTTTCAAAGGCGTTGTCCGACGGTACGAAGGGCGCACCGCGCAAGATGGGATTGAAAAACGATGCTGCCCCAGCAAGGCTGCGTGGACATTTAGGGAAAACCGGTCCTCAGGTCTCATTCGAGTGCTAGACAGTCATTGTCACATTTCGCGATACTCTGTTGGCTGACTTGCCTTGAAATTGCCCAGGCCAAGTCTGTGAAAATGCCTGAAAGGGACAAACCTGTGGAAGGCCCTCAAAAGGTGGTGGCAAGAGACGCAGGCAGGAACAATCGAAGGAAATCCCCGTCGCCAAGAGAGGTTAGCACTGATCCCCTTACTTGAATTTGAAACGCCAGTTGAAGAGCTATCGCAGCGCGCTACGACGTTGACATGTGCTCTTCCCATCCCCAATGTCAGGTTGAATTTGTATCTTTTGAGGACGAGGAGTATGAATCGTTCGAAGAATCTGAGGACGAGGAACGCGATGAGTGTTTGAAGAGGGCCGATGACGGCAAAGAAACATTGCAGGGAGAGAAAGAATTGCGATTGGTCATTCGCGATGTTCTCTTGCATTTGATCGATGTAGTTGCAAAGGAAATTGGGCAGGGGACGACGGGATCTCAAGGAGATATGGAGGAAGGAGATGGTTGGGGCATTCCAAAGTTTCCCAAGGAAATCGTGCCACAACGGCTAAAAGGTCATGTCGAAGAGGCAGGGTATCCACGCAGTGGCTCGGATGATCGAACTTTCCAAAGTAGGCGAAGCCCTGGAGGCAATCCCAAAACTCCAGGCACAGCAAAAAGCAAGGGCACAAACGAAGATCGCTCGCGACCAGGCACTAGAACACTCACTCCGCTGGTGACAACCTTTCCCATCGCCACAATTTGTCATCCCTGCGGTTGCCTTTTCCGTTTCTTATTCTTTTGTTTTTGGCCTGCCTTCCGTGAGTCATTTGATTGACTCATCCTCGCGACAGGTGAAAAGCGCAACACCAGGCGGCTCAAAATTTCATCTGGGTTCAGTGCTATTGCCAGAGAAGGAAGACTTTCGATTTCAATCTGCAGGAGGTAGTGGACGAGTAAGTGAAAGGCATCTTAACTCAAGCAAACGGTCAAGCTCAGCCATGTCGGACCGTGATCCTGAGATGCTTGTGTCATTTGATGAAGGAAGTGCGGATGTAAATGTAAGTTCTTCCCCACATGCACATGCTTTCAAACTGGGTCAAGACGTCTTAATGCGCATGCGTGTCTTATTTTCCGCGAAACCGTCTTGACCATATGTATATCTGTTTTCAGGAGATTCCCGTACAGGGGAAGTGGAGACCAGACAATATGACATCAAAGGCCAACAATCTGACACTGAGCGACGACGAAGTTGCAGGTGTGTGGTTTGTTGATGCCTTGGGGTCAGACCACACGCTCTTGATGCACGAGTGGTTAGGCATAAAGGATGCAGACTACAATTACGTTCTCATATGTATGTGTCTGTAGTTGCTGAGCCAGTGTGTTTGCGTCTTCATTCAACGCTTCTTAAGTGCAACTTGTCTGGGAGCGCAGGAACTTCTGAATCGTCTGACCATGGGCTTGCTACCACGGATGAAGATGATGATGTTCGTGTCAAACACGTACACCTGCCCCACTTGGTTCCTCAGCATCCCAGGTTTGCCCCCTTGAACTCTGGATGTCCGTGTTGCTATTTTGTCAAATCTGAGCGGTAACTCTTGTGCCTCTTTGTGTTTTGTAACCCGGGAGCAGAGGAAAATTGATGTCCGGACCAAAATACAATTCTACACCCGGTCCGGCCGACTACACTTTGCCGCGCAAGAAGATTCGAGGCGGTCGCATATCTGTGTCGATTCTCCCAGATGAAACCGACATGTTGCAACGACAGGCGGCACAAATGCCTGGTCCCGGTCAATACGATCTCAGCCAGGTGCATCTCGAAAGGCCCCTCCATTCCTGTACTGGTCTTCACAGTCTCGAATACTCCCACTGCCTGTCGCTGGCATGTGCATGCTTGAGTGAGCTTGCATGCATGGTCAAACGTATCATGTTCTCAACTTTGCTGAACGCGCGGGGGCAAACTTTGAAACAGAGCTTGCCAGACGGAGGAAGATTCAACAAGCATAGACCGAAATCAATCTTTGAGATGGAGATTATTTCAAAGCGCAATATTCCAGGCCCTGGGGCCTATGAAAATTTGCGGGAAGCTTTTCCTGAAGATCCTTGTGGCATCAGGTGATGAGTGGCTAGAGCTGCTTCTTAGCTGCGTGTTGTATCATGTATGTACTTGAGCACTCTGTATGTGGACCTTTCTGCATAGAGCACACTGAAGAGCTCCCTAACGCAACACACGCTGGCTCACGTACATGCACTAACTTGCAGAATCGACTTGAGCGACCGCAAAAGCATTTCCAAAATGCGCGAGATCATTAGGCGAGCGCAGGATGTGCCTGGACCCGGCATGTATGAGCTAGGTCTGTATGCTCTCTTTGCTCATTGACCCGTTTTCCTGGTTTGTCATTGGACCTTGTTTTTCATTCGCCTGAATGTACGTGGACGGGTGCAAGGATGTGCTAGGTGATCTTTCATGCCTCATCCCTGTCACACACGCAGACGTGGACTCGATTCTTGCGCGCCAGAGGAGGATTGTAGACCGGGCATTTGCTATCGAGGCAAGAAAGAAGTCTAGGAAATCTTCGAAGGGCCTCCCGCTTGGTGCCGTCGTTGCTGAAAAAAAGCCCGATTTCAAGTGTGTAGTGTGCCACCTTTTGAAGACTTGATTCATTTCATGCCTGACTCTGCCCTGTGACTGTAGTTATGACTCTATCATACGTGCACTCACGCTGTGCAGCCGTGTCAAGGACGTCATCCGCCGTTTTGCAAGCGATTTGTCGTCCGAGCCTTCCACTCAGTTGCCTGATCCACGGATGCTGCACGGCGAGATACTAGAATGTGCAGCTGCCAAACGTGCTTATGCCGAGATGCTTGCCCAGCGTGACAGTACTCGCAACTGAATGGTCGTCGTGCTCATTTAATATAAATGATTTGAAGGAAACCCTGGCGCCTACTCCTTCCTCCCCTTAACCCATGCTTGTTGTCGCGACTGCCGAATCCGATCCGGACGTCCTTTGTCTTGATCAGATATTTCTCGATCCTGTCTCAAGCTGTCCAGAGCTTCTCAATTGGGTTCGCTGGACACGAATAGATGTGGAGAGCTGGCGCGCCTTCGGCTTGATGGTTTGTCCACGCTGAATGACGCGGACGCCGCTGATGGCATGGCTATGCGGAGTCCTTGCTGCGGGCGCCGCCCTAGACCCCCCGTTATGGACCGTAGTTCCTACTAAAGCTCTCTCTCTTTCTCTCTCGCGGAACAACGGCCCCAATACGAAACTATACGGACACCATCCAGTCGTGCGCCTTGGTTGCACCAATTACAAAGCTGTTCGCGTGGGGGGACGGGGATAGTGGAGGACATGTGTGTACATGTGCTACGAGAGACGACGGGATAAAGCTCTCTCTCTCTCTCTCTCTCTCTCTCTCTCTCTCTCTCAGAGATGGGTTGGACTTTGGAGCATTGGTTCGTGATTAGTGATTCCGAGCACGTGGCCACCCGCAAGACCCAGAGACGTATACATTCAGGTGGTCGCAGGTCAGGGCGGAGGTCATCACACGGGATGTGAACGCCTCTCTCCTACAATGCAGGCAGGGCAGGACTAGGATGGATGAATGGATGAAGTTTTTTGAGGAAACGCTGCATGCAGTGACTATGATGTGTTTTTGTTGTTAGTGGGAATTTGGCAAGACGCTCCGGAATACTAGATGACATGCTAGCTTGTATTCAAGACCATCTTCAGCAATGTATTAGAAACCATTACAAAGGATTATTGTTGATTACCGTCGTGATCTTTGTCGCATATGTATCTAGATTTGGGGGGCGCTGCAGGACTCAGCGCCTCGGCGTTGGCGGCTTTGGCGTCGCCGCAGGGGAGGCGCGTGCTGGCGCCCAGGACAAGAAAGCCTGCCCAGTGCATTGGCCGCCTCCACGCCTCCTGCAGCCCGTGTGCCACATCCTGTTCTGACACAGGCTGGTGGATCGCGGGGCGGCGGGCAAGGCGGAGCATGGCGAGGCGCAGCGCCTGCGGCACCATGCAGCCCTTCACGAGGTGCTGGTACATGTGTTCCATGAGCGCGGCGGTGCTCCCGTCGTCGGCAAATGGCAGTTAAGGAAGTGGAGTCGGTCTATGAGTCTAGGGTTGCCAACGAGCACAACGGTTGCCAACGAGCACAACGTGTCCAGGGCGATGCTGTCCAGGGCGCTGCGCCGCCTGGTGCGCCAGGCGCAGCGACTGGGCCACGCGCAGGACGTGGCGCTCGATCAGGAAGTGCCCGTGCTCGTCGATGAGCGTGGCCCACGGCACCTCAAACAGCTCCTTGTGCGGCACGATCAGCACCTCCTCGGCGCCCGTGAGATGCTCGTCCACCGGCGCCACCAGCGCTGCGTATGAGCTCGCGCAGCAGCGCCTCAGCGGCAGGGTTTCCTTCTTCTTCGTCTTTTGACACACGCACTGCTTCAAGTGCTTGGCACCTTGACACGTTCTCAGACACGTTCTCAGACACGTTCTCAGCATCTTTCTTGGCCCACGCTCTCACAAGTCCTTGCCCTTCTCACTCCTCAACTCCCGGCGTCTGAAAGTGACTGCTGCTCTGCACTCCCCCCGCCTTCCTTGGCCGAGTCGCTGACCATGGCATCGCGCCCGCGCACATTCATGCTGCCCCGCGCCTCCTTAGCCTGCTGGCAGAATTCGAAGCCAGCAGGCTTCGAATTCTGCCCCCGGGGCTCTGGTGCTCGAACCTTGCCCCCGAGCTCTTGTTCATGCGGGCGAGACCGTCTGCAAACACGACGCGCCCCACGGCGTCGCGCCGATACGATTGGGTGCGCACTGTCGCGCTGCCCAGCAGCTCGCCTGCCCCCGACAGCACCCAGATCGCCAGGCAGTCGTCAAACAGCATGTACTCGAGGACGCGCAGCGCACTGCCAGCGGCGGCGGCGGCCTGGCCGCGCGTGTGCTCCTGCACCTCGGCCCACCACGCGCCGCACAAATCGGCGTACGCGCCG
>Ga0315905_10005039_pt1 | contig 13483 bp, 15 predicted proteins | sample LakEriMetagenome_5_FD_203522 | JGI IMG/M metagenome (GOLD analysis project Ga0315905, IMG submission 203522) | Freshwater fungal communities from buoy surface, Lake Erie, Ohio, United States - Buoy 4 MA121 | ecosystem: Environmental > Aquatic > Freshwater > Lake | place: USA: Lake Erie, Ohio... | reverse complement strand
AAAGTTTTGGAACGTTTCAGCGTGTCGGCAAGAATGTCGGTGGTTGATGATAGTGTATTAACTCTAGAAGGAGGAATGTGATGGCTACAATTAAGCTTGTTGATGGTGTCGTTGAAGATGCTGATGCTGTTGCTGTTAAGTCTGCTTTCACTTGGATGAACCGTATCCCTGAGTTGTTTATTACTGAACGTTCTAAGCAGATCCAGATTGGTATCTCTGAGGTTGGTATGGACTGCCGTAAGTGTGTTGCACGTAAGCTTGCGTTGACTCCTCGTATCGCTGATGGTGCATGGTATCCGTTTATTGGTACTGCTGTGCATGAACAGTTGGAGATTGGTTTCGCTGATCGTTTCCCTGATGACTATAAACTTGAGGAACGTTTGTTTGTTCACGAGTATAAAGATTTGAAGTTAACTGGTTCTTGTGACATGTTCGCTCACAAGGATGGTGTTGTTAACGATTGGAAAGTTGTTGGTAAATCTGCTGTTGATGATGCTCGTAAGGGTAAGATTAAACAGCAGTATCGCATTCAAGCCATGTTGTATGGTTATGGGTGGGAGCAAAAAGGTTTTGACGTGACACATGTTGCGTTAACATTTCTTCCCCGTGAAGATAAGCTGGAGAACGCTGTCGTTGCGTTGCTACGTTACGACAAGTCTGTAGCTGTCACTGCGTTAGCTGAGTTGGAGTCTATGATGGACGCTGCTGAGCTGGTAGGTTGGGAGAAGGTCATAGAGAAGCAACCGAAAGCAAGTTTTTGTTTCAGTTGCCGACGCTATGAGCAAACAGATCACGATGACATAGATTCGATGATCTAGTAACACTAGTAAAACTAAAACACTATATAACTAAGGAAATAAAAAAAATGGTTGATTTCAACTCTGCACTACCAGACGCTAACGATCTTCTCGCTGGTTCGTCTGTTCCATCTCTGTCCTTTAAGGATTCTAAGGTTGGAGATTCATTCACCGGTATCATTACCGATCTTCGTACCGTTCAGGTACGTAACTACGAGGACCCAACTAAGCTTGAGTTCTGGGACGATGGTAAGCCTAAGCTTCAGATTGAAGTTACTTTGGCTACCGATTACGCTGATGGTTCAGATCCAGAGGATGACGGTTCACGCCGTGTGTTCTTGTTCGGTCAGAAGCTTCGTGCGGCTCAGGATGAGATGCGTAAGAAGGGTATCAAGAAGCTTGAGCGTGGATCTAAGTTCACTATCACTCTAGCTGGTACCAAGCCGTCAACTAACAAGCGTTACAATGACGTCAAGTTGTACACCATTGATTTGGAGCCTAGTGCTTCTAATCCTGCTGTTGATGCCCTGCTGTCTATGGGTGCTACACCAGTTTCTGGTGATACAATTGAGAAGCTGACCGACAAGCAATTGAAGGTCGCCGAGACACTGCAGTCTAACGGATTTACTTCTGCTGAGATTGCCGAAAACCTTGGAGTTAGTGTTGCAGCAGTTGATGCTGTGCTAACCTTCTAAGGCTCCCAAAGCTGGTGTGCCCTGCTCTTTCCTCCTTTCAAGCAGGGCACACCTTTCTCATCCCTGAAAGGTAGAAAGGATGATTTACCGTGACTCAGGAATCGCAGTTCAGATTACTGCTTGAACGTCTTGGTCGCTCACCAGAAGATAATGTTACGATTGCGTACCAGTCTTCTAAACAGCGTTTTACTTCTAAAACTATTAAAGTTGCGTTAGCTGACAATGTTGTGTCAGCGTTGGATCAGCTAGATAATAACGTTTGGTTTGAAATTAACCCGTCAAACGTTTCTGGTCGTGCAACAGCTAAAGACATTACAGGTTTATCTGCCGTCTACATTGACATCGACTATAAGGACACTGGTGCTGGCTCTGTTAAGGCTGGTCGTGAACTTGTTGACATGCTCTCTAGCCTTATTGGTGTTCCACCTTCAGCTGTGGTTTATTCAGGTCACGGCATTCAACCTTATTGGGTTATTGATCAAGAAGAAGAGTTTGATTTAGCGTTAGCTCAAGGTGTGCTAAATCGTTGGGGTGCTTTTGCTCGTTTCATTGCCGGCTCGATGGACATACAATTAGACTCTGTGTTTGACATTCCACGTATCTTCAGAGCACCCGGCTCTCGTAACATGAAAGACCCTGAGAATCCTGTACCGGTAGTGATGTCGCTACCTGAACATTGGAGACCAATCAGTCTCGACGAGTTAAACGATGTGTTGATCGCTCACGGTATCACTAGCGAAATGAATATGCCTGAAGATTTTGAGCAAGTCTCATCATCTAAAGAATGGCAGTATGCAGCTAACGACTGCCACTTCGCATCGATCCTTTACGCTGGAGTTAAACCAACTAACGGCACACCTAAGTCACGTCACGGCTGGCTACTACAGCAGCTAGTGTTAGTGAACGCTGCACACCGTAACGGATGTTTAACAGAAGCAACAGCACATGACCTCGTTAAACAAATCGTTGACCGTTTCAAATCATTCTTGCAGTCAGGTCAACGTCGTGACCCTAATCCGGGTGAGATCAGTGGAGCTAACCATTGGGCTGTCTCACGTGTCGAATCGTTCAGTGAAGATAAACTTAACCAAGAACTAAGAGGACATTTACACACAGATTTTTACTTGGGTGACCCTTCAAGCGTCCTAGGTGAACCCTCAGCTAACGTAGACCACAGTGTAGAAGAACTACACGACATCTACAACAAAAGTTATGGCACCTATGGACGCACAGATGCAGCTAACGCTAGACGCCTAGTGTATTACGCTGCAGGTAACTTCAAATACATTCCAGATGTTGGATGGTATCGTTGGGAAAATGGACGCTACGTTTTCGATAAAGAAAAATCTATTATGCAGACAGCTATCGAAGCAGCAGCATTCGTAGAACACACCAACGCCTCACAAGAACAAATTAAGTGGGCTCAAGCCTCAGCAAACAAAGATAGGATAACTAATGCCATCACGCTCGCAGGGACAGACCCAGAAGTCCTCGTCAAAGCAGTGGAGCTTGACGCTCAGCCTAATGATCTATGTACACCTTCTGGAATTATTAACCTCCAAACAGGTGAAATCCGTGAAGCCATCAAAGCAGTTGACCTCAACACAAGACAAACCCTTGTCGCCCCTAAAGAAATTTCTACACCACTTTGGGATGGATTCCTCAAAGAAGTTCTCCAAGACGATGAAAGAGTCGCATACCTGCAAGAGCTGTTGGGTGCGTCCCTTTTCGGAGACTCTAGATACCATGTGCTACCAGTGTTGGCTGGATCTGGAGCTAACGGAAAATCTACCTTACTAGATGTAGTTTGTGGAATCCTAGGAGACTATGCGGCAACAATGCCAGAAAACTTCCTGCTAGATACAGGTAACGGTGCACACCCGACAGAGATTGCTCGTCTACGAGGAGTTCGTTTCGCTATGGCATCTGAAACTCGTCCGGATGGAAAGTTTAATGAGTCTCGTGTAAAAATGTTGACTGGTGGTGACATGCTATCTGCAAGGTTTATGAATCAGAACTTCTTTGACTTTAAACCTACACATACGCTGTTCCTAGCTGTGAACCATCTGCCTGCAGTTAAATCTGGTGGCGATGGTTTCTGGCGTCGTCTACGCAAAATGGATTTCAAGGTCACTATCCCTAAGAGTAAGCAGAGAGAAAACTTTGCTCAAACCATGATTGAGCAGGAAGGATCTGGTATCCTTAAATGGATCGTCGATGGTGCCGTACGTGTCACTAATCAAGGCTTTAATGAGCCTGAGAGTGTCCGCCTAGCTACTCTAGAGTACCGTCATGAAGAAGACCATATCGCCAAGTTCATTGACGAGAGCATCGTTGTAGCTGTTGATGGTACTGTTACTAAGACAGCATTGTTTAACTCGTATCGTGATTGGTGTGAGTCTAATGGTGAAAAACCTATCAGCCAGAATGCGTTTAACCGTGAGATTCGTTCACGTTTGAATGCACCTGAAACAGAGTTGTCTGGTATCAGAATGTTTAGTGGTATTAAACTGTTTACAACTGAACCGGTTAGACTTGTTCAGGATGTGTTAGGTGGTAGAGAAGTAGATGAGTACTGGCGTTAATCCTTGCTTCGCATGTCGTAGTGGGTTCCCTAATGAGTGTGAATACGCTTGGGACGATGATCAATGGATTTCATGTGGTGAAATCCAGTTCACTGTTACCGGCGAAGTTAAAGCCAGAGAAGGAAGCTCAGATGTTGGATCACCAGACACAGGTTATATTGATGACGGCTATGCTAACGTCAAAGAGATCAGCGAATACAAAGATCCGGTCTCCACGGGTCGCAAGCGTGCTGCTCAAATGTTTCCTATTGATGTTGGTATGGTTTGTGAGTGGGCTGGGCTTAAGTTCGCTGGCGGCGGCATGTTTCCTATTGTCGGCTGTATTGGTCGTGCTGCTTCTGATAGACATCACGGTCCTGACAAAAACACTATGAACAATGCTGTAGGTAACGTTCACCGTATCTGCGATCACTGCCACAACACTTGGCACGCTGTTAATGATCCTTCATACGGTCCTAGACCAGATCACACGCTACCGTTTATTCCTAAAGGTGAGATCGGTGTTGACTGGTTTGTTCATGACGGTAAAACGAAAGCTACAGTCGAAGAGATCCTAGCTGCTGAAGCTCAGCGTTTAGCTGAGTCATCGTAACGAAAGCCAAGCTGCAACTCAGGTTCAGTAGTATATTCAACTTTATCTACAGTAGCTGTAGCAGGGTTATTAAAAATAAGGTCGCCTGTAGCTTTGCATTTATGTGACACACGCCACTGGTTCAATAGCTTAAGTTCATCATCACGGTCAGCCGTAAATGATGCACCACAACTACATGACTCGCTTATACTCATTTAGCTTTAAATTCGTGCCCTCTGAACCATGCTTTACCTTTATCGATCTGCACTAGCTCTGTAAAGAAATCACCCTTAGCGTCAGTGGTAATAACTGCTATGCCTTGCTGCCAGTTTTCATAATAGGTTGCTGGTGTTCCATCTATTTTTGTGGATCCGTTAACCGATGGTACTGCACCATCAACTCGACATAAGCATCCGGGAGAAATTGCGACAGACTTGATTGATCCTTGCCTGTCAAATACTGTGCGAGACTGCAGTTCCTGTCTGTGCACGTGCCCAAAGACTGTTGAGATGTGTGGGGTGTCGTTTGTGTAGGCTGCAGCTGTTGATCCGTTTGATCTAACTTTTGTGCCGTGGATCGCTCTGAGACGATCATTAATCCAATAGGCTCCTGCTGGATATGCGTCAATGTATTCAACTCCGATCTCATCTAAACGTAGAAGATAAGGGATACTCATTACAGGTAGCCCAGTTGTGTTAGCTCGTTTTAACCCGAAAGCACTAGCTGCGTTAATGTTGATAAATTTTTCCATTCGACGGTCATGGTTACCTTCGATTAAAACTATTTTCGCCTTTGGTCCAGCAGCTGCCCTTTGTTCCTGCAGAAACAGGTGACCACGATTAATCGCATCTTGTGTGGTGGCTGCAAAAGCAGCTTCTTGCTCAAAACGCCCTTGTGACGGCAAATCCAAGAAGTCACCCAAATTGATAACCGAATCCACTCTGTCGTTTTCCTCAAGCCAAGAGGTAATTTGGAGAGCAATATCCATAGCAGACTCATCATGAAAACTGTCCATCTGGTCATTGATCTTGCGATATCCGATTTGCGGATCCGGCAATATAACGTGCACTTCATGTTTCGTCTTCTTAGCTTTAAAAGGTTTAGGTGCATTAATGATTACGGGTTTAGCTTCAGATACTGGATTCCAGTTAGCTTTAATGGTTAGATCGTCGAACATAAACATTCCTTCTTTCTGTGTGCCCGTAACGCTTTTTCGTTGGTCTTGAATCCCCTGCTGATCACAGCTGCCGTTAAAGCTTTATGTGTCCAGCGAGGGTCATCAAGAGCGTCAACAAATATTTTTAAATCTTTATCGTTCAACGTTTTCATTTCTTTAGCCAATGAACAAGATTTTTCTATACTTGGTGGTACTAGATTTTCAAACATTCCGTCTCCTTTGTTCTTAATACTAGCTTAGTGGGTTTTTATCTGCTACAAGCTTCCATGACGGTCTGACTGCACAAACAATGTTTCTGTATGGACGTAGCTTGTAGTATGCTCCGTCACCGTTAACCTGATCGCCTGTACCGTCTGGGTTAATAGTGTTACCTTCTACACAAGAAACCTTTTTAGTGATCTTGTTGTGTTTGATAGCGATACCTACGTGGTCAGCTTCGTTTGTTCCACGGAAGTTCATGAACACGATATCTCCGGGCTGGATCTTTGATGCTGGGATTACCTGATTGGTGTGTTCATAGTGTCTTACTGCTGCGGTACAGCTGTGGAAACCTTTTTTAGTTTGTGCGTTAGCTACTAGATCTCCGGCACCTGCTTTGTTGAAAGCATATGAAACGAACATTGCACACCATGGAATGTTGTTGAAGCCATACCATTTACCGAATATGCTGTCGTTGTTTTTTCCTTCTTTGTATTTTTCGTCTGCAAACTTAGTTGCAACCTTCAATACGTCTTTAGCTGTGATAGCCATTGTTTTCCTAACTTGTTAATGTGTTTATTATTTCCTCTAAAGTTTCTACACGTGCTATCAACAACTTTATAGCATCATGTGCCGACTTTAAACCTTCAGGGTTGATGTAGTTTTCTTCTTCCCACTTAGCGAGTAGCAGTTTTATTTCATCCATTACGCCCACGTTCCTACCTGTGTTACTGTTCCATTGCCTATCGGGGTCAAAACAAATGTTGTTCCAGTATTGACTGTCCACACGTTGTCACCAGATGTGGCTGTAGTGCTAATGCTTGGATAAATCTTTGTTGTGCCAGTTCCAGTAACCCTGATAATTCCCTTTGCTGTGATAGTTGCGTATCTTGAACCAGAAGAAACCGCTGGGACTACGCTAGTTACGCTAGATGTTGTTCTAACGCTTGAAAGAGTTGTTGGGAAAGAATAGTCAGTTGTGTTGCTTCCATAGTTGACATAGTGAACCACACCAACAACAGGTGAACCGCTGACAGTAGAAGAAGTTATAACGTAGGTCGCTGAAACACCTGCTGTTGTAACAAACTGTTGCCTAATTGCTGTTTGAAGTTCATAAGCATAAGTTGTCCCAGCCGAAACAGTTATACCCCTAGTGGCTGCACCTAACAAACTCTTTGCTGTGCTTGTTGTAGAAAAGTCAGGATTCCAAGTAGCACTAGAGGTGTAATAGTAGGTTGCTGGGTTTAATGCTCTACCAGAAGTTGCGTTAGGTGTCTCATAGAAAACCGTACCATCATACTCGACGGCACCAGCAACAGGTGTTGTTAAGTTAACTCCTGACACAAAATTAAGTGGAGCAGAAGTTATTGTTCCATCATCGAGAGTTAAGTTACTTGTTAAAGTTCCACCAGTAAAAGAACCACCAGCTGTCTGCCACGTTCCATCTCCACGAAGAAACGTAGTATTAGATGCACCTGTAGTAGTTAAAGTTCCAACAATATTAGACGTATCAGTGATCAAAACCTTAACAGGGTTAGTAGCTGTAACAGATGTGCTAACAGTACCCGTGTTAGAAATGTTACCGTGAACGTGAGTTGACGACGCCTTATTAGCTAAATCTGTAGTTAAGTTAGTTACCTGTGACTGAGCTAACGTTACCGGATCTGACCCAGCCGAAGCGTGAGTTGAAGCGTGAGCTGTCGGTGTACGTGCATCAGACAACCGGCTATCAGTAGTAATAACTGCTGTACCTGTAACCTGCGACGGAGCAATCGCTAAAGTTGACTGAGCTGAGTTCTTCCACAAAGAAGTAGCAGAATCATATTTAAGCAAATCGCCGTTAGACGGAGTTAAAGCATCAACATTGTGAAGTTCCTGCAACTCCCAACCATTATTTACTTTAATAAAAATCTCACCATTGTTAGAGTGAGCTCTAGTCACAGTACCTAAGTAAACTATGTGAACTGGAGCGTGAGGTTCGTTAGCTAACCCATATATTACTGTGCCGGCAGTAGTACCAGAAAGCCACATAGGGTCGCCTGCATTAGCGGCAGAAGTGTTTAAACCAGTGAGCAGACCTTCAGAAACAACATAGCCGTGAGCGTTGCTTGCTAAAGTTTGCTGCAAAAATCCTATAGTTGTAGCGGTTGTAGCATCGCTAGTAGCTAAAGCAGGTTTAACAAGGATGTTCGTTCCGTTAGCTCCAGAAACATAAACAACAGTTCCTTTAGCTAGCGTCGTACCAGAATCGTTTTTAACATAATGCTTAATTAAATTAGCTGTAGTGGTTATGGCTGTAGCGTCAGACCACTCCACGTTATAGTCAGTGCCATCAATTTTAGTTAAAACTTGATCAGCCAATCCACCAGCAGGCAAAGCACCCGGAATGGTTCCTTCAAGATCTGTTGTTTTAATTTTGACCGAACTAATACCATCATGGTTATGGTTACCCGGACTAGCCTGAGTAGCTGACGTACCAAGCGTATGATGCTGTGATAGCCTACTCTTATCTACGTCAGAGTTAGTGTGAACTTTGTTAACCTCATCAGCAGAGGGCACACTAGAAGGATCAAATAAAGGCATACTGCTAGTATAAACTATAAGGAGACATATGAGTAAACAAAAAGATATTGGCACACGAGCCGAAACAGCCGTCAAAAACGCTATCCTCGAACACGGCTACACACCACTCGAAGCTCACCGAAACGTCCTCAAAGGCTCAGCAGACGAAGGCGATGTCTGGCTCAGATCACAACGAGGACTAATAGTATTTGAAGTTAAAGGCGGCAAAGCAGCCAAAGAAGCATCCTACGAGCAAATCAAAAAATGGTTTCAAGAAGCTCAAACAGAACGCATAAACGCCTCAGCAACGTTTGGTTTCCTAGTGACACAGCGAACTGGCGTAGGTTACCCTAGAGCTGGCGAGTGGTGGGCTTACGTAAAGCTAGAAGATATTGCTAGGCTAAAGCTATGTCTAGACGTAAAAGATACAACCCTCCTTCGTTTAACTTTAAACGACCTGTTAAACTTGATACATGGCTAGAGACGACATTGATTTTTCTGAAGCGTTACGTAGGCTGGGTGAAGGGCTCCAAGAAGCCGCACACCAGCCGAATCTATACGACTACGTACCTAGTCCAAAACAGCAACTCTTCCACGAAGATAAAAATCCTGATCGACTATATATCGGAGGAAACCGATCTGGTAAATCACTTGGCTCAACAATCGAAGCTATATGGTGGCTCACCCATACGCATCCATATCGCAAAACACCAGAAGAGCCCATCCGAGGCAGAGTTGTAGCCGTCGACTTCCTGAACGGTGTAGACAAAATCATTTTGCCACTATACAAACAGTGGCTACCAAAAACCTATCTAATCAACGGATCATGGGAACAAAGCTACTCTAGAGAACGCCACGTCCTAACGCTAAACAACGGCAGTTTCGTCGAGTTCATGTCACAAGATCAAGACCTAGACAAGTTCGCTGGATCATCCAGACACTTCGTACACTTTGACGAGGAATGCCCACAAACCGTATTCCGTGAATGTTTAGCACGTCTAGTAGACACTGCCGGTGTTTGGTGGATGAGTCAAACCCCAGTACAAGGAATGGAATGGATTTACGATGAAATCTATATGCCTGCCAAAGAAGGTAAAAAAAATATTGGTATCGTTGAAGCTGAAATCTTCGACAACCCATCACTCAGCACCGACGCCATCAACCGGTTCCTTGAAATGCTCCCAGAAGAAGAACGAGCAATCCGATCCAAAGGTCAATACGTGCATCTTGGAGGGGCAGTATTTCCTGACTTTACGCCACCGACACATTGCATCCCGAAGGGTGTATTTACGCCCACATCAGAGCATCGCATCATCAGGACAATGGACTCTGGTTACACCAACCCAACAGTATGGCTGTGGCTTGCCATCGACGAACACAATAACGTCACGGTATTCAGGGAACACTACAAAGCCAAACTGACCGTAGAAGAACACGCCACCATAGTTAACCAGATAACCCGTGACATCGAACGAGAATACGGTTGCAAAGTGTGGTTAACCACAGGTGACCCAGCTATCAAGCAAACTAAAGAACAAACGGGAACATCCGTACAGCAGGAATACCAGAAATACGGAATATATATTACCGTAGACATGATTCCAACAGATCGTCGTATAGGATTAGAACGTATCAGGCAATACCTAAAATTGAATAAAAAATCTAAGAGACCTCATCTAATGATCACAGATGACTGCCCACACCTAATAGCTGAGCTACCTAAGCTACGCTGGAAGAAATGGGCTAGCCCAAAGATCGCTGAACAAAACAACAAACTTGAAGACATCAGAGACAAAGACAACCACTGCTATGACGCCCTCAAGTATGCGATGACATTTATGAGCGACCTAGCACCAACAAAATATGAAGTCCAAGCTGACACCCAGTATTTCCATGAAACATTTAGTGGTATATTTAACCCTGCACACGAATATACTGGTGTAGACGACTCCGACGAATGGGGTCCAAGCTGGCGAGGAACATCAACTACAAGAGAGTTAGAAGGATAAAATGACATTTTTTCATGAAGTAACCAGACTGCCATACAGCAACTGCCAGAGATGTAACACAAACGAAGACCTATACATCGTAAGCCCAACCATCCCAGAATCAGACATGGGCGGTTTCATCTGTGTAAAGTGTCTAGAAGAACTAGCTTTGTTTGCCGGCTACGTTAAAGGCGAAGCACATGCTAGTGTAGTTAAAGACCTAAACGATCTGATCGTTGAACAAAACCACAAAATTGAAGAACTACCAAACCTAATGAAAGAAGTAACTGATGGAGTTAATAATATTCTCGCTGATTTTATCCTTAGTGTTGCTAGCATCCCTAGTGTTGATAAGCATATTCAACCTGAAGGTGGTAAAGCCAACTCTGGAGACACTGAACACATCTCTCGAAGCTCAAAAGCACGCAATTCAGAGCACAAACAAAATAATAAGCCAAGCCCTAAACTTGCTCAGCAGTAAAGATCCAATAGCCTACCAGATGGTTTCATCGGTAACACCTGAACCGGTAGACACAACAGTGTATAATGGACCTTATGTAACAGGCGAAGAATACGCTATGCTTCTCGACGCTGACAAACAAATGGAAGAAGCTTGGAAAAAAGCTCAAGAAGATCTAGAGGATTAACGTGGCTGAAGAAAACATGCTAGATGCCCTAGCTGCCGCTAAACCAGACCTAACCGGTCTAGAAAAGCTATTAGCAACAGAAACTTCCACACTCATGGAAGACAGCCTGCTAAACAAATTTAAGAAGCAAGAAGAAGCTAAAAAGCTTGTCGGATGGATTAAAGCAGAATACAGCAAAGCTAAAACTAACCGTAAGATCGAAGAAAACGACTGGTACATTCAGCTAGCTTTCTACAACGGCTACCAGTATTTCGACTGGAGAAGCTTCAACGGCAAGAACAGCCTCGTCGAAGAACCAAACCCTGTAGGTCTACCACGTATCGTAGTAAATCGTATTGAACCTATTATCCGCACCGAAGTGGCTAAAACAACTTCAGGTCAACCATCAGCATCAGTTATCCCTGCAAGCAACGATGACGACGACCTTATGGCTGCATCAGCTGCAGAACAAGTTTGGCAGTCAATCTACGACAAAAACAACTTCCAAACAAATGTTCTACAGAAGGCAGAGTTCTGGCGTGCCATTACAGGTAACGGCTTTATTAAAGCTATCTGGGATCCATCAGTAGAAGTACGTTCAACCGAACTAACAGCTGACCCACTAACTGGACAGAAAATCGCTAGAACCAAAGTGTCAGACAAAGGTGACGTAAGGTTTGAAGCTATCTCACCATTCCACGTTTTCGTTCCAGACATGTCTTTAGAAGAAATCGAAGATCAGCCATATGTGTTTAACGTTTACCTGAAAAGCGAGCAGTGGGTTAAAACCACATTTAAGAACGTACTACCTGCAGACTTTAAGCCAACAAAGGTTTCATCAAGCGAAATTCAAGAAGCCGCACTAATGGATCTACGAGGATCAGACGGCACAAGACCAGACAACGTTCTAATCATTGAAGCTTGGATCAAACCAAACAGCTGCTCATACGTCCCAGAAGGTGGACTAGTAACAATCGTTGACAACGAAATCGTACAGTTCAGCAACACAGGTATCCCATACGCTCACGGAGAATACCCTATCGCACACCTACACGGAATTCAGAACGGTAAATTCTACCGTCGATCAGTGATCAAAAACCTTATCCCACTACAGCGTGAATACAACCGTACACGCTCACAGATCATCCACGCTAAAAACCTTATGGCTAAGCCACAGATGATGTACTCTGAAGGTTCAGTAGATCCACGCAAGATCACAGCTAAAGCAGGTCTATGGATTCCAGTACGTCCCGGCTTCGGTATGCCACAGCCAGTACCAATCCAGCCGCTACCATCATATGTTGTACAAGAAGTACAGCAGCTACAAGCAGACTTTGAAGATCTTTCAGGTCAACACCAGATCAGCCGAGGCTCATCAGCTCCGGGTGTAACAGCAGCAACAGCTATCGCCTACCTAGGTGAAAGAGATGACGCCTACCTGACAACTATCTTCAACTCAATTGAAGCAGCAATCGAAAAGCTTGCACGCCAAGCATTAACCCTGTTCGTTCAGTACGTGAAAAATGAGAGACTTATCAAGACTGTTGGTAGTGACGGATCGTTTGATGCACTCATGTTAAGCGGTGCAGATATCGCTTCAGGTACAGATATCAGAGTTGAATCTGGATCCGCACTACCAACTTCTAAGTCTGCACGTCAAGCATTGATCACCGAATGGATGAAGATGGGCTTCATCTCACCGCAGGATGGTCTACGTGTACTAGAGATGGGTATGCTGAAGCAGTACTACAACCTAATTAAGATCGATGAGAACCAAGCTCAGCGTGAAAACTTGATGATGAAGAAGCTCACAGCTGAAGAGATTAGCAAGTTCTACCAAGAGTGGGATATGAAAGTTCAGAATGGTGACCCATCTGCCTTTGCACCTAACCCAGATCCAGCTACAGGTCAACCAATTCCGTTGGATGCACCTCCAGTTATCTCTGCACACGACTATGATAATCATGTGGTACATATTGAAATTCACAACAGATTCCGTAAGAGCCAGTCATTTGATCTTCTTCCGGATGATGTTAAGGCTGAATTCCAGAAGCACATTCAGTCACATCAGCAAGCTTTGCAAAGTCAAATGATGATGCAACAACAAGGTATGGCACCTATGGATAATGCTCCACAGCAGGGGCAAGATCCAAATGCTGCTATGACAGAACAGTCAGGGATGACTGCTCAACAACTCGGATAAAGAATATAGGAGACGAAAATGTCTGAAGAAATAGAATCTGGTCTTTCCGGATTAGAAACACCAAGCACAGAAGAAACAACA
>Ga0315905_10005038_pt1 | contig 13484 bp, 8 predicted proteins | sample LakEriMetagenome_5_FD_203522 | JGI IMG/M metagenome (GOLD analysis project Ga0315905, IMG submission 203522) | Freshwater fungal communities from buoy surface, Lake Erie, Ohio, United States - Buoy 4 MA121 | ecosystem: Environmental > Aquatic > Freshwater > Lake | place: USA: Lake Erie, Ohio... | reverse complement strand
CCCAGCGCCGGCCGCGGCGGCAGGCTACGGTGGAGCTCCGACTGGCAACGAGTTCCCGCACGGCTGGGAGGAGTGCAAGGCGCCAGACGGGCGCCCGTACTTTATCAACCACAACACAGGGGAGACCACATGGCAGGATCCACGGATGGGAGCGGGCGCCGCTGCTGCCCCGCCGGTCCCCTCGCCAGCGAGTCAGCCCAGCTATGGAGCCAGTAGCAGCAGCAGCTTCGGGGATTCGGCTGCGCTAGCGCTCTCGATGCAGTCGCTAATGGCGCCCGGCGAGGCAGAACAGCCCGCGTGGATGGACGAGAAGGATATTTCAAACTGCCCGATATGCAGCACCGAGTTTTCCGTCGTCAAGCGCAAGCACCACTGCAGGTGCTGCGGCGGCGTCGTGTGTGGACCGTGCAGCAGCCACCAGCTGGCCGTGCCTGGCGTCAACAAGGCGCCGGTCCGCGTTTGCAGTCCGTGCAATAAACACCTCACCGAGCAGCCGACGCACCAAGGCTGCGTGCTTCGGTCCTGTGTGAACCTGTCGGCGAAGAGCAATGCAACGGAGATAAAGGCGCTGGCCGTGGCGTGCAAGTGCATCGCCGACGAGGCGCAAGGCCGCAGCTCCCAGCTGGAGGAGGACGGTGTGCTCGAAAAGGTGTTGCTGAACTTGATACCCTTTACACGAGGCGTGGATCCGCAAGTGCAGCGGCAAGCTGTGCGTGCCTTGGCAAACTTGGCAGCACAGGAAAAGCACCGGTCCAAGACCATGGAGGCGGGCGCCGTGCCCATTCTCGTTGACATGCTTGCCTCCCAGGATGAAATCCTCAGATTGCAGGCCGCGCGCGGAATTGGCTTGCTGTGCAGTGAGGAGGTTGTGCGGACGGCCCTGGTCGAAATGCGTGGGGTCAACACCATCATCAACATCCTCCCCGCGGAGTCGGACGAAGGGCAGGCTATTATGATCGCAATCCTCGAGGCCCTTGCCAATGCTGGCGCCCAGTATCGCGTCCTTTTGCGTGAGCACCACGGCGTGTTTACACTCGCAGCTTGCCTCACAACCAAGCACTCGGTTGTGCTGGAAAAGTCGACCAACATTTTGTCGCAGCTTGTTTCAGACCATGCAGCGCGGCGGGCCATTTTTGAAAGCGGGGCTGTGGCGGCTCTCTTCGCCCTCCTGCCCAACCACGGCGGCAAGATTCGCCAGAACGCACTTCGGGTCTTGTCTATGGTCACCACGGACGCGGCCGTGTGCCAGCAGCTGGCAGAGCGGGACGTTGCCAAGCTAGCTCCGCTCCTCGACCACCACGACAACGTGCACGTGCTCCAGATGGTCATGAGCACCATTCGCAACACGTCTTCGTCTGACGAGCGCTTTGCCCGTGGGTTTGCCATGGCGGGCATCGTGCCCAAGCTGCTAGCGCTCTTGCAGCGCAACGGGCCTGAGGGGTGGGCCTCCATCCGCACCGACGCCCTGAGCTTCTTCCTCGCTTCGTGCACCATAGATGCTGTACGCGATGCCTTGGTACAGGGTGCTGGCGTCATGGTTTTGTCTATGATTGCCTCTTCAAGCGAGAGCCAGATCTCCGAGGTGGAGACGTGTTTGATGCTGCTTTCGACGCTCACCTCCTTCAGCGCCGAGTGCAGGCGTTCGCTCTTTGAAGTGGGCGGCACGCAGATGATGCTCGAGTGCATCCAGATGAAACCTGCTGCCAACATGAAGCACGACAGCGCCCTCGGCATTTCGGCAGAGGAGCAGCAGATGCTCATGATGTCGGCAAAGCTCGGGCCTGCATTGCAGGTGCTGGCAAATCTGTGCGAGGATCAGCCGATCTGGGATGTCATCGCCGATGCGCGCGCCGAGCAGGCTGTGCTCATGCATGCATCATCCAAAGACCAGAACGTCTCGTTGGCAGCACTGCGATGCGTCATGTCCCTGGCTCGTTCCACGGACGCGCGCACACGAGAGTTTGTGCTGCGCTCGGACGTGTTGCCGTCGCTCATCGGCCACCTCTCCTCGAAAGACGAGAGCATAGCCGAAATGGCCGCTGGTGTCGTTGCCGAACTCTGCACCGATCGCCGGTGCCGTGATGAGCTGCTGAAACAGGACGCGGTGCAGAAGCTCCTGCGCATGGTGTCGTCCTCACGCAACGACGGGCTTCGTGCCAAGGCTGTGCATGCCATTGGTGGCATGTGCGGTGACGACCGCTTCTGGGAGATCATTACTCGCAGCAACGGCCTCACCATGCTTGTGGAGCTGCTCTTCAACCCCAACTCTGCTGGAACGCTCAAGTTGGGTGTGTGCAATGCCATAGCAGATCTGGTGGTCGACAGGAACCATGCTCTGTCTTTCCAGCGCGCTGGTGGAGCGCATGCGCTCACCAGCTGCGTGGGTATGCAGGACAAGGACACGGCTGCAGCGGCCGCGTTTGCGCTGGGCAACCTGGCCAAGGCCATCGATGCAGCCAACGTGCAAATTGACGACACCACAGTCCGGCGACTAGTTGCCATGTTGGCGGAGCCAGGGGCATCTTCTGCCATGCACGCCATCGCCGTTTTGTGCGATCACGAGCCCATCAGGCAGCGTTTTCTCCAAAGTGGTGTCGAAAACGGACTTGTGAATGCCAGCAAATGCCACGCAGATATGACTGCCAGACAGCAGGGCATGCAGGTGCTCGTCAAGGTCCTCAAAGAAGGCAACGACGGCGGGCACAGGCTGGTGCAGCTTGGTGGTGTGGGCATGTTGATGGGCATGGCGTCGAGTGGCCGCGTGGAGGACAAAGAGTCGGCGCTTGAGCAGCTCGAGCAGATCAGTAGCAACCAGGCTGGCCTTCACTCGCTTGCGGGGCAGGAGCGTGATCTGCTGCCGACACTGGTGCAATCGATGCAGTCCAACCTGTCAGCAGTTCGAGTGCGGGCCATCAGTGTGCTGGCCAACGTGACGCGCGACGAGAGAATTGCGCCCTTCGCCGTCGGCGCTGGCGCCGTTGCTGCCATGCTCCAGCACCACGACAGGAAGCGGGTGGAGGAGCTAGACGGAGTAGTCAATGTGCTCCGAAACTTATCGTGGCTTGACTCGTTGCACGACCTGATAGTGGAGGCGAGCTTCCTGCCCAATCTTGTGGCGCTCCTCGTGTCGTCTCGCACACAGACCCAGGAGGCAGCCGCAACCGTGGTGGCAGATTTCTCGACGCGCCCCCATCTGCTGCGCCACCTCGTGTCGAGCGGCGCGTTGCCGCACATTGTGCAGCTCTTGTCGCGCGGGAATGCCTCCCTGGTAGAGCGTGCCATGAAGACGCTGAGCAACATGGTCACCCAGCCAGACGCAGTCAAGGAGCTGCAGGCGTCAGGCCGCCTCGATGTCATTGTGCCTCACATGTCGATGGGCTCGCAAAACACGCAGATGAGCGCTGTTCTTGCTGTCGGCGCTATTGTGGCCGCGGTGGGTGAGCGCGACAGGTACCTAAAGAACGGCGCCGTGGAGCGCATTGCCTCCCTGATTGTCGCAGGACAGATGCGGCACGACGGGCTCTTGTACGCACTCGGTGAGCTCTGTGAGGACGTGGGAGTGAGCGATGCGCTGGGAGGGCTGGAGGCACCCTGGGCGCCAGCGCGAGGGTGGCTGGTCACGTCAGTGCAGGCGGCCTTCAGTGACCTCGACCTTCGCCAACGGTGCGCGTTTGTGATGCGGCGAATTGCAAAGGTGCCGAAAGATAACGTCAAGGCGGCCTTAGTGGCAAGCGGCGCCATGTCGGCCGCCATGGACCTGCTCCAACAGCAAGTAGACAGCACCCTGTGCGCTGATTTGAGCGCGATGATGTACGATCTCGCTCTGTGCCGGCAAGGTCTCGACATCGTGTGCCATCCTGAGAGCATCCGTGTCATTGTCAACCTTTCTAATCACACGCATGAGCCGACAAGGGCGTGTTGCGTGCGGCTGCTGGGGCTGGTGATGGCGCGAGGAGGCGTCTCTCGCATCATCGCTGCTGGCGGTGAGCAGGCCGTGTGCACCATTGGACAGCTGGCGGCGACGCTTGCGACCAACGTGTCGTCTGTCGCCCAAGCCCAAAACGCCCTGGGCAACCTCGGGCCCATGCCTGCCGAGACGGTAGGAAACCGCTATGGCCAGACCGTCACCCTTGTGGCCGATGCCGCGCTCCGAGATGTAACGTATGGCGCCGCTGTCCAAGACGCACAGGCCAGCGCGTATGGTCTGCCCGCAGGCTCGCCCATTATCGCCGCTGCTCCCGTGGCGCATGCGCTGCCGGCATCAAGCTTGCCGCGGGGCTACCAAGGTGCGGCAGCCTACCAGGAAGCAGGGGTGGTTGCTGCTGGCATGGCTTTGCAAGGAGCACTTGCACCGTCCACATCACATGCTCTACAGCACGCCTCACATGCTCTACAGCCTCCTCCGACGCTGCCGACGTCAGTGCAGGAGCCATTCTATGCACAAGCCCCCCCATACGCACCAGCACCGCAGCAGCAAACATCAACCTACTCGCCGCCTCCGCCGCAAACGCCCACTGTCTATGCGCAGGCTCCTCCTCCGCCCGTCAACCCGCAAGCAGCATCGGTGGAGGCAAGCCCGCAGCAAAGTCACCACCAGCCGCCACCTGCCTTTAGTCCCCAGGCGCACATGACAACGCAGGAGGAGCCATTCTACGCACAAGCCCCCCCATACGCAGAGCGTGCCGTGGCACCCCCTGCGGCGCAGGCACCCCCTGCCGCTCAGCCCTTAGCATCGCCCACGCCGCTTGCGCAGATACAAAAGGTGGCAGGAGCACCGGCAGCCGTTGCGCCTCCTGTGCCCGAGGTGCCCAGGGAGCAAGGGCAGGATGCGGATGGGGATGAATTGCGCGCGTTGCTAGAGCAGTTCAAGCTGGCCGATGCGCTGGCGGCGCTGCGTGAGTATGGGGTTGGATGCGTCGAGGATTTGCGGGAGCTCGAGCCCTCGGAAATTGCTGCTCTCTCCTTGAATCCTATTTCCAAGAAGAAGATGCTGAAACTTATGCTCCATCTCGGTGTCCCTGGCTTTGTACAGGGCACCATGCAGGTTACTCTCTCTCTCGCGCGCGCGCGCTCTCTCTCTCTCCTATTCTCTCCGTGTAGAGAGCATCGATCTGGGTCCTGGTGAGTGTTTTCCTTGGCACATACGAGCCAGCACCGCCAGTCTGCTGCATCCTGACGCCCGCCCTTTCCCGCCACGCAAGAGCAGGTCCCACCTGTGCAAGATGCCCCGCAGCCACACACACACGCACACACACACACACACACAGGCGGGCGCTACAGAAACAGTAGGGGTGGCAGCAGAGGCGCAAGCGAAGGACTTTGGTGCGCCGCCAGCTGCTCCCCAGTTGGCACCTCCGCTTCAGCCACATCCTCAGCCGCAGCCTCCACAAGCTGCGCTGCCTGCTGCACATGCTCCACCGGCGTATGTGCCTCCGCAGCTACCCGTTGCGGCGCCTGGTCCACCTATTTCACCGCCCTCTTTCGCAGCATCTGTTGTTCCGGGCCCCGTCGCAACCCCTTCTGTGACTGTGAGTTTATTCCCCTTTCCCCGTGTGCTGCTGCAATCTGTGGCGCTGTCACAGCGCGCCAAGTTTTTGCTAGCTGCATGATTGATGTTTTGCGAGATTCGCACGCAGGGCGACGACGGAGAGGACGCAGCAGGCGGGCGTGGCGACGCGGAAAGCGCCATGACGTCGTCTAGCTCAGTCGCCTCAAACTCGGCACCGATGGCGCCACCGCTGAGCCCGCCAACTACGGTGGCAAGCGCTCCCTTGCCGCTTATGGCCCCGCCGCTGTCCAGCCTGCCCTGCGAAAGCTCGTCGCATGAGAGTGCTGAGGCACCGCCTTTCATCGACGATGTGGTGGCTGATACGCAAGACGGCGACGAGGCGTCAGCGCCGCCAGCCACGCCGCCAGCTAGCGTTAGCAAGGCCCATGTCGACCACTGAGCCGTTGCATTGAATACTCAGGCTCCTTAAATTGAGCGCGGCGACTGATTCAAAGTTGGATGGGACTCTGCAGGAGAAAGAGCGTGTGCACTTGCGCTGCTGCTTTATTGTAGTAAGTATTAAACGCGGCAGATTTGATTCACTGAACACGCACGCGGCCCGGGTGAGGGAAGGAACGTCGGGGTCAGCTGGCGAGTTTATTCCGCGTGCCCAGGGTCAGCTGATCCAACTCAACCTTTTGGATATAACACAGCCAGGTCTGGTGGAATTCGCGGCCGAGCTTGCACAGTTCCCAAGGCCCGTCGCTACGCCCGCCCTGCTGCCCCAACGCCTGCAGCACTCGCATCCCACCGAACGGTCTTCAGCGCGCGCGCGCACGGCAGGGCAACGGAACGCCGGGCGCAAGGATTGGGCGCACGGGAGACCTGTGCGATTGCTTCCTCGCGATCTAGCCATTTCACGCACCAGCACCTGCGCAACACGGTGCGCCAACCGCGCAGTCAGCGGCATCGCGCAGCTGCTGCCGCGGCAGGGCGTACGGCCTGCGCGGGGCGCGCGGGGGGCGGCGTACCCGTGGTATCTGCGCGTGAGCCGGCCGTACTTGCCAACAAACTTGGACAGCTGATGGAGCTCGGGGTGATTTTGGTACTCCTCGCTGATCTTGACCCAGGCCCCCTCCTTGAAGTGGCCGTCGCCCGCTTGGACGCACTGCTCGATCACGTGTCCGTCGAGCTGCGGGCGCGCGCATGGGAGTCCGTCAGCTGCCAGAGCCTCGTTCACTTCCTCCGAAGTGCTGGCGCGCACTCTGCAAGAGGTGAGACATGGCGCGCACTCTGCAAGAGGTGCGACAACAGTGCGCAGCGCGCACTAGCGCACGCCCACGCACGTATGCCCCACCGTCACACGTGAGCACATTCTTCAAGTTCCTCTTCGTCCACGCCGGCGTTACTAGTTACGAACAGATTCAAGAGTGCGTGTTAAAAAACACAAGATGCCGCCGCGAGAGGGCGCCCTCTCGCCCTCCCGCGGCGGCCCGGGCGGGGGCGCGCAGCGACGCTCAGCAGGAATGGTGCGGTACGTTGTGAGCACTGTCAACAAACAGTACAAGCCTGGACTTGTAGACGGGCCGGCCGGCAGCGCGCGCTTCCGGGCGCCGTCGTCGGTCTGCGAGCTCCCGCTTGCGGCCGCGCGCAGGGCGTCCGACGCGCCGGACCAGGACAAGAAGCATGCCAAGGCGGCAGTGCTGGTGGCCGACACGGGCAACAACGTGCTGAGGCTGCTGCTGATGGGGAACGGCAGCTCGGGCAACAGTGCAGGCTGGTGGGTCGGGCGCTTCGCCCCCAAGACCACGCTCATGCAGCCCCGCGGCGTGTGCGTGCTCCCGGATTCCGTCCTGGTGTGCGACTCTGGCCACCACCGTATCCGGTGCGTGGCGCTCGATGGGAGCTCCGCGATGCCGTACGCTGGGAGCGGAAAGAAGGGCCACAAGGACGGGCCGGTTGAGTCTGCCCAGTTCGACACGCCATCGCACGTGTGTGTGTGTCCGAGCGACAAGTCCATCATCGTCGGTATCACCGCACCCCGTCTCCACCTGCATGCACAATGCTCCTGCCAGCTGTGCGGACTCGCCGGGGAGGCGAGTGCGTGCTCTGCACCTGGCCCCGTTTCCCTCGTGTGATTCTGCTGACCCCGGTGCCGTATCGTTTCGCCCTCTCAGCGGACACGGGAAACAATGCACTGCGCCGAATATACAAGGGCATCGTGTACACGCTGGCAGGCAGCCCTTCGCCGGGCGAGGGTTCGGCAGGCTTTGTCGACGGCAGATCTGAGGCGGCCAGGTTCCGGAGGCCTACGTGCGTGCTGTTCGATAGAGAGGAGTCTCTGCTCGTAATTGACAGCAGCAACCACTGCGTGCGTGTGGTCTCGCCGGACTGGACTGAGGTGCGCACCTTGGCGGGCGGGCCCATAGCAGGCTCCACAGATGGGCCCGTGGATAAGTGCCAGCTGAGCTCTCCAGACTCAGGATGCGTGCTCCCAGACGGCACGGTGCTCATGACAGATAGGGACAACAACAAGATTCGCTCCATCAGCTCCAACATGGAGTCTGTCGGGACGTGGGCGGGCACAGGCGAATGGGGGGCGGCCGACGGCACAGCGGATACCTGCATGTTGAACAAACCGTCGGGCCTATGTTGTCTCAAGAGCGGCGTCGTTGTCGTAGCCGATTCAGGCAACAACTGCATGCGCCTGCTCGCAGACACCGACCTGTCGCTCAACGGCCCTGTCTCGCGCTCTCCCTCCCCGGACAGAATTCCCTCGGCCGCTGGCAACGGAGGAGTTCGTGACGGAGGAGTTCGTGGAGACTATGTTGCCGCCCGTGCTCACCATGTTTCCCAGCATGAAGGTGCGGGGGGCAGGGTGCCGGATGGACGGCAGGCGGACGGCGGTACCGCGAGTGCTCTGCTCTCGTCGAAAGCGTGGGCTGCCTCGGAAATGTATGATGACGTGGATGATGATGATGATGATGCCCAGTATGCCAAGGAGCGAGCGCGTACAGCGGGCCGTGACGCGATAGAGCACAAGGAGCTTGCGTACACACGTGCGATGCTCGACTCTTCCGACTCGTCCAATGACGATCAAGTGGCAGGAGAGGACGGAGAAGGAGCGCCTCCCCATAGCGGCGGTATGGAAGAGCAAGAGGCAAAGGCAGCGTGGGAGGTGTCTCGACTCATCCATTCTGCAGCAAGGGGCCGGCAGCGTGTGACCAAGATGTCAGCCAAGTCTTTCAGTCCCGCACACCAGGTGCCATGGGACAATCCGCGCAGCACATCGCCCACCGCACGCGCGTCTGCGCCCACTCTGCCCCCCGACACGCGCGCCGACAGAAAAAGCACGTCGGCAGCGGACGTGGGGGGCGCAAGCAAGAGCAGACACTCCCGCGGCAGTCCTGTTGGCAAGCGGCACGTGTGCGAAAGATCAGGGCGTGCTGCATCTGGGGGCAGCAGCGAGGAGTCTGGGGAGGAGCAAGAGCGTGTGGACGGTGACAGCAGCGCCTCCTTTCTGGTAGTCGGCTCTGACTCGATGAAACTCGACAACAATCAAGACGCGCTGGAGCAGACGCTCGAGGCGGTAGCGTATCACTTGCGCAGCAAGTTTGGCACACTGAGGCAGGCCTTTAGCCATCTGAGCAACGCGAGCAACACGAGGGTGTCGAAAGAGGGGCGCTGGACCAAGCAGGGCCGCCTGGTGGGTGTTGGCACATCCCCCAATGTCAGCAAACGCGACAAGGATGCAGTGCAACTACGCGTGGTGGATCAGGCAGCATGGTGCCAGGGGCTGCGACAGGTGCACACGCTGAGCATCGACACCTCGGAGATGCTCGACGTGTTTGCACTGATAGACGTGCAGGGAAGCGGGAGCATAGAGCAGCGGGACCTGGAGGAAGCCCTGCAGGCGGCAGCTCGGTCACGCGTAGAGCGACGGAGCCGCATTGCATGGGCGGCGGAGGAGGCGAAGCGCGCAGCTAAGCGGACGGCGCAGGAGCAGGAAGCGCAGCAACTACTGGCCGGCGCCGAGGCTGCAGTGGTGATGCGGGATCCTGTGCTAGCTGCCCGCCGCATGCAACTCGCACGCGAGAAGTTTGAGCAGGCCTACTGCGGACAAGACATGCTGCTCGACGTGGAACGCGAGCTAGCAGCGCTCCAAAAGCGTATCGACAAGTTGCAACCCGACCGCTACGGCAACTCGGTGCCAACCCCTCCACGCCTTGCAGACAAGACTCATGAGCACAACGCCGTCATGCGTGCAACTCCTCTCGACACTACGGGGCACTCGAGCATCGCGCACACTCAAGTAGGCGGCTATCTGTCGGAGTCCATCCTGAACGGGAGCGTGCGAGACTGCAGCACCACGCTCAATTCGTCGCGCCCGCCCTCTGTTGCAGGAGCAGCAGGCGACAAACGCAAGCCGCAGGTGGTCTTTGAGGCCAAGGCTCAACTCTTTCGGCCCTCTAGTGCAGATGCGACTAGCCAAGAGTGCAGCTATGTGTCGGCGGTGTGCGTCGAGGTCAAAGGGCCAGGCGTGCGCGGGCCGGGCGCGCGCTCTGGCGGCAATCAGTCGCCTGCATATACCTTGTCGCTCCTTCGCATGGGGGGAGCCACCGGGCCGGCAGCTAATGGTGTGAGCGTGCTGGACTCACACGCGCTGGATGGGCACGTCAAGGCCGAGGTCAAAGGGTCGCCTTTCTGGGTGTGGCTCTCGTGGCCTGTCCGTGCCGACAGCGTGGAGCAGCGGCGCTATGGCCTGCGCTTCGCGTCGGCTCGACAGGCAGCCCAAGTGGAGTCAGTGTGCCGGCATGCCGTCATGCCTGAGTGGCAGCGGCCAGCTGACTCCATCCTCACCCTCGCGGCTGCTACTGCGGCAGATTTGAGCCAGGCCGGGGGCACTACCTTGGCTCTGTCCGAGGTGGCGCACGTGCCTCATGTGTCGCCGTCCGAACCTGGAAGGTTGGTCTCCGCCGCCGTTTCGAGAGCTTTCGGTAGCATGACTGGTGCCGTAGGGAGAGCAGGGACGGGAAAAGGTGCAAACAAGATAGACAGGCAGATGAGAGTGAAGCAAGATACCTCGCAGCCAGCGCGGTCCGTGCAACAGCTGCAGGACATGCTGCGGTCGCAGGTGGACAACCTCGAGGCCGCCCTTCACGCTGTCGACACTCGGGGGCTGGGTTACCTGTCACGCGCCGAGGTGTCCGAAGCGTTGCTCGTCCTGAGTGACATGGAGGGACTGGAGCTCTCGGTCGATGACGTGGAGGCCCTGGTGCAACTTGCTGCTCACACTCAGCCCCATGCAGCAGTCCATGCCACGGGCGGAGCGAGTGCGGGAAAGGTTCATGTGCAGACATTTGTGGCGCACTTTCGCCCCGCTTCCAAAGTGACAGTCAGAGAGTGGGTGGGCGGCGCAGCGCCATCGGCCCACGAACTTGGGCTCGATGTCGGCTGCCCTGTGGGTACTTATATCGTTCCAGGGTGTGTGCCGGGTGAGGCTCAGACGTCGCAGGCATCTAGTGTGCAGATGTCTTTGGCCATGAGTCTGCCAGCGCACACGTCCGAGGTGGCAATGGCGGCAAGTGTTTTGAAAAACTCGTCGGGCAGCGGGGGGGCGGGGGGCAAGGGACGAAAGGCGAAACAGGCCCTCGCCCAAGCGCAGCCGCATCTCGATGTACTCAAGATAGCCACCAAGAGCAACCCCAATCGCGACCTCCTCAAATCTATGGCCATGTCGTGCAAGGGCAGACTCAAGTCTCCTCCCGCGGCGCCGGGCGAGCGCGAGCAACATCAACAACCGCGCCACCTCCCCGATGCTGTGCTGCATTTCCCTGAGCTCCTGGCAAGTGCCTCGCTCAGCTTCGACAGCCTTGCCCTTCACGCACAGAAGCAGACGAGCGCAAGCACGCCGCCTGTGCACCGAGTAGTGCCGGGAGGCGGCGTGCACCGAGAAGTGCTGGGCGGCCAAGACTTGTCAGAGCCCAACGGGCGGCGGGAGTTGGTGCAGGAATTGGAGCAGGTCTTGCGCAGTGGGCGCGGCAGTCAGGCTGGTCAGCAGGTGGGTCCCAACACCCCCAATAATAGGTGGCAGGATAGACGTGACAAGAAAGATGGGGACGGCTTACTTGGTGCTGGAGGCACGGTGAGCATAGATGCGAACCTGCTTAAGCGGTGTATTGCTGCCTTGCGGCAAGGGCGGCTTCTTGAGGAGCGCTCCGCGTACGTGGAGCAGGTGCTCTTCAAGTATCAGGACGCGCTCGAGTCAACAGTCACTAAGTGTGCTCAACGTTGGGATTTCACGGACGAGGAATGGGCGGCGCCTGGCCAAGAAGCCTCCCACCGCCCGATGCTGCCCCCGGACGGCAAGGCCCGCGGGAGTGAGGCTTCGAAGGCTGCTTCCGATGGCAGCGGCAAGGTGGTGGTGATTGGGGGAGTGCGCTATGTGACGGTGCCCGGCATGGACGCGTTGCGCACGCTCCATAAGCCCCATGACCTCCTCCACGACCCCCGCCTCTCAGGTACCTGGTGCTCCTCCTTGGGCTTTGTCATAGGAAGCATGTGTTCCTTGAGCTGTGTGAACGGAAGCAAGGGCGCGTTTGCCGCCTTCTGTCTTCTGCCTTCTTGCCACCTCTCCACCGCCACCTCTCCACCGCCACCGGGCGTTACATCACTGCTGCCTGCCGTGCGCGTGCATGCCGCCGCACTGTGCTGTGTCACCGTGTCTGAGGCCTGGGTGCGTGTGTGTGTGTGTGTGCGCGCGCGCGTGGTGCGTGTGTGCGCGAGTGATTGTGTACAGTGTTGCGCGAGCCGTTTTTCTCGCGGGGACATAGCGGTCGATTTGGGTTCAAGGCGGATGTGGCAGATGGGGTGGCGCGTGTCTCGGACGCCCTCACAGCTGCCCTCAGGATTTCACACTTTGCGCCATGCGCCTCCCCCCCGCCGCACAACCTGGCTTCCTCTGCCTCCTCTGATGATGCGGGCGCAGTGCGACAGTCTCGCGGGAGCCCGAACGAGCGGGCCAGTATGCCTAGTAAGGAGTCGCCCGGCAGCCTGACTGCAGCTCGTCCATCGGGCAAGGGCGATGTGAATGAGGAGCGGTGGAATGCGGTGGAGGCGCTGATGCGCATGGAGTTTGAAGCGGGCGACGCAGCTGCTTCGTTAACCGGCCGCGCCTTGTACAAGCAGGCAAAACTTCCGCAAAGTCCCATTTATAGTTTCCTTGTGTAGAAAATATTCTTGGGCACTGATGTTTCAGAATCTCTTTCTTGTGCAAGCAGCTGACCTCCTTGCTTGCGCGCCTGCTGTTCAGCCCTGGGCTTTGCCGGCCCCCGAGGCGTTGCTGTGCGACACACACACACACACACACACACACACACACACAAGCAGCTGACCTCCTTGCTGGCCCCCGAGGCGTTGCTGTGCGAGTGGCAAATTGCTGACTCCCTCGGCGTCGCTGCCTTCCGCGATCAAGACGCCTTGTTCTATCTCGTCGATAACTCGAGGTCAGGCTATTTTGATTTTAGCTGACTACCAAACATTTGTAGAAACACATTAGCAACACATCAACAACACATTAGCTGACTACTAGACATTAGTAGAAACACATTAGCAACACATCAACAACACATTAGCTGACTACTAAAAATTTCTAGATCTCTAACACTAGACAACGCCAACCACCTAAACCCTAAACCCTAAACCCTAAACCCTAAACCCTAAACCCTAAACCTTTCTAGATCTCTAATACTAGACAACGCCAACCATCCAATCCTAAACCCTAAACCCTAAACCCTAGACCCTAACATTACACAACGCCAACCATCTCTCCAACCCTTTGACATGCGGGTGGCGGTGGCAGTGTGTCGGTGCCCATCACATATACAAACATATATATGGTGTATGTACATATATATACACGTGTACATATGTATGTATGTAATACGTATGTATGTATGTATGTATGTATGTATATATTGATATGACAGTGTCTGGG
>Ga0315905_10005037_pt1 | contig 13484 bp, 9 predicted proteins | sample LakEriMetagenome_5_FD_203522 | JGI IMG/M metagenome (GOLD analysis project Ga0315905, IMG submission 203522) | Freshwater fungal communities from buoy surface, Lake Erie, Ohio, United States - Buoy 4 MA121 | ecosystem: Environmental > Aquatic > Freshwater > Lake | place: USA: Lake Erie, Ohio... | reverse complement strand
GATCCGTTTTGCGTTGTGGATCGTTGAGAGTGGATCGCTCATAATGTAGCGAGGCGGGAGTGGCGACGCCAACGATGGTGCAGAACGGGTGGTCCTGACTGCCGATTGAGGAAAGCGGTTGTAAATGAAGCCGAAAAACGAATCTTCCCTGAGCCCGGCACGCATTTCGACTTGGGCGATGTTTCTCTTGAGCTTGGCTTTGCTCGATCGCTTGGCCTGCGAAGTCGGCTGCCTTTGGGGACAGGAGTTAACCAGCCCATCGTCACGGGGCGCCGCAATCTGGGAAGAGCAGTGCATCGCCTGTCATGGGGGCCAAGGCGAGGGAATTGAAGGAAAGTACGAGCACCGGCTCTCCGGGCCAAACACAGTCGAGGAGTTGGCCTCACTGATTGAGCAGACAATGCCCGAGGACGACCCCGGTAAATGCGTTGGCGAGGATGCCCGGGCCGTGGCCGAGTTTTTGTTGCAGCGGATCCTGGTCAGCGGCGACGATCAGCAACCGGCCCGCCGCGTACTCCAACACTTGACAGCGAATCAGTACCAGTTGGCAGTTGCCGATTTGGGGGAGGCTCTGCTGGGCGGGTCGGAACCGGCCGGCGAACTTGGGCTGAAAGCCAAGTACTTTGATGGACGCGAATACAAGCAGGACAAACGCGTTGCCGAGCAAATTGACCCTCGAATTGACTTTGATTGGCAATCGCACGGGCCGCTGGGAGAGAAAACGGGGAGCGAGGAATTCTGCATTCAGTGGAGCGGCTCGGTGTTCATTCCCGAGACGGGGGAGTATGAGTGGCTGGTTCGCTCGCCCAACGGCTATCGTCTGTTTGTCAACCGGCAGGATGAACCGTTGCTCGACAGCTGGGTGGCAACTCGCGACGAACCAGAGAAGTCGGCCAAACTGCGGCTAGTCGGCGGGCGCTGGTACCCAGTTCGAGTGGAAGCTTTAAAGGTCAAAGACCCGAACTTTTCGATTCAGTGGCTATGGCGCCGCCCGCGGAGGTTGCCGGAGGTTGTCTCTTCGCACTCGCTGAAGTCAGAGATGGTCAAGCCAACGTTGTTGGTGCAGACACCGTTCCCGGCAGACGACTACAGTTTGGGGTTTGAGCGCGGGTCGCTTTTCACGCCGGAGTGGGAAGAGGCGACGACGCAAGCCGCTTGGGAAGTGGGAGACCGGATCTTGGCCCGCTTGCCCGGCTTTGTCGGTGCCCAGCCGGATGCAGCCGAGTTTGCCGGGAAGTGCCGGGCCTTTTGTCTGCGGTTTGCTGAGGCAGCATTCCGCCGTCCTCTCGAGCCAGCCGAACGCGAACGGTACGTCGACGCGCTGTTTTCCGGTCGTTCGCCCGAGGAGGGAGTTCGAATCAGTCTTTTGGCGATTCTCAAATCGCCCTGGTTTCTCTACCGAGGCGTGGAGCGAACGGTCTCCGAGGAGCAGCAAACGGCTGAGCGGATGGCGTTGGCCCTGACGGATAGTTGGAATTTCGAAAGGGCTGGGAGTTCCCGGAAAAGCGGAGCCACGGGCAGGCAGGAGCAGCAGGTCCGGTTAGCTGAAGGGCTGCTGGAGTCCCCTGCTGGTCGGGCCAAATGGCAACGTTTTTTCGCGGATTGGCTCGGCTTGGAAGAAGCAGCTGATATCAGCAAGGACAAGGAGGCGTTTGCCGAGTTTGATGAGGTCTTGCTGGATGATTTGCAAGAGTCGGTCTGGCGTTTCGTCGAAGATGTCTGGGCGAGTCCTGAAGCTGATTTTCGCAGGCTGCTGCTGGCAAACGAACTCTGGATGAATGAGCGAATGAAGGCCGTCTATGCGCCCTCATTGGTCGGGCCAGGGGAGGGCGAAGCCAGTCGCTCCGACGTTCCCACGCCGGATGAGTTTCAGAAATTTATTCTGGACGGCGACGATCGGGCGGGGCTCCTGACGCATCCGCTGATGTTGAGCCAGTTGGCGTATTTCCGTTCCACTTCGCCCATTCACCGCGGGGTGTTTATCACCCGGAAGATTCTGGGCTTGGCTTTGAAACCGCCGCCGGTAGCGGTCGAGCCCCTGGCGGAGGACTCGACTGGAGAGTTGACGACGCGCGAGCGAGTTGAATTGCAGACGCGTCCTGACAACTGCATGGGATGTCACCAGACCATCAATCCCTTCGGCTTCGCGCTGGAGAAATACGATGCGATCGGGCGGCGGCGGGACTTGGATCGAGGCCGCCCGATCGATGCTCAAGTCATTGTCGCCCTGCCGGGGCGGGAGCAAGTTCAGCTCAATGGCGCGCGGGAGTTAGCGGAGTACTTGGTGAGCCAGCGTGAGACCCACCGGCATTTTGTGCGAGCGGTCTTTCAGCATGCGGTCCAGCAGCCACCCGAGGGATATTCCATGGAGTTGCTGGATCAGCTGACGGACGAATTCATCGCCAGCGAGTTCAACATGCGAAAACTGATCGTGTCGATCGCCCTGCGCACCGCAATCGAATCGGGTGCTGAGCCGAAGGAAACCAGCGAGGGAGGGGAATAGGTCATGAGCAAGAGAATTACCCTCGACAGTTGGAATCGGCGCGAGTGGATGCAGTTGGGGGGAGTTTCCGCCGCGGCCGCCGCGCTGGTCGGATGGTTACCCAGTCTGACGCGGGGCGAGACCCGCCGCAGGAGGCAACGGATTATCTGGATGTTCAGCCCCAACGGCGTGATTCAGTCAGCATTTTGGCCAGAGAATTCGGGACCGGATTTTCAATTGCCTGAGATTCTGCAACCGCTGGAGCCGTTTCGTGAGCGTTTGCTGGTGCTGAAGGGAGTCGATAACCGAATTCGCGGCGATGGCGATGATCACATGCGGGGAATGAGTTGCCTGTTGACGGCCATTGAGTTGTTTCCAGGCAATATTCAGGGAGGCGGCAACACACCCGCTGGTTGGCCCCAGGGGCACTCCATCGATCAGGAACTTCGTCGCTACTGGCAAGCCGACCCGGCAAACGCGACGCGATTTGGCTCGCTTGAGTGCGGCGTGCTGGTCACTGGCGGAGCGGATGTCTGGAGTCGCTGGGTGTATGCCGGGCCAAATCAGCCGCTGACCCCGATCAGCGATCCTCGTCAGCTATTCCGGAAATTGTACGGCGACCGGCGACAACTGGAGGCCGTGGGCAGTGTGCTCGATTTGGTCAGCGGCGAAATCCGACGCCTCGAGCCGCAACTCTCGCAGGCCGATCGACAGCAGCTTGCCGCCCATCTCGAGGCGATTCGCGAAACGGAACTTCGGCTTGAGCACGAGTTGAAGAGCGAAGCGTTGACCCCGCCTGCAATCGACTGCGACGTGCCGCTGGAGGCCGAGAAGTATCCCCAACTCAGTGCGGTGCAGCAAGACCTGTTGGTCTCCGCGCTGGCAACGGACCAGTGTCGCTTGGCGACTTTGCAGTACGATCGCTCGGTGGGCAACATCCGATTCAAATTCCTCGGAATCGAAGAAGGGCATCACGAGCTTTCGCATGACCCGGATGACAAAGTTGAGTCGCAGCAGAAACTGGTCCGTATCAATCGCTGGTACGCTGAGCAATTCGCGCGATTGGCTCAACGCTTGGCCGAGACTCCCGAGCCGGATGGCTCAGGGATGCTCTTGGACAACACGACGATCATCTGGACCAACGAATTGGGAAAGGGGAATTCCCACACGCTCAATGACATTCCCTTTGTGATGATCGGAGAGGGGGCTGGATTCAAAATGGGGCGGTCTCTGAAGTTTGACCACTTGCCTCACAATCGCCTCTGGATTTCTCTCGCGCATGGCCTTGGGCATCAACTTGAGGCGTTTGGCAACCCCGAACTTTCCAAGGGAGGAGTGGTCTCGGAGTTATTTGGTTGAGACGCGGGGGACGCGGTTCTTGGGCGGAACAAGCGGGACCAAGTCAGCCTTGTCCTGCGGCGCGGCGGAGGCGGTCGGCCAAGGCCAACCCGAGTCCGGTTGGTTCGGGGAGTTCGACGATCAGCACTTCGACCTGGTCGGTATCAGCTTGGCGGAAGCGGGCATACAAATCCCGGGCGATCGCCTGCTGGTCGGCCGGCCAAATCCAGGCGTCGCAAGTTGCGGGAGCCAGCCAGTCGGGGGGCGGTTTTTGGGCGGTGAAAACGCGGATGCGGCGGCCCGCGCGAGCTAGTGAGGCTGCGGATGACCAGATTTCGGCAGCGGTTGCGATTCGTACTTCAGCCCGCGGGGAATAGTGCAGATGGTGTTGCCCTGGGCTCGGTGCCTTTGCAATTCCCCTGACCGGCTCGGCAACTGTTGCCTCGAGGACAAATTCGAGGGCCTCGCGGCTGATGCCACCCGGGCGAAGCAGCATCGGTTTCGGACCGGAGAGGTCGAGCACGGTTGATTCGACCCCCACCTCGCAAGGCCCCCCATCGAGGATCAGCTCCAAATCGTGGCCAATGTCGACGGCCACGTGGGCGGCCCGCGTCGGGCTGACTTGAGTGAACCGATTGGCAGAAGGGGCCGCGATCGGAGACCCCAGTTCGCGGAGTAATTGCAGCGCGACTGGATGCTGGGGAATTCGAATGCCGACGGTGTTGTGACCGGCGGTAATGCAATCTGGAACCGAATGGGAACGCGGCAGCACCAAGGTCAAAGGACCAGGCCAGAAAGCGTCAGCCAATTTTTTAGCGGCTTCAGGAAACGTTTGGACCAAGGGCAGGGCTTGGCTGAGTTCGGCCACATGCACGATGAGCGGGTGCGAGCTCGGTCTCCCTTTGACTTGATAAATCCGCTGCAGTGCCGCTGGCTGGGACAAAGATGCGGCGAGCCCGTAGACCGTTTCAGTCGGAATCGCAACCAGTCCGCCCGAAGCGAGGATGCGGCTGGCGAGTTTAATCGCGGCAAAGTCTGCGGACGCAATCAGCATGGAGGGTGAGGAGCAGCGTGGGCGGGGCCAAAGGGTAAACGGAGGGGAGCTCGGTTTGAGCTAAATCGGAGCTTTGTTGCCGAAGTCATCGACATTCACCATTGTGACTGTCGTCGTGAAAATGGAGTTCTCGGGGTTGTTGTCGGGGTCGCGGTAAACATTGACCAGGTAACTGACCGAAGTCGTCCCCAGTCGCGACTTGACGACTTCAAAACGCAGAATGGTCCCCTGTTTAACGCCATGCCGGAATTCGACTTTGTCCATTCCAATCGTGACAAAGCGGTGTTTGGGGTACTCCAGCGTCGCGGCGACCCAGGCGATTTCATCGACCCATTTGAGCATGTAGCCACCGAAGAGCATCCCGTAATGGTTGAGATTCTCGGGCATGACCAGCTTGTATGTTTCCATGGTTTCTCGAGGGGATGCGGGGCTAGGTTCCGGATGATTTTGCCGGGACGGTCGGGAAGCGGGGGCAGAGCGAGAGAGTCAGGGGGGAGTCAGGGGGGAGTCGAGAGGCCGGAAACTTACGGCGGGCGGACGATTTGAACGCTTTTGCCGGGGACGAATGGCTGGGAAGGCGGGTTAAATGGGCTGAAACTGAAAGGGCGAAACTGTTATAATCGCGAACTTGACCTGAAACCGCTCGGCGGTCAATCGGGCTTTGTGATTTGGTCCTGCTGGCTTGGGTTATTAAGACACCTGGAAGTTCGGTCTCGGAGTTCTACCCTGCAGAGCCCGGGAGAGGCTTGACCGCTCACCAAAGTGGGCCGATGGCAGGGACAGCCGACAGCAGAATTGGCCGATAGCCGAAATGGCTGATCGTCCGACTGGCCGATCGCAGGGATTGCCGATCGCAGGGATTGCCGATCGTAGGGATTGAGGTGGAACCAGCGAGGAGGCTGTTGAGCCGAATCGGAAAACGTGAACTGGGAGCTAACCCGGCACCGGGAAATCGATTGCGAAGTCATCCGGTGGCTTGCAAACAGCTTGCTTCATCGTGGTTCGACAGTGTACAGGAACAGGGAGCCTGCCAAGGGATGCTTTCCCCAAACGAAATCAAAACAGAACAGCCACAGTTGACCATCACCGAGTTGCTGGGGCCTTATTCGCCGCCGGAAACGACGTTTCTGGATCGGCTGCAGTATTGGGCCGCCGCGCGGACTGACGATCTGGCGTACCGTTTCATCGACTGGACTGAAGACAAGATTTTCGAAACGACCTATGCCCAGTTGGACCAGCGGGCTCGGGCGATTGCGGTGCACCTGGTGTCCCGAGGTCTACAGGGCAAGTCGGCCTTGATGATGTATCCGCCGGGGCTGGACTTCGTCGAGGCCCTGTATGGCTGTTATTACGCGGGCGTGGTGCCTGTTCCAGCCTACCCGCCGCGGCGGAATCGGAACATGAACCGGATCAGTGCGATTTCTGAAGATGCCCAGGCCGCGGCCATTTTGACTAACGATGAGGTCATTCGACGTTCGGAGCCGATGTTGGCTGACACCCCCGCGCTGCGGCGGGTTTCCTGGATCGCGACCGAGCTGGTACGGAACGAGTGGGCGGACGACTGGACCAAGCCAGCCTCCAATCCTCAGGATATCGGGCTGATTCAATACACCTCCGGTTCGACCGGTTCGCCCAAGGGCGTTGTCTTGACCCAGCAGAATCTGGTGGCCAATTGTCGGATGATTTCCACGGCATTCCAGGTCAATTACGAGGATTCGGGCGCCAACTGGCTCCCGTTCTATCACGACATGGGGCTGATCGGGGGAATTCTCAACCCGATGTTTGTCGGAATGGCGAGCACTCTGATGTCGCCCATCGCCTTTTTGACCAAGCCGGTTCGTTGGTTGGAGACCATTTCGCGTTTTCGCGCTACGACCTGTGGCGGGCCGAATTTCGCGTTCGCGCTCTGCACGGAAAAAGTGACCCACGAGCAGTGCGAGGGCTTGGACCTGAGCTGCTGGGATTTGGCCTTCAACGGCGCCGAACCGGTGCGAGCTTCCACGCTGGAGGCTTTTTCCCGCAAGTTTGAGCCCTATGGGTTTCGCCATACGGCTCATTATCCCTGTTACGGGATGGCAGAGGCATCCTTGATTGTGACCGGTGGAATCAAGGGTGAGGAACCGATCATTCGGACCTTTGACCGCCAGAAGTTGACCGAACACAAGGTGGTTCAGGTTCCAGAGGATTCGTCGCGGGCGCAACGGATGGTCGGTTGCGGGCGGGTGCTCGAGGGTGAGACCCTGGTGATTGTCCATCCTGAGAAGTTCTATCCGTTGCCGGAAGGTGAGATCGGCGAAATTTGGATCTCCAGCCCGAGTGTTGGCAAGGGCTACTGGAACAAGCGGGAAGAGACTCAGCGAACGTTCCGTGCCACCTTGGCGATGTACCCTGACAAGTTTTTCCTCCGCTCCGGCGACTTGGGCTTCATCAACCGGGGCGAGTTGTTTGTGACCGGCCGGCTCAAGGACATGATCATCATCCGGGGCGTCAACCGGTACCCTCAGGACATCGAGGCCACGGCTGAGTCAGCCCACGATCGGCTTCGATCCGGTGGCGCGGCGGCTTTTGCGGTTGAGCATTGGGATCGCGAGCACCTGATCGTCGTTTGCGAAGTGGAGCGCGGCCCGGAGGCAGACCTCGATCCGCTGATCGAAACGGTTCGGCGAACGGTGACAGAGCAGCATGAGATTCCGCCTGACGCGATTGTGCTGGTGCGGCCCAACTCGGTTCCCAAAACCTCCAGCGGCAAGGTTCAGCGTCACGCCTGCCGTCAGGCTTATCTGCAGAATGAGCTGATGGTTCTCAAGAGCTGGCGCGCGGACGGCGCGGCTGGTCCGGGGTCCCGCGAGGGTTCCCAATCGAAGGCGACAACCGCGGCAGCGGCAGGACAGCGGAGCACGGTCGAGATCGTGATGCAGTATGTCCGCCACGTTGGCCGCGAGCGGGCGCGGAATCTGACTCCACAGACGAATATTGTTCTCGATCTGGGCTTGGATTCGCTCGAGCGGATGGAAATAGCCCGGCACTTGGAGAATGCTTACGGTGGGCGATTCCCGGATGAGGTCCTGCAGGAAATTGAAACGATCACCGAAGTCGCCGAGGCGATCGAGCGGCACCTGGGCACCCAACTGAAGTCGACCACGCTGCCCGGCGAGGAATCGCCGAAAAGCGCCTCCGGCGACGGTCCTTTGCCAGAGTCGTATTACATTTTTGAAAAGACACCGGAGTTCGTCCGGTTGCAGCGGTCCAAGGAGCAGGTTGCCCGCACGGGATTGCGGAATCCGTACTTTTCGGTGCACGAAGGAGTGATTGCCGACACTACCCGAATTGAAGGCCGCGAGTTGGTCTCGTTCTCCAGTTACAACTACCTTGGCCTTTCCGGGACCCGCGAAGTTTCGGATTCCGCCAAGCAGGCGATCGACCAGTTCGGCACGAGCGTTTCCGCAAGTCGACTGGTATCGGGCGAGAAGACGATCCACAAGCAGTTGGAACGCGAGTTGTCTGAATTCCTGGGAGTGGAGGATGTCATCACGTTCCCCGGCGGACACGCAACCAATGAGTCGGTGATTGGCCACTTGGTCGGACCCGGCGACTTGATCCTGCACGACTCTTTGGCCCACAACAGCATCATCCAGGGAGCCGAATTGTCGGGCGCCCGGAGAAGGGCATTCGAGCACAATGATTGGCTGGAACTGGACCGCGTGCTGAAAGAAATTCGACGGGATTACCGCCGCGTACTGGTGGCGATCGAAGGGCTCTACAGCATGGACGGCGATTATCCGGACTTGCCGAAGTTCGTCGAAGTCAAGCGGCGTCACAAGTGCTGGTTGTACGTTGACGAAGCGCACTCGATCGGCACTATGGGCGCGACAGGGCGAGGCATCGGCGAGTTTTACGGTGTCTCCCGCCGAGAGGTTGAGTGCTGGATGGGAACCCTCAGCAAGTCCTTTGGCAGCTGCGGTGGTTTCGTGGGTGGCTCCGCCAATCTGATCGATTATTTGCGGTACACCACACCCGGCTACGTGTTCGCCGCGGGGATTCCGCCCGCGAACGTCGGGGCTGCCCTGGGAGCCTTGCGGTCGTTGCGGGCCAGCAGCGAGCGGGTGCAGCGTTTGCAGGCCAACTCGGCGAGATTTCTCGGCCTTGCCAAGGCGGCCGGATTGGATACCGGCCCGAGCCAGAACTCGCCCATCATTCCGGTGCTGACCGGCAGTTCGGTTCGCGCGTTGGCACTCTCCGAAGGGCTCTATCGATCGGGGGTCAACGCCCAGCCGATCCTCCATCCGGCGGTGCCGGAAGAACAGGCCCGGGTGCGATTCTTCATCACGGCCGCGCATCGGCCGGAACAAATTGATCAGGCAGTCGACACGATTGCCAAGGTCTGGTCAGGGATCAAGCGGGCCTGATCGCAAAGGACCTGGGGGGTCAGGTCAGCGGGAGGGAAGCACCGGTAATTCTTCCTCCGTTATTCGAGCCTGCGGCTTGTGGCTTGAGTTGAGTAGCCTGACATTCCTGTTTCCTGAATTGACTGCAAGCCCATGCTCGACGCGACAGCAAAAGCCGATACCCTGATTGAAGCTCTCGGATGGATCCGCCAATTTCGGGACAAAGTTGTCGTCATCAAAATGGGCGGCAGCATCATCGACCATGGCGATGCGTTGCGGCACCTTCTGCTGGATATCCTGTTCATGGAGACAGTCGGGGTGCGGCCAGTGGTGATTCACGGAGGGGGAGCCAGAATCAACGCCGCCATGGAGCAGGCCGGCATTAAACCTCGCTTCGTCCAGGGAAGACGCTACACGGATGAGGCCACCCTGGAGATCGTAGAAAAAGTCCTCGCGGAAGAAACCAATCAGTATCTGGCCGATCAGTTTGAGAAGATCGGCGGACGGGCGATGACGCTTAATTTTCAGTCCGCCCCGGTCTTGTTCGGCAAGCGGCTGACGCTCAAGGGGGACGATGGCGGCGAAGTCGATTTGGGGCATGTGGGAGAAGTGACCTCGATTGATCGCCTCGTCATCGACAATCTCTGTTACGCCGGGCAAGTCCCCTTTATTCCCTCGATGTGCCTGGATGAGCAGGGGCGAAAGCTGAATGTCAACGCGGACACGGCGGCAACACGGCTGGCAATCGATCTGAATGCCGAGAAACTGGTTTTCCTCAGTGACATCCCCGGCGTATTGGCCGATCCGGCAGATCCCGAATCTCTCATCAGCTGGCTGAATGCGGAAAAGGCCGCTGAACTGATCGCTGCCGGAAAAATATCTGGGGGCATGATTCCCAAAGTGGAGGCCTGTCTGGACACAGTTCGCCACGGCGTCAAGAAAGTCCACATCGTCGATGGACGGGCGCGGCATTCGCTGTTGCTTGAGGTCTACACAACCAAGGGCATTGGAACGGTGATATCCTGAAATGAAGCATCTGATTGAACTAAGCGAGTTGAGCGCCGAAGAGATTGAACAGATTCTGGCGATTTCCTCCGAATTAAAGCTGGAATTCAAGCATGGTCAGCGGCGGCCGATCTTTGCCGGCAAGGTTTTAGGGCTGCTCTTCGAGAAGCCCTCACTGCGCACGCGGGTGAGCTTTGAGGCCTTGATGAATCAGCATCAGGGGGCGAGTCTCTACTTGGGAGCTGATGTCGGTTGGCAGCAACGCGAGCCGCTTCGCGACTTTGTCCCGGTCTTGACCAGCTACCTCGATTTTCTGGTTATTCGAGCCAAGTCTCACGAAGATGTGGTGGCTGCGGCCAAGTGGAGTCGGTGCCCCGTAATCAATGGGCTGACGGATTATTCGCACCCCTGTCAGGCGCTCGCCGATTTGCTGACCGTCAGGGAGTTGCTGGGAGGCCTCGACAACGTTCGAATCGCCTACGTTGGGGACGCCAATAACGTCGCGCGGAGCTTGGCCGTGATTTGCGCCCGACTCGGAGTCGAGTTGGCAATTGCCTGCCCGAAAAAATACCAGTTTTCAGCGGAGTGGTTGGCTGGACTGAATCGCGAGGCAGGGCAGCGGCTGATATGGCAGACCGAGGACCCCCGAGCCGCCGTTCGAAACGTTCAGTTTGTTTACACCGATGTCTGGGCCAGCATGGGGCAGGAAATGGAACAGGCCCAGCGCGCCCGGGACTTTGCTCCTTTTCAGGTCACCGAAGAATTGTTGAGTGTTGCCGCCCCCGAAGTCCGGTTTCTCCATTGCCTGCCTGCGCGGCGCGGTGAAGAGGTCGCGGCCGAAGTGATTGACGGTTCGGCCAGTGCGATTGTCTTGCAGGCGGAGAACCGGTTGCATGCCCAAAAAGGAATGTTGGCGTGGCTGCAGGAGCAACAGCGATGAGTCGAGATGCGAGTCAGGAGTTGCGGCCGGTTGTGATCGATCGCGGGTTTACCCGGATGGCTGCCGGAAGCGTGCTCTACAAGTCTGGTGAGACGATTGTCCTCTGCACAGCCAGCGTCGATGAGAAAGTTCCCGGGTGGCTGGAGAAGCAGGGGACGGGCTGGATTACGGCTGAGTACAACATGCTCCCCGGAAGTACCAGTCCCCGCAAGGAGCGAGAGCGGCAGAAGGTCGACGGTCGGACCACGGAAATTCAGCGACTGATCGGGCGCAGTCTGCGGGCAGTCGCCGATTTGGCTGCTTTGGGACCGCGAATGATCACCGTCGATTGTGATGTTCTGCAAGCCGATGGTGGAACTCGAACCGCGGCCATCACCGGTGGCTTTATTGCACTGGTGGATGCGATTCACTCGGTGCGCGAAAGATTGCCCAACCCCGACCGATATCCGCTCCGCGACAGCGTCGCGGCGATCAGTGTGGGATTGGTGGATGGGGAATTGCGAATCGACCTGAATTATGAATTGGACGTGGCGGCGGAAGTTGACCTGAATGTCATCATGACTGGCCGCGGGCAGTTTGTGGAACTGCAAGGCTGTGGCGAGGAGGCGACTTTCTCCGAGGAACAGTTGGCTCAACTCCTGAGTTTGGGCAAGCGGGGAATCCGGCAATTGACCCAATTCCAGCGGCACGCGCTGGGAAGTATCTGGCCTTGGGGCCGGGAAGGGACGGATGGATGAGCCGACCGCTCAAGCATATCTGCATGGCGACAGACATTCCGTTCTGGCACGGGTCCACCGGGGCCGAGCAGCGGATGATCGCGCTCGTCGATTACCTGTCCCATCCTCCCTTTCAGTTGAGTGTATTTTATCTCGGTCAATTTCAGGCGTCGGAACTGGAACGCATCGAGCGGTTACCTTGCGAAGTTGTCTTTTTCGAAAGTGAAAAGCCACCTGAGTCTTTTCTCAAGCGGATCCGCTGGTATGCCGAGGCGACGCGGAACCAACTCGAAAAGTGGCTCAAGCGGTCGAACTCCGAGTCGGCGAATGTCGGACAGCCGGACCCGTTGAAGCTGGCCGATTATCGTTGGCCCTGGGCAATCGACCAATTCCGCAGTCACGTGGCGCGGGTTCGGCCCCGGGCCATCATCTGCCAGTATGTGACAATGGCTTATTTGCTCGATGCCTTGAGCATGACCGAGCGACGCCACACCCTGTGCGTGCTCGACACGCATGACATCCTGCACGACCGGGGGATGCAGTTTCACTCAGCCGGTTATCTGCATTGGTTGGAAATCAGCGAAGCCGAAGAGGTTGAGGTCTGGAACCGGTTCGATGCGGTGATTGCGATTCAGCCTCAGGAAGCCGAACGCATTCGAGCGGCCGTTTCTCACCCTCGCGTCATCGTGGCCGGGCATGCACTGCGACGGCCCCTGCGTTTGGCCTCCCGGCACGAGGCGAATGAAACGGGACCCCAAAAGATAACGATTGGTTACATTGGGTCTGCCAATTACTCCAACTGGCACGCCATCAATCGCTTTTTGATCGAAGTCTGGCCGGACTTGCTGGAACTTCAGGACGTGCAGGTGGAACTCTTGATCGCCGGCAAGATTTGCGATTGGTTCAATCTGGTCGAGGGCCGCGCTGACAGCCTGCTAAAGAGCCGCGTCAGGCTTCAGGGACCGATCGAGCGACTGGAGGAGTTTTATTCCCAAATCGAACTGGCGATCAATCCGGTTCAGTTTGGCACCGGTCTGAAGATTAAAAACGTGGAAGCAGTTGCATTTGGCAAGCCCCTGGTGTCGACCGCCAGCGGAGCGGCCGGGATGTCCCCCAAGGTGCTTGAGGCTTGCCTCGTGGCTGAAGACTACGGACAAATGTCCACCCAGCTGCGAGAAATCTGCCGTTCGGCTCCGCAGCTGGAGGAGTTGACCATTGCGGCTGAAGAGGTGGCAAAATCCGAGTTTTCGCCTCAAAAGGTCTTTGCCGAGCTTTCCGCCCTGTTGGCGAATTTGGACTAAACAACCGGGGTTTCCCTAGAATTTCAGTGGCCAACCGTGGATTCTTGAACAACCCGAACAACCGCGGCAAAGATTAGGGACGAACCTCGCACCGGGGTAGCAGGGACTTGCTGCGCCTCGGTCGGCTCAGTTTTCTGAGCCGAATCAAGCGAAGCCCGCTACTATTTCCGGTTCTGGGGTCTGCCTGAGCTGGGCTCCCGTCGCTCAGGCATCGGGGACCGCTGTGACTCGGCTCTCCCCGGGATGGTAGACCTTTGAAAGGT
>Ga0315905_10005036_pt1 | contig 13487 bp, 20 predicted proteins | sample LakEriMetagenome_5_FD_203522 | JGI IMG/M metagenome (GOLD analysis project Ga0315905, IMG submission 203522) | Freshwater fungal communities from buoy surface, Lake Erie, Ohio, United States - Buoy 4 MA121 | ecosystem: Environmental > Aquatic > Freshwater > Lake | place: USA: Lake Erie, Ohio... | reverse complement strand
GTTGATTTGTCTGACCTTATTGCTGAGGGTAATATTGGTCTTATGCGGGCAATAAAAAACTTTGATTGGACAAAGAACTTGCGATTTATCTCTTATGCGGTGTGGTGGATTCGACAATCGATATTACAATCTTTGAATGAACATTCTCGAACAATACGTATCCCTGTAAATGTGGTCCAAGACCTTCATAAAGAAAAGAAACGTATTGAAAAAACAGGTGATGACCTTGATAGTAGGTTTGTTAATCTACCATCAGTTATAAACCTTGAGACTCACATTAATGAAGATGGAGATACTTTGATTGACCTTATTGAAAACAAAGATTCTTTACGTCCTGACCATTCATTTAATAGTGATAAACAGGTTAAAGAGGGGCTTGTCGAAATACTTAATATTCTTGATTCTCGCGAAAAACAAATTATTATGGATTATTACGGGATGTCGGGAACTCCAAGAACTCTTGAAGATATAGGTCAGGATTTCAACCTAACAAAAGAAAGAGTACGTCAAATTAAAGAGAGAGGACTTCGCAAACTACGTAATGAATCGGCATCTTTGTTTGATTATCTATAAACTGATATTTATATAAAAAGTAAAAATGGAAAAAATACATAAATATTTGCCACTGGCAACATTCGCCTTAGTTTTCTTGTTGTTCTTCAAAAGCTGTGGGACATCATCAAAACTAAAAAATATTGAAAAAGAAAATGAATCACTTAAAACAAAAGTCGATTCATTGACAGGTATTGTATTAACTGATACTGAAATGAAAACCATTTTGGAAAATACGGTTCTTTGGAGAACACTTGAAATAGAGGAGTTGTCTGACAAAAACAACATGCCAATAAACCATTATAAAAGCGAAGCTCAGAAGTGAGAAAATTATTTCAATGGGTTAAAGATAACCCGAATAGGGCCATGTTTTTGGTCCCTATTCTTTTAGTTGCCGGCATATCCATATCGCACGTAGTCTCTTGGTATGACATTGCAAACCCTATTAATTGGGCAATCTATCTATCAATTGCAATTGAAGTTGCGGCTATGACCGCGCTTGTTGCTGCGACAAATAGAATCAAAGGTGGAGTTTGGTTTATGTTTATTTTGGTAACCATTATCCAAATGATTGGTAATATCTTCTTTTCCTTTAAAGAAATCGATGCAAACGGGGAACTATTCAAGTCTTGGATGGAATTAACGTCACCACTTTGGGAAATGCTTGGTTCAGACCCCACAGATATATCTTCTCAGAAAAGATGGCTCGCATTTTTAGAAGGAGGTCTTCTTCCCATTATATCACTTACATCATTACACTTCTTTACAAAGTATGATAAAAAGATTGTTAATACTGAAGAGGACATAAAAGAAATACCAGTAATTTCTGAGACAGATAAAGATTTAACAGATGAAGAGTATGACCAAATACTTCAAGATTTCGTAAAAAAACAAAATGAAACTGCTGAAAAAATTAAGTATACCCCAACTAACGAAGACTTTAAAAAGCTTGATGATTTTTTAAGTAAATTAGGTTATGACGGGACAAAAAAAACAGAGGTAGATAATTCAACTGAATTTGCTCCTAATGAAGATGAATTAAAAAAAATAGAAGAAGTTTTATCGAACTATTCTAAACCAAACGTAATCGAAATCAAAGAGGAATTATATTCAGATGAAAAAGTAGAAGAGGTTTATGAAGAACCACAATTAGAAACAACTGAAGAAGTAACACCTGAAGAACCACAATTAGAAATAATTACGGAAGAAGTAACACCTGAGGAACCTGAATTAGAAATAATTACGGAAGAAGTAACACCTGAGGAACCTGAATTAGAAATAGTTGAAGAAGAACCTATAGAAGTTAAACCACAACCGGTGGATGATGTTAAAACATATAAAGTTTTAAATTACTTCAAAAGTAATGATTGATGTTATAAAGTTTGGGAACTTTAAAGACTTTGAAAAAAATAAAAATAAAAAACAAATAATTCTATGCGATTCCCAAAGGAATGGGGAAGAGTACCTAAATGGGTTGAAACATAGAAACAATGGTAATTACAATAAAATCCCAAATTATTTTGTATCTAGAGATGGGAAAGTAATAAGTCTATTATCTGACGATTCATATTCCAATTTTTTCTATGATAATGAAGTAAACAAAAACTCCATTATCATCTGTATAGAGAATTTGGGTTGGTTACAAAAGACACCGTTAGATTTAGGTTATCACAATTGGATAGGTGAGAAAGCGGTAGAAGAAGTCTTTGAAAGAAAATGGAGAGACAAAACCTTTTGGCACCATTATACTAAGGAACAGATTAATTCCCTATCTGAACTCTGTCAAAAATTAACAAAAAAGTTCTCTATTCATAAAACTTTTATTGGCCACAACACAAAAGTTGATGGAATCAAGATATTTAATGGTATAGTGTGCCGTAGCAACTATAATAATAAATTCACCGACCCAAACCCCTCTTTTAGTTTTGAGGAGTTTAAAAATATGATTGAGAATGAATGATATCGATTTAATAAAGAAACAAATAAAGACAATCCGTGATTTACACGATAATTCTAATCCATTAGTTTCTGAACATATTAAAGACATTAAGAAAAAATATGTCATAACTGAGGACGCTGAACCAAGAGATTTTGAAAAATATAACGTTCCAGCGGCAACGGAAAAAGAAATAGAGGACAATGAAGGTCTAAAAGATGACGTTAGTCAAGGTTATAGAATCTCAGGTGGTATTTTGGTTTTACATGGGGACTCTTCTAAAGAGGTTGAACTTAATTCAGATGAAAAAGTTGCCTTCCAAGAAACTATGGATGAGTTTGTTAATGAAGTTTCTGACATGGTAAACTTTGGACAACTAAATGTTTATAAGAATAACGTTGACTGGTCTGGATTAATTGTGGACTTTGATTGTGAGTTTTATTTTACAATCGGAGAAAGTAATGGAATATATTTTTCAGGTGATATGATTAAGGTTGATGAAAATTTTTTAGACATGGTTTCAAAATTACAGACTTACTATGAAAAGTTTAAATCAAAGTGGGCTAAAATTTTGGCAAATAAAAAGAAAACAACTCAAATTGAAAAATAATGGCTCTCACAGCGACTGAAAAAAAAGAAATAGAGGTAATAGCGAGAAAAGAAATTAAAGATTTCTTGCAAGCAAATACTATGAGTCAATTTGAAGATAAATTGATTGATATGATGGTCAAAGAGATTAGAAGAGGTAAACCAGGAACTGAAGTAAGAGATATTGTGGTAAAGATTTTTTCTGAGTTTTATCAATTTATGTGGACGCAAAGAAGTTACTGGGAGCCAAGACTAAAAAATGTAAAATAAAATGGATTTAAAAAGAATATCTAACTCACTTAACAAAGCATTTACTGGACTTGACTCTGAGGCTAAAAAAGACCTTGGTGATATTCAAAATGGACTAAAAAAGGAACTTAGAATGGGATATGAACCTGAAGGTAGAAAAGAAGAATCTAAAGAAGCAACTGCTTCAGGGTCGGCAGGTGGATTTGTGCCGGCATTATCAGGAGAGATGGAAGAGAAGTGGTCTGAAAAATACAAGAAAAGCATTAATTGTAATAACCCTAAGGGATTTAGCCAAAAAGCTCACTGCCAAGGAAGAAAGAAAAAACTAAAGGAAAGTTTAAATGAGGCGGTTAGAAGCGAAATGGCTCAACTAAAAGATTTGGCAAGAAAATTTGCAAAAGAAAAATCACAAGGAGAAACAGAAAAAGATAAGGTTGAAAAAATGTTAACCCTACTCCAAAGACAATTCAGAAAAGGTATGAAAGTGGAGATGGAACATAAGATGGGTATAACTAAAGCAAAACAAATTGCTTTGGACCACATCAAAGAAAATCCATATTACTATGATGATTTAGAAAAGGTAGAAAATCCAAAGAAAACTGAAACAAAAGAGGCAACAGGCTCTGCGTCATCAGGTTCATATGAATCACCAGCATTTGGTGCAAAATCCATGAGTCCAAAACATTGGAGAGGTAGAGCTAAAACACAAATACCGGGAGGTGCCTTTGTACAGGTTAAGAAGAAATGTAAAACATTTCCTTACTGTAATCAGGGAGATATTAACGCACTTGAACTTTCTAGAAACCCTGTGGTCAAAAAGAAGAAAAAGAAATTATCTGAACAATATGGTGTTTCAGAGGAATTGATAATGCAAATTATTATCAATGAGCTTTATAAAAACATTAAAAAGTAAGTATTTATATAAAAAATATCAAAATGAAAGAAATTGATAACATAGTAAAGAAAGTATTGTTAGAGTCTTTAAATGAAAAGGCAGATGAAATAACAAACAAAATACAAGAAAAAATTTCAGGTGAGATGGAAGAGGCTGAATGTATGGAAGGAGATTGTGGTGAGATGAAAGAAATAGGTTTTAAACAAGGTTTATCAAGAGCTGCTCGTAAGAAATTTGGTAAAACTCCAAAAAGTTTAGAAGATAAATTTCACTTATCTGATTTTGAAGATGACGACGATATGACTGATATTATGTCAGGAGAGTTTGATTATGTCGCTGAAGCTGAATGTATGGAAGGAGATTGTGGTGAAATGGAAGAAGAACTTCACGTAAATCAAAAGAAAATAGATGTTGCACCACCAAAGGGTAAGATTACAAAGGCTGATTTTGATAAACTCAGAAATATGAAGAAAGAAACTGATGAAGAGGTAGAAGAGGGAAACGCATTTACAGGAGCCCTTGCAAACGCTAGAAAGGAGGGTAAAGGTAAGTTTACAGTTGATGGGGAAGAATATGATGTACAAAAAGAATCATTTGTTTATTCAATAGACTTTGATGGTGAAACCCTACAGTTAACTGAGAATGAACTAATTACAATGATTGAAGAGATTGTATTAGAAGAAAAGAAAGGTAATTTGAAGTCATCTGGTAAGTCAAAAGGTATGGTTGAGTTTGACAGAGTTCACAAGAAAGATGAAGATATTAATAGGAAGGCTAATGAAGAATCTTTCAAGAAGATGAAAGATTACGTTAAAGCCGGCTCAAAAGGAAGTTTTGAGACAAATCCAAAACATTTCCCAAAAGGAAATGGTGAACTTGCTAAGATGGATAAAAAGGCTTATAAAGCCTCCGAAGCTGTTGAGGAATATGTCGATATATTTGCATATGGTGGTGGTATGTTAGATTTGGACCCAGGTGAAATTGGTTATAATGAAGATTGGATGGAAAAAACAATTGAAGGTTCTGCAATGACTGGTAACTCACCTGAATACGCAAATGCGGTTGACACAGGTTACGGTAAAAAATTAAATAAGAGAAGAAAGGAAAATCTTTACAACAAAGAAAAGAGACAAAATAGTTATAAGAGATTCAATCAACCTGTTGATGTTGCTGGTGAAAAAACAAAATCAGGTAAATTAGATAAAATGTTTAAATCACTTGGAGAATCTGAGGAAGAACAAAACAATATTCTTTCTGAAGAAATGGTTAGAATGAAACAAATGATTGGTTATAACAAGAATACACAATAATAGTTACAAATTAATATTATTAATTATATTCTCCATATGTAATAGTATGGAGAATTTTTTTTTATACATATCGAAACCTGTTGACTTAGATGATTTACAACTTTGGATAGACAAAAATAATATTTGTTTTAATAAGTTTGAGTTGTATCGGGATTTTGTGTCATCATTAATAAACCTAATATATGAAACATATTTGGGTGATGATGTAAATAAAACCACAAACATTGTTTTAAATCAAGAAGATAATGAAAAACACTTTGAATGGTGCTGGAATAAGAACATAGAAAATTTTAAAAAGGAAAGAATATATTTTAATGAAACAGGTGAACACCTAACCTTCTTCAAAGGGTTTATTATTGAAACTTTCTACAATCAGAACATAGACGCTGTAAAATTCTCACTAAACAAATTCTTTGATGAAATTTTCAACCTTGACTCCCAACACACTATGTCAGATTTAGATTTACTTAAACAAGTTTATAAAAGTTTAGACAATAATTTACTAAATAATAATTTACATAGTTAAAAAAAACGTTATTGTTGATAATGTAATAAACAATTTTTTTTAATATAGAAATGGAAACTGTAAAAAAAATTAAAGAATTGACAGAAGTTTTATCAGTTGATGCTGAGAAATTCTATAAGGGTAATAAGAGTGCTGGTACAAGAGCCCGCAAAACAGCCCAAGAATTAAAAGCTATGTTACAAACTTTTAGAGTTGAAATCTTAGAAGAGAGAAAAGAAAATGCTTAATATTGAAAGTATATTCATATTTCTGCTTATCTTCAACGCTTTATATGTTGTCAATGTAATCTTTAAATTAATAAGAGCCCTGATGAAGCCCGAGAGATTTATCTTAAGCAGAACAGGGCTCTTGTTTTTAGGTATATCATTATCTTATATTTTAACTTATATAATACAATCAAAATGAGTCTTAATATTCAACTTACTCCAATATTAAAGTATCTTCATCAAATTAGAAGAATCGAAGATTATTTAATCTTTGACATGTATTTCCCCAGCTCTTGGAAAATACTTAAAAAATTTGTAGTTGAAGATAAATTTTTAAACCTTGGTACCGTAGAAGAAGGTATTATTGGAATGTCATTTGTTAGTGAAACTGATGAAGAAAAACTAACTATGACCCAAAATAATATCATTGGAATAATTAATTATAATTTAGAAAGAGAACAAAAAGATGCTTTGCTCGAAACAAAAATTAATGAACTAAAAGGTATATTCGAAAAACAATCATTGGATAGTTTGAAATCATTAAAGTTTGACATTAAAAGTAATGAAATAAATTATAAGCAAAATGGAAAGTCAAAACCTAGTGAATTGGTTGGAGAAATCCAAGAAGAGTGATGAAAAGGAAGTTGAGAATTATAAGAATCAAATTATAAATCAAATAAAAAATTTAAAGGTTCAGGAGATATTACCTGAAACAAAAAAGTTGACACTATGGCAGAGATTGAGAAAGGCGCTGAACTTTTAGCTAAACTGGCAATGATTACCGAAGCCGCTCAAGAAGCGATTAACGGTAAAGTATCAATTGTCTATGAAGTCAGTAAAAAAGATTTCTTTGATTTATACTCAACCTTTGAAAAAAATTTGGATGCGAGTAAAAAGCAATTCAAAGTTGAGATATCAGGAACCGATTTTATCTTCCTTTCGGATGAGTAGTCGATGTTCGGTAAAGAAAATCAATATCATAACCCTTTTCAACCAGTAAGTCATATAGGTATTTTCTCTGTGGAGATGTGAAGTCTCTAACAATTATAAAATTCTTCTTCTCTACTTTAGATTCAACTATTCTTAAAAATCTTTCACAATCATCTTCGGTTTTCAAAGAGAATAAAGAATAGTTATCATCTTCTTGGACCACTACTTTATTATTTAATTTAGACAACATTATTGTTTTATCTTTATCGAGATATTTTTTAACAAATTTGTGGAATGTTATTTTTTTATTCTCTTGAACATCATATAGTTTTTCTTCTATGTTAAACATATCTATTTTTTTGATATAAAGATTATCTGAAATTTTGGGATTTATAGATACGTTCCTTCCAATTTCGTCTGTGTAATACAACCGCTCAACTTCACAAGTTTTAGAAGTTAGCGCTATTTTATAATTACATCTTGAGCCATTTTCATACTCTTTGTTAAATACAATTTCACTTGATTCCTTTAACTTTTTATTGTAATATTCAAATGCGATATGTTCCCTAACAAAAGATTTTAGAATCTTTCTTTTTTTGTTGTTTTTGAATAAAATTACAGTGAAGTTAGGTTCATTCATATAATTAAAATAATATAAATTTTAAAATAACATAGACTTGGAAAATTATTATAATGTATTAGGAGTTTCTGAAAATGCAACTCAAGAAGAAATTAAAAAGGCTTTCAGAAATAAATCTAAAGAACATCACCCTGATAGAGGTGGTAATGAAGAAGAGTTTAAAAGAATAAATGAGGCTTACTCGGCTATCGGGGATGAACAGAAAAGAGCTGAGTATGATAATCAAAGAAATAATCCATTCGGTAATATGGGAGGTAATCCTTTTGGTGGAGACCCATTTGATATATTTGCCAATATGTTTGGTGGCGGAAGACAACAAAGAAGGGCCCCTGACCGAGTTGTTGATTTACAAATAGGAGCGGTTGATTCTTTTTTGGGTAAAAAAATTGATGTTAATTTCACAAGGAAGAAGAATTGTGACCCTTGTGGGGGACAAGGAGGGGAAAGAGAAAACTGCACAGTTTGTGGAGGAAGTGGGGTTATTATGCAAAGAGTTGGAAATGCTTTCTTCCAAAACATTATACAAACCGCTTGTGGTTCTTGTAATGGAAAAGGTTTTAATTTAAAAAATGTTTGTAATGTTTGTCACGGAGAAGGAAGACAAGATGAAAACATGTCAGTATCTATAAATGTTCCAGTTGGTTTGTCTGATGGTCAGATGATTAAAGCCGGTGGAATGGGCGACTTTGCAAATGGAATGTTCGGAGACATCATCTTCAAGGTGGAGATTGTAAATCAAGATGGTTTTGAAAAATCAGGTGGAGATTTGATTTACACAAAGTATATGTCGATTGATGAATTAAATAATGATAATATCGAAATTCCTCACCCACACGGAGCAATTAAGATTAGTTTACCTGATGTAGTAGATACAAGTGTACCTTTGAAGGTTCGAGGAAAAGGTTATCAAAATGAAAGAGGTGACATGTACGTTAAATTACATGTAAAACACAAACGTGCCGTTACCGTGTAGTGTGTATTTATAATTAATGGCAACTATTTGTTATGCTTGGGATGACGCACCCTATGCTTGGTTAGACACACCATTTACTTGGGCTGAAGGGTGTGTCATACAGAAACTTGTTGGAAATGGAGGGTCAATATCTTCTTTTAAAATAAGAGAGAGATTAGATGCATTACCTGAAGAAGACAAGGAAGTATTAATAGGTCTATTTGTTAGATTAAATGTTGATGAACTTCAGTTTGAAACAAGGGCAAATAAGAATAAAAATACAAGAGTAAAAATTAAATTAAAAGATGTCGAAGTTTCTCTAAAAGAGCAGAGAAATGTTAAAGTCAATATATTTATAAAGTGATATGGCTTATAAATTATATACTGACAAGGCAAACAAATTCAACTGTAACATAGAAGTTGAGGGAACATCACTAGCAAAGTCTCAAGTAAGACTGGTAATTGAGTCTGATGAAATGACATACATGTTTAAAGGTAGCATTCAGTCTAATGGTGAATGTGAAGTAACAATTCCAAAAACAAAATCATTTTTATCTGAAGGAACCACTGGTAATATGAGACTTGAAGTAATTGCTGATGACGTATATTTTGAGCCATGGGCATCTGACTTCTCTGTTGCAACAAATAAGAAAGTTACAGTTCAGATTGCAGAACAAGAAGAAGAAAAACCAAAAATGAAAGTTCAAGTTGTTGAACAAAAAGAAGAACCAAAGGTTGAAAAACCAAAGGTTCAAGAATCCAAAGTAGTTAAGAGACCTTCTAATGTTTTAACAAAAGAAGATATTATTAAGAAATTACTTGGAAAATAAAGATATCATATTTTTAACAAAAGTAAAAACCCCGTAAACCGCAAAAGAAAAGAAAATTAGTGAAAACGTTACAGTCGGTATAAATTTTACAAAGTTTTTCTTGCAAGTACTACAACCTTTCTTTTTTGTTTCATCTTTATTATCAATTACGTTATTTTTATTACCACCACATTTTTGGCAACTTTTAACTTCTTGAGTATTTGACTTGTCCATAATTTACTTTTTGATTTAAAATTTCTATATTTATTAAGATATTTAATATTATAAAATAAACCAAAATAAATCAATAATGAAAAAATTTTTAATTCTATTTATGTTAAGTTTGGTTTCTTTAGTCGGTATGTCACAAATTACCCTAACTAAGGATACTGCTCTTGTTGATACTACAAGAGGAAAAGGTTTCTTCTATAAACCTAAGAAAAAACAAAGTCCATTCTACGGAGATTTCGGAGTAGGGTCAACTAACCTATGGAGAGGTGTTGATGTCGGAAAACAAACAGGTGTTGTTGTCGATATGGAATATGAACCTTGCAGATGGACAACATTCGGTTTTAAATCTTATGTTGTTGCAAATCAGTTTAGAGCAGGTATTGGTAACCAAATGATTACAAGTGCTAAAGTTAATATATATAACGTATCTTTAGGAGTACAAGATGTATATTTCCAAAATCAAGTTCTTCAGTCAGATACTGATTACTTTGTATTTGATAAAGCCAGAACAAATCACTTCTTTGAAGCTACCTTTAATTACAAAGGTGATGCTAATACAAGACTAGATTTCTTCTCAAGTTGTGTATTCTATCAAAATCAAAAATATGATAGAGGAGCTGTTTATTTCCAATTTACGTACCACCCAACATATAACACAGAAATGTTTATGGGTTATGTAACAGGACCATCAGCAGTTAACTTTCAGGATAAAGCAGGTTTTACAAATGTCGGTATTACAATTAAGAGATATATTGAATTTTCTTCAAAGTTTGCCGCCAAAGCAAGACTTACAGTTAGTGTGAATCCTAATTATAAGTTTATTACCATACCAAACGCAGGTGTATCGGGAAGACCAGTTAACACTGCTCTTACTATGATTTTCTAATTCTTATTATTTTTTTAATAAAAAGGGTCTAAATGACCCTTTTTTATTTGCTTTTTTTAAAATTTATTCTTATCTTTGTCCTATGAAATTATCAGGAAGAACAGCATCAGATTTAATGGTGGCACTTAACGAGTGGGATGTTAATACCGCCTATAGAAATTTTTTTACAAGAAAAATACAAACACTGGTTTTCACATCACCTTATATGTGTGATGGTTACGCTGAGTGCCCAAAAAACAAAATAAGACTTCTAATCGAGTTTAAAAGTGATGTGGATTTGAGTGACCGTCGTCAAATGTGTGAGGTTTTAATTCAGGCAATTTATTATATTAAAAAATTTGAGTTGGATGGTAAAAAATTACCAACTACAATTATGCTTGCCGATAAAGATGAGTTTGTAGTTCTTCATACAAATGATGTTATTAATTATTTGTCTTTGCCTTTAGATTGGTCAATTGCACCATCATCTGCTGCTTCCGCTAAAGAAAACCAAAGTGTAGTCAAACAACTTTTTGATGATGAAAAAATAAATCCTTTTGTGTTCTCAGTGGACCAATTGGACGATGCTATCGAAAAAGTGAAAAGCTTAACTAATGAAGTAAAAAATCTTATACAGATTACTTCTAATAATATCACTGAAGTATTTAATTATTTTTCCAAAAAGGTGATAGGTAAAACCGTCCTTAATTCAAATCAAGTTGCGAATCTATTTGTGCAAATTCTAGTAAACCCAAGTGAAAATTTTTTACATCCGATTGATAAAAATAATGTTATTGTAACTAAAAATTTTGGACACCTAAAAATAAAAAGCAGAAAGACTTTTCAGTCTTTTTTCCAACACTTTAAATCGGAGTATACTCCTAGAGAAAAAGAAGTTTTAACTTCTATTTTGGATAGACTTTTTGAACGTACCCCTAAAAGGGACGAGGGAGCGTTTTTTACACCAACAATTTGGGCAAATAAATCACATGAATATATTACTTCTATTTATGGTGATGATTGGAAAGAAAAATATGTTGTTTGGGATATGGCTTGGGGCACTGGAAATTTAACTAGAGACTACAAATTCAAAGAGTTGTATTGTTCGACCTTGAATCCATCAGATATTGAAACTGCAAATCAAATGGGATATAATAGAGAAGCGGTAAAATTTCAGTTCGATTTTCTAAATGACCCATATGAATTTTTACCTGAAAAACTTAAAAATGCAATTGAGGTAGGTAAAAAAATAATTGTATTTATTAATCCACCTTATGGAAGGTCAAATGAAGGAGGAATAATATCAACAGTTTCTAAGAATTCAACGATAACGATGATATCAAAAGAGATGAAATCGAATGGATGGGGTAGTTCTTCGGCACAATTATACGCTCAATTTTTATATAGAATTTTTTCAATGAACTCTAATAATAATATAGATATTTGTGTATTTTCGCCCCCACTCTTTTATGTGGGCGATTCATTTAAAGAGTTTAGAAGTAAATTTTTTACAAAGTATGAACAAGTATCAGGCTTTTTGATGAAATCTTCACATTTTGCGGATGTTAAAGAGTGGGCAATAACTTTTTCAATATTAAAAAATAATAAAAATGGTATATAATTTTGATTTACTAGATATCGAAAATTTTGAAATTACAAAAATTGACGAAAAACAATTCTATAATTTAGATTTCAATATTTCATTACAAGAATGGATTGAGTCTGTCACTCCAAAAATTAAGGAAAAAGAAACTTTTCCCAATTTAAGTTCTTGTTTAAAGATAAAAAACACATCAGATAGAAAAATGTCAGTAACTTCATTAGGGTGGTTTTCATGCGGAACTAATACTGTACAAAGAAATAATATTGATGTTGGTATTTTTTCCGTACCATATGGACATAAAGGAACCTCAGGTTTTGAGATACACGGTGTAAACTTTTTAAAAGTCTCGTCAGCCTTTGCGTCAAGGTGTATGATACCCGTTAGATGGTACAATGAAAAAGATGTATATACAGCTCCAAATGAAAGAGATGAATTATATAAAAAATATGAAGTAGATTCGATAGTCGTTACTTTATTTTCAAATAATTCTAATCAATCAGGACTTCGTCAAGTATCGTATAAAGATAGATTATGGGATATTAAAAACGAATTTTTTTGGATGTCAAAAAATGAAATACTTGAACTTTCGAATCAAAACAACTATTCAGACCTTTATAATGACGCAAGAACTGATTCAGACCGTTACGTTTATAATCTTTTATTTGGTGAAGAAAGAATTTATGATAAACTTTCTCCTGATGCAAAAATAGTTTTAGACAAGGCAAGTGATTTGGTTAGAAAATCTATGCAAATGAGAGAAATGTTCGCAAATGATGAGAATCATTTGAAATCATGGGACGCAGGTTACGCTCAACTTAGAATTCTTTGGAGAGAATACTACGCTGAAGATTTTAAAGAATTCAGAGAACTTTATAAGAAATTGGAAGACAGAATGAGACCGCTCGTTTATGAACTTGGTTTCTTGATGAAATAATACTATAATTAGAAATGCTATCATACATAGGCGGAAAATCAAAAATAGGTAAATGGATAGTTCCATATTACCCAACTGATATGGAAACATACGTTGAAACATTTGGAGGAATGTTCTGGTGTTTCTTTAATATGGATTTGAAACAATATCCAAATCTAAAACGGGTTGTATATAATGACTTCAATCCATTAAACTATAACTTGTTCATGTGTCTACAGAACCCTGATGTTCTATTATATGCTGTAAATAGAATATCTTGTC
>Ga0315905_10005034_pt1 | contig 13488 bp, 10 predicted proteins | sample LakEriMetagenome_5_FD_203522 | JGI IMG/M metagenome (GOLD analysis project Ga0315905, IMG submission 203522) | Freshwater fungal communities from buoy surface, Lake Erie, Ohio, United States - Buoy 4 MA121 | ecosystem: Environmental > Aquatic > Freshwater > Lake | place: USA: Lake Erie, Ohio... | reverse complement strand
AACATCAACATAGATACGGAAATATTGGAAACAAAATTACCGCAAGATTTTCTACGCGTATATGATATCTTAAATTCCACTAAAAAAATCAGTTCCTACTTGGATGCTGATTTTACAGAGAAACCGATAAAAATTAATTACGACTTACCCATTGAAACAGAAAACGAATTCACAAAAATACTATCCAATTTACCGAAAGAAGAGAAACGTAAATTCACCGAGGTTATGCACCATAATTTAGACATGAAAACAGAGAACTATTCACGGGTCATATCTACGGAAGAACTAACAGAACTTGCAGATAACAAACTGATAGAAATTGGCTCACATTCGCATACGCATGCTGTAATGACGCAGATAAAATCAAATGATATACATTTTGAACTCACACACTCAAAAAAACAACTGGAGAAAATCCTGAAAAAAAAGATTGAGGTCATTGCATATCCGAATGGAGCTTCAAATACACAAATTGATCAAATGGCTATTGAAAATGGCTATCGTTATTTACTGAAAACCGAAGATAAACCTACAGTAATTAAGGACAGTTTCAATTTTAAATCTGGAAGTTATTATCGCATCAATCAATACCACCAAAATACCGAGTTGCTTTTAGCACATACATTTGGAATTATTGGAAAGATAAAAAGTGTAATCAAAAGATAAAAACGTATGGAAAACTATACCATTCACCGATTAGAACAAGTTGATTTTGATTGCCTCATTCCATTGATGCAAGATTGTTTCGGTATGGAAGTAGACATTTCCTATTTTAAATGGAAATACATCGACAACCCCGATGGTTTTGTAAGAGGTTATTATGCAAAATCCTCCACCAATGAAATTGCGGCATATTATGGCGTAATTCCGCAAATGATTTCCTATTTCGGAGAAGATAAATTGATCTACCAATCCTGTGACACCATGACACATTCTAAGCATCGTCGGAAAGGATTATTTCAGTTATTAGCAAAACATTGTTATAGCGAACTCGAACAAGAAAATCAATTATTTATCATTGGATTTGGAGGAAGTGAATCTACTCCTGGATTTTTGAAATTTGGCTGGAAACACCTCTTTGATTGTAAAAATCTGTTTTACCCTACTTTTTTCAAACATTTTATCCTAAAAAACAACAGCTATACTACCACTGAATGCACCATCGATAATCTAAACAAAATTAAACATTTAATAGAATCGGATACAAAAAATAGAATACATACAAAACGTACAATCGAAAAATATGCTTGGCGATTAAAAAATCCCTTACATGCGTATAAAATGATCACCTTAGCCCCAAAACAACAAATTACGACTTCATTCCTAGTGTATTATGTAGAAAATAATACCATCCAGTTGATTGACCATCATTTCAATACTATTTCGGAAGGGAAGCAACTCCTAAAAAACATACTGACAAATGAAAAAAGGAAACAATACACTAAAGGAGTATTAGCATTTTCACAGAAAAAAAGTAATTGGAGCTTACCCTTGAAAAAAATTGGCTTTATGTCAAACCCTTTATCGAAAGGCCCCTTGTCGTATCGAACTCCTTTTATTACATTTACAAATAATGAAACATATCTGCAAATTAAAAGTTGTAACAAGTGGGAAATAACTCCGTACGATCACGATTCAATTTAATTGTTGTTTAACGGCTATAATTAATAGATTTTTACCGACAATAGGCGCAATTTTTTGCTCAATAATTCTTTCTAACGGCACAATTATTTTATCGTAAACTTTTGACTGACCATCTTTTAAGAATTTTATTTTCAACAACTTGAAAGCAATCCACCATGGGATAATTCCTAAAAAATCGAAATAATTTATTTTTTCAATTTTAAATCCAGCTTTTTCAACTTTATTTTTCAATTCTTTTTTATAATAACGTCTATAATGGCCAACATTGGAATCATGAGTTCCATAAAGCCATTGTAATGCAGGAACAAAAATTAATATTTTACCTCCTTCATTAAGTATTGAGTACATTAACTTGAGCTCTGCTAAATCATCTTCAATATGCTCAAGAACATTAATATAAATAAATGTGTCAACACTAATATCTTTTAAATCTTCTTTTGAATCAGTCAGATAAGAATTGAAAGATTTAAATTCTGTTTCAATTTTACCTGCATCTTTAACATATTCTAAAACAACTTGATTTAATTTATTGTAAACTAATTCTGATGGCTCAATTGCTATTAATTTTTCTATATTGTAATCAAAAAGCTTTTTTGTTATAGAGCCAGTACCAGAACCAACTTCAACAACTCTTTTACCAATATGAGGTTTAAATTCATCTAAAATCCACTCATGATAATTAGGTGCATATTCCATTGCTCCTAAAGTATCAATGGTGTTATAATCTAAATCTGAGTTTATAGTAAATTGACTAGACATAAAAGATTAAAATTAAAAGAATTTGAAAAACTATATTTTTTTATAATATTCTGACTGTACAAATGATAATCGATCAATTAATAATGCAAATATTTTTTTAAAACTACGAGTCACTAAAATTACTAGACCACTAATTTCACAAAAAGAAAACACAATATATCGAGACCAATGTTCGTTTGTATGCCCTGTTGAAATCCGGTCTAAAATACTTTCGGAGACTAAAGAAAACCCTACAATAATTAAAAGGACACCTACAAAAAGTGAAATTTTAGAATTAAAAAACTTAAAATTGAATCCATCAAACTTTATATTTTGGACATCCGTTGTCAAACTCAAATAAACAGCATTTTGTAACAGAAAACTTGTTGAAAATAAAACTAAAGAAAAAACCCCTAAAACATTTGAAAACACTAATCTATAAAGCATCCAATCATCAATTTTACCAAAATAAAAATAATGTAACAATGGACTATAAATAATTGCACAACCAATTATTATCATAAATACTGCTAAAATATTAATAATAATTTGTGGGCGATATAAGATTGCTGTTTTTAGAATTACTTTTAAAAATCTAACTCCATCCTTTGAAACAGACAATTTTGACTCTCCTTCTCTTTCATTATAAGACATATTTTCTTCCGAAATAACTAATTCTTTATTTAACAAACATCTAGCACTCATTGCTGGAGTAAAATGCAAACCATCCGGTAAAGGATATAAATGTTTTAATGAAGACTTTCGAATAACGCGCATCCCACTTGCTGTATCTTTTACTTTAGATGAGGATAGGATAGATAATAAGGTTGCAAAAATAAAGTTCCCAACTCTTCGAATCAAAGGCATTTTAGATTCTTTATTGAGTCGACATCCTAAAACGACATCCGCATTTTCTCTTTTTAATAAAGTACAAAGATTCTCAAAAAATAAGGGGTCACAAGTACCGTCTGCATCTAAAAAAGCTAACAATTCTCCTTTAGATTCTTCCCATCCTTTTTTTATTGCTGCTCCATAACCTTTGTTCTTTTCTAAAATAATTAAATTTATATTAGGAAGATAATTTTGTGCTATTTTCACCGTATCATCGGTAGAGCCATCACTTACTACGGTTATCTCAACTTCTGAAACATCGGTGTTTTTTATAATTACAGGGCTAGCTGCTAATGTTCGCTCGATGATAGAAGCAATACTGTCTTCTTCATTAAGTGCAGGGATAACTATAGATAAAATCATATTATTTATTCTGAATTCAAAAAATAATGTCTTGTAAAATTAGTATAAATAAGCGACACTTGAATTATAGAAATTAAATAACTGTTCTTTCGTAGAATATTAATTAATTTTGCAGATATAATTTTACAATTAATATGGCTTTTTTTCTTTTAATTTTTATAACCAATCTTTTTGTTGCCATGTATGTAAAGAGCAAAAAGATTATCCATTCAATCATTTTAACCACACTAACATTTTCGCTTACCTTGTTAGTACTTAACGAGGGATTGAGTCTATTTCATGGTATAAATACACTAAGTATTACTATTGTTTGGTTAAGTTTAAATCTTCTATTTATTGGATATCACTATAAATTCAAAACTATTTCTACCAGTTATAAACTAATTCTTGATAGTTATGCAACAATCAAAACTACTTTGTTACAGAAAACAAGTTTAATTAGTGTAAGTTTAATTTTTATATTATTAGTCATTCAAGGGATTTTATACCCCCCGAACAACTGGGATTCGATGTCTTATCACATGCCTAGAATTATCGATTGGATTGCTCATGGTTCTTTTGAAAATTTTCAAACACATATTCTTCGTCAACTTTACCAACCCTGTTTTTCTGAATATGTAATGATGAATCTACAATTAATAACAGGTTCAGATCTGCTTAATAATTTAACGCAGTTATTTTTCCATGTATTTGCTGCTTTTGGAGTGGTGGGTATATGTAAAGAAATTGGTTTAACTAGAAAAGAACAATTCTTTGGCTTTATTCTGACGTTTTTATTACCAGAGTCGTTACTCCAAGCTTCAAGTACTCAAAACGATATATTTCATGGTTTCTTTTTAGTAACTAGCGTATATTTTATACTCCGAATACTAAAAAATAACGAACTAACGAATTATATATTTTTAGGGATTTCAGTAGGGTTGGCATTTTTATCAAAATCAATCTCATTTCTATATTTTCCGATTACCGGACTTTTTGTAGCCGGTATAGTATGCTACAAATTAATTAAATTCAATGATAATAAGCTCATCATAAATGCCTTAATTTGTTTAGTAGTCCTTGTAATTATCAACTTACCCCATTCATACCGAAACTTTCAATTTAGTGGAGACATAAGAGGCACATCCAAAGAAGAAAGTCAAGATTATATTAATGAAGAATTATCACTCCCAAACACAATTTCGATTGCTGTAAAAAACATTGGTTTACATCTTGACCCATTATTTATTGGCAATACTGGAAATGTACTGGTTGAGAAATTTCATCTAATAACAGGCTTAGATATCAATAAAAAAGGAACGAATGTTTTTGATTCAGCATTTACTTGCACCCCAGGATGGAAAAATCATGAAGATACACAACCGAATTTTTTGCATTTGTTGATGATCTGCATTTCTTCTGGATTCATTATTTATTTATGGATTCGAAAAGAGAGATCCAAGAAAACTTCAATTTTATTGATAATTCTATTTCATGCTTTTTTACAGTTTTTACTTTTTTGTTTGATGTTATCTTGGGAACCATGGAATTCACGACTACACATCCCTCTTTTTTACTCAGTAATACCCATTGTTGTAGTAGGATTTAACATCAAAAGAATAAATGTGATATATTACCTACTAACTTTTATTCTGATCGTACAAGCTTTTTACATCATCCTAACAAATTATTCAAGAGAATTTATTACAATTGAAAAACAAAATTCCACCATTGGACTGAATGAAGCGCGTTACAAAAAATATTTTACGAACAGACCTGATTTATACCCAGAATATGATAAAATCACAAACAAACTTGTATCTCAAAAAACCACTAAAATAGGACTCATCCTCCATAATGATTCATGGGAATATCCGCTATATCCCAAATTACAAAAACAAATAGTCGAACCAATTCACATTGAAGTAAAAAATTACACAACTTCTATACCTCCAAATAAATCAACGCCCGAATGTATCATTAGTGATGTCGTCAATAAAAGTCAGTTAATGATTGCAGACAAAAAATACATCAATCAATATCCAAAAAACAAGTTTATTTGGTTATATCTACCCGTAAACATTGAAAAGTAATCCAATGATAAATCCGCCTTTTTTTTCCATTATTATACCGACCTACAATCGATGTGAATTGGTGAAAAAATGTATTACAGCTATTAAACTACAAAGCTATTCAAACTGGGAATGTATCATCATAAACGATGGGTCAACAGACAATACAGCGTTAGAATTGCCAGAGATCATAAAATACGATTCAAGAATTTCGTTGATCAATCAATCAAATGCAGAACGTGCAATTTCGAGAAACAATGGAGCAAAAATAGCAAAAGGTAACTATTTCATTTTTATAGATAGTGACGATTATTTTGAATCGGAACACCTAAATAATCTTTATCAATATATTATTGTAGACCAAGAAAAAACAAAGATGTTCTTTACGAACGGAAAAGCAATTTCTAACCAAGTAGAGGAGATAATCGTAAAAAATGAAATCCCTACACCATTACCGATAGATTTTTTCTTAAAAAATGCGGTTGTACCTGCAAGAGTTTGTCTACATCATTCGATATTCAATCATTTTTCATTCGATCCTCGTACAATTATTGTGGAAGACACGGTCTTATGGACCGAAATCCTCGAAAAACATCCGATTAAATACATTCCAATAACATCCGTAATTTATCATTTACACGACGACAACTCCGTAAACATCTATAAATACAATGCTTACAACCATCGTTTAAAAGGGTTAAAAGTATTATTTTACGATAAAGAAGTTGGAAAAAAAATCCCATCAACCATCAAACGATCGCATTTGAATCGATGTTATTACGGAATATCAGAATATCACTTCTACCAAAAAAATTACGTCAGAGCAATCAATTGGATCATAAAGTCTATCATTAAATTCCCAGAATTAGACCTTAAATACAAGTTTGTCAGGTCGCTTTTTTTACTTAAATTTGCTATCACTAAACCAAAAGCAAACGAAATTCACACATAATGTTTAACCTCATAAAGAAAGCTTTTTGGTTCCCATTTTCTTCAAAAAATAAAATTGAAAAATTTCAAAAAGAAATTCGTGATATTGAATGGGACTCTTTTAAACAATTCATTAAACCAAATACATCCTTTTTAGACGTAGGATGTGGCTCTGGGGATAACATGAATCGTGCTAATAAAGAATTAGGTTGCGCTGTAAAAGGAATTGACCCCTCTCCTGGAAGTCATGGTGTTGGTAGATTTTCCGCTGAAAAAATTACATATCCAAACATCGTACAAGGCAACGCAGAACATATCCCTTTTAATGATAAAGAATTTGATATCGTATTTTGTTCACACGTACTTGAACATGTAGAAAGTGAATCGAAAAGTCTTAATGAAATAAATAGAGTATTAAAAGACAATGGTACATTGATTATTGGTATGCCTACCGCTTCAATGGCTTTGATTTCAATAATATCTCACTACATTTTCACAACACATGTTAATCTCCTCTTTTTCATCAAAAGTATAGGAAAAAAAGAAATGTTTACTCGTTTATTTCACATCTTCATCCCCGCTTCTCACAGTGTACCTAATCATAAATATGCATTTTACGACTTACACCATTATAGAATTAAAAATTGGAAAGAAATTGTTGCTAAACAGTTTACAATTCAAGAAATTATAACTCCATGTTTATATCCTTATCCGGATTATAAACAATGGTTCCCAAAAACGAGACTGAAAGGGATTAGTAGTTCTGTTTTTTTTGTTTGTAAGAAAAAATGAATACCGAATTACGTATACTACATGTAATTACAAATCTAAAGATGGGTGGTGCAGAACGACTCACGATTGATATATGTAGTCAATTAGCCAAGACTCCACATATCGTTGTAATGCTTGTTTTATTAGAAAATGAGATTGAATATGAGCTTCCGACTCACTTTAATACAGTCATACTAAAAAATAAATGTTCTTTATCTCTCAAAAAACCACATTCGTTTGATAATAATGAATTTGAATCCATCCTATTAGACTTTAAACCACACATTCTTCATTCACATCTCTTTGAATCTGAAATAATCAGTAGATATAATTTACACCAAAACATTCGTTATTTTACACACATTCATGATAATATTAGACAATTCAAACCCAAAATTAATCTTTCTAAAAAGAAAAATGTAACTGAACTTTTTGAACGTTGGTGGATTTTTAATCGCTATAAAAAAACAGCGAACAAATTCATTTCAATATCAAGAGATACAACAAATTACAGTTTAAAATATTTACCTAAAAAACTGCACGAAAACATTTTCTATTTACCAAACTCTATAAACACAACCAACTTTAAACCTTCAAATAAAATACCAACTAAAAAATTAAAATTAATAGCCATTGGTAGCTTAGTGAAGAAAAAGAACCATACTTTCTTAATTGATGTGGTTAATGAGTTAATAAAACTGCAGATGGATGTAGAACTTTCTATTGTTGGAGAAGGTAAATTGAGAGAAGAATTAACACGTAAAATTGAAAAATTAAACCTGAAACATGCCGTTCAACTTCTGGGTAATCGTAAAGATATCGCTGCTTGTTTAACAAACGCAAACCTATTCGTTCATTCCGCAACCTACGAACCTTTCGGATTGGTATTACTAGAAGCGATGGCGAGTGGCACACCGATAGTTTCCATAGACGGTAAAGGAAACAAAGAATTGATTACAAATTATGAAAATGGATTTATTTTAGACAAACCAAGTCCTCGTGTATTTGCAGAAAAAATCATTGAACTATATACAGACCAACAACTTTACCAGCAGTTTCAAAAAAGCGGAATCGAGTTTAGTCAGCAATTTGATATTAAAAACTATATCATTAAATTGCTGAACATATATAAATCATGAATTATTTCATTCGATAAAAAAGTATATTTCCATGATAAGGAAAATATTTTTTCATTACTAATTTATGACTACTAGAATATTTTAATTTTTTTCGGATTATATTTTTTATCCGTTTTGAAATTGGATTAATGTTAGGATCATTTTCATGCTCATTGATCAAAATTAAATCTATTTTATCAACTTTATGTATATATCCCTTAAGACAAGTATCAAAAGACTTACAAGTATATTTTAAGTACACATTATTGGTGAAAAATGCAAGATTAAAAGGTTCTGTTATGTTTTCCTCATTACAAATCGCGTGATTTATTGATATAGAGACTATTGAATCAAAACAATTTAACATAGAAAGTATTTTATTTTGTTTTAAATAATTTATCAAAAAAAGTTGAGTTTTAGTTGTATTTGTATAAGTAGATGGAACTGATATAGGTTGAACATATATATATATACTTATAAAAATAAGCAAAAATGACAAAACCAACCTTTTTACCTGAAGATATGTAATCGCTTTTTTTTGAATAAAAAAATTGAACTTTAATAAGGGAAATAGGAGTAAAGAAAACAGAAATAAAACAGACTTTATATGTGTAGTATTCATTGAATTCATAATTAAAATCACAAATACAAAATAGATCATTAATGGATAAAATAAAATTATACTATCTAATTTATTTAAAATAATATTTTTATAATTAGGAAGTATAAACCAATTATTCCCCAAATATGCAAGAATAGGAAAAAAAAGAAAAAAATACCATGAAAAAAAATCAGAAAAATTACCAAGTAAAAATTTAAATGATTGATTTATATCACCAATTGCATAACTAATCGTATTGTAATATCCATAAAATTCAGAGAAATGTATAAAAACATAATAACCAAAAAATAAAAAATAAAAAGTTAAAACAAACAAGAGTATAATTAACTGACTACGAGTAAAAAACATCTTATTTCTAATAAATAAAATCAAAAAAGGAATACTTAATAATCCACAATAAGCGAAAAAATTTAAACTAAAAGAAATTGGCGCAAAAAATAAAGTTAACCCAAGTATTAAATAACCAAAGTGCCTGACTTGAAAAAAGTAAAATAAAAACAAATAACCAGACATTAAATATATAGTACCAATAAATTCGGGAGTATAAGAAACTAACCCTATTCGAATATTAAATAATATAGGAAATTGAAAAAATGTAAACAACAACAATAAAATCCAAATCGCATAATACCTTGTTCGAAAAATAAGATTAAAAGAAAAACAAATGGCTAATACTGCTACTATAGACCTAATAAAAATATCATAATCATTAATCAATAATTTTGGAGAAAATAAGATAATAACAGAATTATATAAGCCCGAAACATGATTTCCTTTATATTCATAAATTGCTTGAGTAACTCTATTTTTAAAAGAGAAATCACCATCAAATTTAAAATACCTTTGAATTTGTTGATATTCATAGATATCGTAAGTATATGTAAAAATACTTGTTAAATCATTTTTTTTTTGCTCTTTAATAGATTTATGAACTACTAAATAGGATATTAGGATGAAAAAGACATATGACAATCTTTTATTTAAAATAAATCTTAAAAACATATTATTTAGGAATTTCAAATATTAGTTTATAAAAAAAATTTCATACGTAATTGTATCATACAAGCAATAAAATATTAAACCTATTTTATAAATTCAAAAATATATAAATCAGAATAGTAGCTGGATGGAATAATTTTTCGTAGCCTATATTTAGAATGAGTTTGCAAAAAAGACCTTACTTTATTTTGAATCACCAATGCCTTTCGCCCTATTTGTATTTTATTCTTGGATGTAGCATTTATAATTACGATATCAACATCACTAAGTGTTGCTACAATTTCGTTAAAATGAAAATCTATAGATTTCGGATAGAAAATGTCTTGCACATTAAATACACTTTGAAACGAATATAAAATATGACTTTTAACATACAACGCATTAATAATGGGAATTTCAATATCAGAGTCATAAAAACAACTAAATTTAAGTGTCGGATTTTTTCTAAGCTTGTATTCTAAATACGAAACAACTTTTTTTTGCGAAATATATTGATCTATTGGATGTTGACTTCGAATGCTATATAAATTAAAAAATACCAAGCAGACAACAACTAAACCCAACATAAATAAATTTATTCTTTTATAAATAGAAAAATAATTAAAATTAAATTTTAAACTTACAAATGCTAATGTCAATAAAAAAACCATAATACTCATTATGTGCGGGACATTAGTGGACTTTAAATAAAGAATTATGAATGAAAAAAAAATAACAAATGGTAATAATAACGGGTATATGTTTTGCAGTTTTCCAAAAGGTACTACTCGTTTAAAAACCAAATTGCCATAGAGTATCAAAATAAATATTAAAATACCTTCATAATTAATATAATCTTTAAATACGGATAACATAAAATTCAAAGAAAGCGATAATGTAGTGAAAGCATATGCTCCTTTTGTGTAATAATTAATAAAAGATGAAAAATAAAGTGAAACATATAAAATAAACACCAAAAAGAAAAACGCCAAACTCCATAAAATTCGCTTGCGCTGAAAAATTAAAAAACTTCTCCATGCAAAAAATAAATAGAAAAATAAAGGAAAAGAAAGTAATACTAGATAAACAAAAAAATTAAATCTGAATAACACAGAAAAGAACATGATAAGTAGACCCGAGGATATGTATTTTTCATTTATTCTGTCAATTCCAGAAAGTATAAATAAAAATCCAGACATGAGATAAATGGCAGAAATTAATTCTGGTACGCTAGAACCTAATCCTGTTCGATAATGATAAAAATAAGGTAATTGAAAAAGTAGAGCCAATAATAGTAACACCCATTTTTTATGTAAATAGTTTTTAAAATAAAAATAAAAACTAATCGAAAATAAATACACGCCTATAAAACTTCGAATAAAGATATCCCATTTAGAAACTAAAAAAGTTGGAGAGACGAAGGTTAGAAATGCAGAATATACACCAGAAATTGGATTACCTCTATACTCGTATATGGATTGGTTAAATCGATTTAATAAACTAAAATCATCATGAAAACTTTCGTATCTTTTAATTTGCTTATAATCATACATCACTCCGTCGTAAATTGGCACATGATTATTTTCAAAAGAAATAACGGAGTAAAGGGAAACACCAGTAACCTCTAAAGCTAAAAAAAGTAAGAAAAATAATATAAAAAGATTATTATTAGTAATGCGAAGTATCATGTAAATTCAAACTGATTTTTGTTAAGGCATCTATAATATGTGAAATTTTTGCTTCATCTAACTCAAAGAAAAATGGAAGCCTAACTAAGGTTTCAGAATATCGTTTACTATTCGGTAAAGTTCTACCATCATGAAGATTTGAATAATATGGACTATTTTCTAAACTTAAATAATGAAAAACAGCCCAAATATTTTTAGCTTTTAATGTTTTTAACAATTCATCTCTGTATACAATAGATGGACAACTAAAATAAAACATATGCCCATTGTTAGAGGCATAATTAGGTATTATTGGTAGGTCAAATTGTGTGGTTAAAGCCTGAAATTTCTCATAATAATTATTCCAAATTGAAATTCTTTTTTGTTGAATAACTTCTAAATTTTCTAATTGCGCCCATAAAAAGGCTGCAATAATATCCGATGGTAAAAAAGAAGAACCAATATCTACCCATCCATACTTATCTACTTCACCTCGGTAAAAAGAGGAACGATTAGTGCCCTTTTCCCATATAATTTCTGCACGTTTCTCAAATTGTACATCATTGATAACAAGCATACCTCCTTCGCCAGAAATAATATTCTTAGTTTCATGAAATGAGAAGGCAGCTAAATGACCAATACTCCCTAATGCTTTTTGTCTATTGTCTTTTTTAGAATAATAGAAGGAATCTATCGCTTGTGCTGCATCCTCCACTACATAAAGTGCATGTTGCTCTGCTATTTCCATTACTTTATCCATATTACAAGCAACACCGGCATAATGAACAACAACAATTGCTTTTGTTTTAGGAGAAATTAAAGAAGCAATTAAATCTTCATCCATCCCTGGATGATCTTTCCTACTATCACAAAAAACAATTTTAGCACCACGTAAAACAAAAGCATTTGCAGAACTTACAAAAGTAAATGCAGGTATTATTACTTCATCCCCTGCTTTAATATCCAATAAAATAGCTGCCATTTCTAACGCGTCTGTACAAGAAGAGGTTAGTAAACATCTACCAAAAGAATACTTGCTCTGAAAAAAATTCTGACATTTTACGGTATACTTACCATTACCTGAGATCTTACCAGAATAAACTGCATCATAGATATAATGCATTTCCTTACCAGTCATGTAAGGTTTATTAAAAGGAATCATTGTTTCCAAAAGTGATAGATATAAGTTTTATTTATACATGTAAAATTATACTTCTCGTACAATCTAATTGCTAAAAGATTTAGTCCTTGTGTTTCAACAAAAAGGTTTTCACACATTTTATCGCTAGCTATTTCTTCAACTTGACTTAACAATTCTGCACCAATTCCTTTTCCTTGAAAACATTCATCTACAGCAATCAATTCAATTTTAGCGTCAAAATCTTTGAAACTGAAAGACACAAAACCAGCTAATTTTCTATTAATAAACTTAACAATTATTTGGGAATAAGTATCATTTTGCAAAGATTTATTAATCCATAATTCATATAATTTTTGAAATTCAGCATTTTTGAAATTTACATCTGTTTTAAATCTAGAATGATTACCACTCAAATAAACTAAATTTAATAGATCTAACTTCGAATGTATAGTTGGATTAAAAAAAACCGGATTAGACACTATTTTCTTGGATAGATCAACTTTTTTTTTGAAAGTCAATTTTTGATCAACTAAAGTTATAAGGTTGGAATTAATTTGAGTATTGGAGAAAATAT
>Ga0315905_10005033_pt1 | contig 13490 bp, 13 predicted proteins | sample LakEriMetagenome_5_FD_203522 | JGI IMG/M metagenome (GOLD analysis project Ga0315905, IMG submission 203522) | Freshwater fungal communities from buoy surface, Lake Erie, Ohio, United States - Buoy 4 MA121 | ecosystem: Environmental > Aquatic > Freshwater > Lake | place: USA: Lake Erie, Ohio... | reverse complement strand
TAGTATGGGATTAAAAGGGAACGACGAGTTCGCTTTATAAATTTATTTAGTATGGGTTTAAAAGGGAACGACGAGTTCGCTTTATAAATTTATTTAGTATGGGTTTAAAAGGGAACGACGAGTTCGCTTTATAAATTTATTTAGTATGGGTTTAAAAGGGAACGACGAGTTCCCTTTATAAATGAAGATTGCATTTTACACTTGTTTTTTCGGCGCGGACTCCAATGAGCGAAATAAAATCCCACCTTGTCCTTCCAAACTCCATGATTGCTTTTTCTTCACCAATAATCCAAACACGTATGCGCGGTTGGAAAACACCGGTTGGACGCCAGTATTCGTGGATATACCTATCAAGAATAATTTGACAGCGGACGCAATGGATGCAAAACATTTGAAAGCGTGTCCCTACATGTATCCAGAATTGACAGGATATGATGCAACATGTTATTTCGATAGTGCGCTCAAAGTGAATACAGATGAAGTGATTGAATTGGCAACCAAGGCATTTACGTATAGCAATTACGATATGTTGATTGCGCGACATCCATTTATTAGTGCAACGTGGCCACCGTCGGCCAGAAGCGAATTTGCAAATGCAATGCTCCAGCCCAGATATGAAGCAGAGAGAGATAAATACGAGAAATATATGGAGGAACAGATTCGGTCGGGGCTTTTGGAGACAGACGACATCCATTATGCAACTGGATTTATTGTTCGGAAAAACAACATGGAAATGCGGAAGTTGGGCGAAGTGTGGTATCGACACATTTTGGCGTGCGGAATAGAATGCCAGATTAGTTTTTTCTTTGTCCAACAGATGTTCAAAGGAAAAATTTATGGGATAGAGCCATATTCGTGCTTCAAGGCATTTTAGTAGGGAAACCTACGGTTGGCGCTTCCGTCCCCTACGACCCCTTCCATTAAGGAGTCTCATCGCAATCAATTCTCTCTAAACACTCCTTGGCACAAGTGCAACAACGAATGTTGCAATCCATGACAACTTCGCATGAATTCAAGCAGAAACGCCAGCAACAAATGCATGATTTGCAAATAGATGCAACTGTTTTGGTGCATTTCATGCAACCCTTGGTTTTCTCTTCTCTCTCCATTACCTCGGGCTTTACCTCTTCTAGCTTCGCTTCATCCTGCTTCACTTCATTCAACTTTGTTTCAGCATGCTTCGCTTCATCCAACTTCGCTTCATCCAACTTCGCTTCAATTTTCAATTCGCTTGACATTTATACATTAGAAAAATATAAAATTAAGGGAACCTACGGATACAGCCCTATAAGGTGCATCGCGCCTTAAGCGACGCTCCGGAGGGCTTCCGCCTTATGATCCTTCCCTTTTTATTTATAAATTTTATTGATTCAACAATAAAAAAAGGGAAGGTTCAAAAGGAAACCGTAGGTTTCCTTTAAAATTGAACTTTTTACAAAACATTTTAGTAAAAAATATTAAAGATATCCAAACAAATAATTATAACCAGAAAATGTCCTCTAAAGAAATGCAAAAGACCATCAAGTTACTCAAGAAGATGCCAATGTACAAGGAATTGGTAAAGGAGAATAAGCAATTAACTGAAAGAATTCGTTCATTGGAATACGCGGTTCATTACTTAGAATCCAAGAATGCAAAGCTTGAGAAGAAACTCAGTAAAAAACAAAAGGCCGAGCCATTCATTGATTTCTCGCATCATAACGATGATACCGACGAACAAATATCGATTGTCATTGAGGAAGCAGATGAACAAGTTGTCATAGATGACGAAATTGTAATTGTTGAAAATACAAAGAAGAATGCATTGGATGAGTTGCTTTCAAAGTATCCCGATTATCAACAACACAAGGAAGTTGTCAAACAAGAAAAAATAGTTGAGAAAGAAATTATTGTAAATGAGGAGGAAGAAGAAGAGGAGGAAGAAGTAGTTGTCGAGGAAGAGGAAGAGGTTGTTGAAGTAGTTGAAGGTGAGGAAGAGGAAGAGGTTGTTGAAGTAGTTGAAGGTGAGGAAGAGGAAGAGGTTGTTGAAGTAGTTGAAGGTGAGGTCGAGGAGGAAGAAGTTGTTGAGGAGGAAGTTGTTGAAGAAGAAGTAGTTGAAGAGGAGGTTGTTGAAGAAGAAGTAGTTGAAGAGGAGGTTGTTGAAGAAGAAGTAGTTGAAGAGGAGGTTGTCGAGGAGGAAGAAGTTGTTGAGGAGGAAGAAGTTGTTGAGGAAGAAGTAGTTGAAGGTGAAGGTGAGGAGGATGTGTATGAAATCCAAATCAATGGAAAAACATACTATGTCACCAATGAAACCGACAGTATCATTTACGAAGCTGATGAGGAAGGCGAAATCACAATTGAAGCCGGTGCTTACAAGAACGGAAAGCCTGTATTCAATTAAAGGGAACTGCGTTCCCTTTTGAACCTTCCTTTATACCTCGCTTCGCTCGGAGGCTAACCTTAATTGAAGATTTAAAAGCTAACCGTATGTTAGCTTTTAAAAATATATTTTTTATGTTATAACAAGGGAACTACGTTATTCAGCGAAGCTTCCGCCCTATGACCCCTCCTTCAAATAAAAACCTCTAGTTCGGTATAAGCTAAGGAGGGTTCAAAAAGGAACTACGTTCCCTTTAAGGAAGGGGTCATAGGGGAAACCGTCGGTTTCCCCTACTTTATAGAAACCGCATCACCATGGTTGATTTGCGCTTTTTATACTGCAACGGGCGATTTCCATTTTTCAGGTCATATACAAATTTGGCCTCACTTACTTCTTCGTATCCAGTTTTAAAATCGGTGATATTAACAAAATCCGTTTTTTCATCAATATTGTAATCCAATTTCCAAATAGTGTAAAGCCCCTCGTTTGTATTTTTGGAAAATTTCTCAAAATCAAATTTGTTCATTATGCGTTCTGTTCCATGTTCAAAATGCACGATGTTTTCACTATCGTTTATTTTAAAAAAAACGTCACGATTAATCTCAATTCCAGCATTGATTGCCCGTTGTTGCAACAAATTGTCCTCGTATCCCCAGCCCCAAAAATTGGGGAATCCCCCAATGCGTTCAAAATCTCGACCCAAAACAGAGATAATTCCACCAAGTGTGTAATTGTACCCGTAAAAATGCTTTATTTTATTTGCCGTAGTTGCATATGGCAACATATTTTTGCGCGCAGGCATATTATCCACGTCATTGAACACAAATGTGATATTTTTGTAATCATTGGGGTAAAGCCTGGATGCAACAATGAAGCCAATGTTTTTCATCGCCCCGCGATTGAATTCGCGCGTGTCTTGCTGATGAATAAACATGTATTTGTATGAATCCGCTGGATAATCCTCCATAACCATTTTCATATGATTTTTGAAATTTTCTAAATGGGCTTCGCGGTTCCGATATGGAACAATAAAAATAATCTTGGGAGAAGAAATTGGTTCGCCTGACATTTTACTTACTATATGGTTTTATTTATTTTAGGGGAAACCTACGGTTTCCCCTATGACCCCTTCCCTTATCCGAGCGAAGTGATGTATAAACAAAGCAAAAAAAACTAACCTCCAATGGCGCGCCTCCGAGCGAAGCGAGGTATAGAGGAAGGTTCAAAAGGAAACCGTAGGTTTCCTTTAAAATTTCTTCATAACACACGGCGGAATCAAATCATTCTTGATTAATTCTAATTTGCGATAGCATTTGCTAATTGTGACTTCGCTCACTTTGCAAACAGTAGCGATATCTGCCTTTGACTGGCTCATATTGAATGTTTGGCACACAAAATAAATAATTCCCGCCGCTATCGAATGGGGCGTGTTGTCTTGAATGACATTCGCCTTTTCCACTTTGGATGCAATGAATTTACAAAGCATTGTATGGTCTTTGGTCACATTCAATTTGCTGCAATACCTGTCAATGAATGCACTTGGCAAGGTAACCCCCAAATTGGCAACTTCTATTCCATTGTTACGCTGGACATTATTCAGAATCTCTAAAGCCAGACTGCATCCATGGGTTGCACTCGCATTATCTAAATTGAATACCTCGGCAATTTCATGGGGTGTGCGCGTGCAACCATTTAGCCTACATGATATGTAGATGGATGCTGCCTTGATACCGTCGCGATTGCATCCGCGAAACATTTTTTGTTCGGATATGTCTTTGTGAATGGCGAGTGCATCATCCACAAATATTTTAGGAATACCGGCATTTTGCGCCATTGTGCTTATATACATAAATTCATTGTAAAGTGATTTTTCTCTATGGGGAATCGATTGCCACTCGGTCCATTTGCCGATTTTGCGCATTTCATACGAGGATTTGCTGTTGTACATAACTTTGCATCCAAGCGATGATTCCTGCAATAATGGATTGATTGGGTTGCCACATCGAGTTGGGTCGGATGAATTTTTGTCGTCGGCGCCGTAAAACCGCCATTCGGGGCTTAAATCCACAACGTCTTTGAATATTCGTCCGCACTCGGGATTGACACATGTGGGAAATCCGTCATCCACATTCATTAGTATGGAATTGCAACTGGTGCAAATATCGGGATTTGATTCATAAACACATTCCACTTCAGATGGAGTGGTTTCATTTTCATTGTCGAGAATTTCCCAGATTTTGTTTTTTTCTAAACTGGTTAGCTGGCTCTTTCTCTTTTTTGTTTTGGATTTTGTTTTTTTTTCAATTTGATATTCTTCTTCCATTATAAGTATTTAATAAGTATTTTAGTCTAATATTGAACGCAAGATATGTTTATATTCTTTGCATTTATTCTTGGATTAAACTTCAATTTTACACAAGCGATTTTTGAAATTATATAAGCATATAGTAATAAGAATGAATGGATTCATTGATAAAATAAAAAATACTCAAAATGAAATGCAAACCGAAATGCGTAAAGCCAATGATAATCTGGGTAAAAAATTTGACGAGTCGAAAGAAAAACTGAACAATGCATTGAATAAAGTAAATGATATTAAAAATATGTTGCCGCCAACCGAAGAGGACATATTTCGCAATGATTTATTACTCTTAAGCACTCAACCTGATTTTCAAGAATATTTTGCACAAAAAGTGAGTCAAAAATTGATTTTGCAATTTTACAAGATTTTGCCAAAGTTGGGAAGTTTTTCAAATAATTATTCTAAATTATTGGAAACATCACAAATTGCACCATTTGAAAATGAAGATATTTCCGAATTTTTTACAGGAGTTACGCCAACTATTACAATAACTCCATGCACGAATGTTACAACCGTTGATAAATACAATTTAATAAAAGAAGAAAAAATAAAAAAATTTCTGTATGATGCAATGGTAATATATACGGATGCGATTCGAAAAGATTTTCAAAAATTGGCAGATGTAATTGCGGAATGCAAAACATTGGAAAAGATTCGGTTACCAAAAAGAAGTGCAATCATACAAATTGAAGAAGTTCGAAGAATTTTTGAAACATCGTTTATGAATGGTGGATTACACATACCAGATGGGCAACAAATAGACAAAGACAATAAAGCCTACTTAAAAAACGGCAGCATTATCAAATATGCACCATTTATGAAAGATATTGTATTTTACACGGTAAAAATTGATGCAGCCGGAAAAATGACATTAACCGATTGTTCTAGTGAAAAGAATTATATTGATATCGACAAAATATTGGATTCTAAAAAATGCACTCTTGTATCAGAGACAGAAGACCCCAATAATAGTTGCAAACAAATGCAACTAAAGATAAATAAAAAAGACCTGGATGATTATTTCTATAATGAAATTCTATTGAAAATACTGATTAAAAATGAAAGTCAGTTTTTAAAATGTTTGAGAACCATGCTTTCCCCAATATTGAATGCAGTTTTGACAAAACTTTATGGATTTGCCGAAATGCCATTTCAACCAATCAATATTGGTTATTCGGAGAATTCTTATACAATGAAGAATGATGATGTCAATAAAACAATTGGATTTTTAGTTTGTGAAATTGAAAAAATCCAAATTACTGACTTGAATCCATTCATGAATGTTGCAGAATCTTTGTTTGAAAAACAAATAGACCAATTGAAAAAACTGTCCATTAAAATTAAAAAAAAAATGGAAAATGAAACGGATAAGATTATTCTTGAAAAACTTGAAAAAAATATTCAAGAAATTCAAACAAAAGTTGGAGAAATTGAAAACTATATCAAATCGGAAACCACAAAAAAAAGGGAAGAAGAAGCAAAAGCAAAGGCAAAAGAAAAAGAAGAAGCAAAAGCAAAAGCAAAAGAAGAAGCAACAACAAAAGCAAAAGAAGAAGCAGATGCAAAAGCAAAGGCAAAAGCAAAAGCAAAAGAAGAAGCAGATGCAAAAGCAAAAGCAAAAGAAGAAGCAACAACAAAAGAAAAAGAAGAAGACGCAAAATATGAACAAATAACCAAAAGTGCCACTTATAGCGCAAGTGGAATAGATTATTATGTTAAAAAAGATGGAAAATATCAAATAAAAGGAAGAGCAATAGAAGTTACAAAAAAAAGCTTTCTAACAAATTTAACATTTAAAAATGTCGGTAATTATTATGTTACCATATCCGAGAAATGTTATGTAAATAAAGAAGATTTGAAGGAGGATGCAAATAAACAAAAAGCGGAACAAGATGCTAAGGAACAAGCTGATAAAGATGCTAAGGACAAAACTGAAAAAGAAGCTAGGGAAAAAGAAGCCAATGAAAAAGATAAACTACAAAAAATAAAAGATGCACCATATAAAATTCTTGGTTTGAAAAACACTGCAAATAAAGATGAGATAACAAAAGCATACAGAAAATTGGCAAGAAAATATCACCCAGATATAAACAAAGATCCAGAAGCAATCCAAATATTTCAAGCAATAGTCAATGCAAAAGATATTTTACTTCAAAACCCAATACCCGAAATTAATAATAAATCAATACATAGTTATAAAAATATTATAGATCAAATACCAAAAAAAGAACAATATGAAAAAGATAAAAATATAAAAATTGGAGGAAAAACACGTAGTTCCCCTACCAGAAAATCTTCTATTCGGAAATCTTCTTCTCGAGTTTCTCGAAAAATTCGGCGTCATAAACGAACTTCCCGGTAGGTTTGTAATTTGAAATGGGCGTGAAAGTCTTCGTCTCTTTCTTTGTCTCTTTCTGGAAAAGTCGGTCATTCAACTTATCTTCTGTTACTTCTTCCAGCTTATCAATAACATTGCCATTCTCATCCACAATTAACCCCATTTTCTTCTTGATTTCCGTTCGCACATAAGATGGAACAAAATGCGCCCACGAAATGAAGAGAGAATTTGGGTGCATATATCGAATATAGAATTTGTTGTCCTCCAACTTATCCACTAAATATGCGATGCAATCGGACTGTTGATAAACGGGTTCGCCAAAAATATATTCGGGAACGGTGAACCAAATGTATTTTTCTCCACTGCGACTGCGTGCAGTAATTTTAATCTTGTTGTGGATGCGGTTCAGAATTTTATTGAAGATTGACACTTGTTTCATATCCTTCTTCTGCTGTTTTTCGTATAATTCATCAATATTGATTTTGCCATCGGTTTCTTCTTCGGTTGGTAGTAAAAAGGCCATTATTATATAATAAACGGGATTTTATTATATAAACATTTACCGCTTAACTAATAAAAATATGGATGCAAATAATGAAAGGAGGGATTTAAAGGGAACCTTGGTTCCCTTTAGTATTGTCATTAACGGAGGTGCAACTATCATTTTCAATGCTTATGGAGCACTAAAACAATCCAACTTATCAGGTATTTGGTCACACAAATCTGTCAATTCTTATTATGGAACGTCAGCTGGTGCAATATTGTCGGTCATTTTGGCTTTACAATACGAATGGGAGGAAATAGACGATTTTTTGATAAAACGTCCTTGGCAAAATGTGTGGAAATTTAATGTGTTAAATATTTACGACTATTATTTAAAAAAAGGCATCTATGGAATTGAAATATTCCACGATATATTTGGCCCTTTATTCAAGGGAAAGGATTTGGATATATCTGTTACATTAAAAGAATTTTACGAAGCCACTGGAAAAACTATCTATATATATGCAGTCAAACTTTCTACATTTGATATTGTCGAGTTTTCTCACAAAACACATCCAGACATGAAGGTGCTAGATGCCGTACATGCTAGCTCAGCGTTACCAATTTTATTCAAACCCGCCGAATATAATGGTGAGCTTTACACGGACGGAGGATTTCTTATCAATTATCCTTTGGCCAAATGTACAGAGGACCCAGCAACTATTTTGGCGGTTCAAAATATTTATAATGAAAGCAATACGAACATCAATGAGGTGAATGGGCTTTTTGAATATCTTTCGTATCTATTAAATATGGTGACTTCCAAAAACCAGTGTATTCCAACAGTAAAACCCGGGTATGAAATTTTATTGAATACCGGATTCATTGACTATACGTCAATTTTTAAATTAGCGAATAGCCCTGAGGAGAGAGAAGCGCTTATAAAGAAAGGCGCTGAAGATGCAATTGCATGTTTAAGCGAACTCGTCGATTCAGCGAAGCTTCCGCCCTTATAATCCCATACTTAAAAGGGAACCCTTAGTTGGAACCATTATATTATGTTATTATTAGTATGGGTTCAAATAGCCGTCAGGCTACGCCCTTACCTTTGAATAAAGTCCTCTAGATTCTCCTCGGTAATCTTGGCATCAAATTCGTAGGTGTTGCCGTCCTTCAGCATTTTCACGGTAGGATACGAAGTAATATTGAACTGGCTAATCATTTGGGCAGTCTCCGGCTTTTCCGCATCCGTGCAATCGACAGGGACACAGATTACTTTTGAACCATTGATTACTTTGCCATCATACTTGTTGGTGAATTGGGACCAAACAGGCTTTGCCTTCTTGCAATGGGGGCACCAGTCAGCAAAGAAAAAATAAACAGTCGTCTCCTTGGATGCGCTTGGCTGGTAGATGTCGGCATTGGCTTTAGGTTTGGATTTTCCCCATTTTCCATAAGCATAATAGCCCGCTACCAAGAATACGCCTAAAAGTACTAACATAATAATTTTACTGTAGTAAGGTCGGATGTATTGAGAAATCGTTTCATAAATATTTGCCATTGTATATTGTTTATTAACATTTAATCAACCAAGAATAAAACTAATTTACAATTTTTATTTTCTCAAGACTATTTAAAAGAGAAATGTCCAAAACCAGAAAAAATGTCTTCACTGAAGAAGATTATAATAGCAATGATGGGTTTCTCACATCGATTTGGGGCAACAGTGCATGGCATTTACTCCACACCATTAGTTTTAATTATCCAGTGAATCCTAAACCAAAAGATAAGGAGAATTATCGCAATTTCATTTTGAGTTTGAAAAATGTGTTGCCGTGTGGTAAATGCCGAAACAATTTGAAAGAGAATTTCAAGAAGTTGCCATTGAGAATGGCGGATATGAAGAATCGGGAAACATTTTCCAAATATTTGTTTAATTTGCACGAACTTATAAACACTATGTTAAGCAAAAAATCCGATTTAACATATGAAGAAGTTCGCAATACTTATGAGAATTTCCGTTCTAGATGCATCAAGGGAGAAAAACCCAAAAAAACATTGAAGAAAAAAGAGAGTGGATGCACACGACCACTTTATGGAAAAAAGGCAAAATGTTTGTTGCGAATTGTACCCCAGGAAGAAAAAGAGAAACCGTTTCAAGTGGATTCTCAGTGCATTAAAAAACTTGTTTAAAACCTATGGTTTCTTTTTTTTCTGTAATACTCTATAATGTGGTTAGACGATTTGATTTCTTATATCCGGTCTTTTTTTAGAAGAAATCAAAAAAAAACAGAATGCATAAATGTGGATGAATATGAAACCATGCATTTATTTGAATTTGGAGACAAAGATTTGTAATTGTTTTTAGGGAAATCACTTAATAAAAAGGAAGGTTCAAAAGGAAGGTTCAAAAGGAAACCTTGGTTTCCTTTAATGTATTCATAAAATATATAATGTCCGCTAGACTAAACATGAATGAAAAAAGAAACATCTCGTGGAAAGGCCAAACATTCAACCAAGTGGTTGCCGGGCTAAAAATGAACACCAATACATTCAGTACAACATCTACAAAAGGTTTCTTTTTGGCACCTCCTATAAAACATTATCGTAGAGAAATTGCAAACACAAACTCTAGTTGCACAACCCGCGCCAATCTGAATGGCGACGTTTTTTTCCAACCAGGTGGAACCATTCACAATAGTAAATCTTCTGTTTCTCCGTCTTACGTCTCTGAATTTAATTTGACCGTTAGCCATACAGAGAGACCGACTGGCAATTGTGATGCACCAGCATGCAGTAAATCCGCCGACGCCAAGCGCCGTGTCCGCAGTTCCGGAAATATTAAGCGAAAGTTTTCCGCTTCAAACGACACTTATTATACTTCCAATAATGAGTATTTGATAAGTCGAAACCGAACTGTGAAACAGAATGAGGTCTTCAGTATCCGTTACGGCAATGCCAGTTACAAACCCGGTTCTCCTGAAAGTATTCCCAACATTTACACACCCAATGGAATCAACCATTGTGCTAAGGTCGCCATCAAAGGCTTTAGTTCAACTCCGCTTTTCCAATACCAATGGGTTGATGCAACCGTGAATAATTTCAATATTGCCGACGGAAACTACGATATAGGCGAACTCAATTTACTTTTCCAAACCACACTTATGAACCGAGGTCATTATTACAATGACACCTATAATGGTAGTAAAGTATTTTTGTTTAATTTTGTTTATACTACATTTACCGACAAAGTCCAAATCCAGTGCTTTGCAACTGATATTACAATTCATCCTGACATCAGATACACGGTTCCAAATGGTTCAACTTGGGTCAAACCCGCTGGAACCATTGTTCCAGTGATACGAATTTTGAATAATGCTTTCCAAACAATTTTAGGAATATCGGCGGGCAATTATCCTTTAGCTGATATTAGCGGAAATACTGCCGGGCAAAGAGACCAAACCCAGCCGGCAACACGTTTGTCTGGATATCCGGGTCACATTTATAATATTTACACTCCAGGACTTTCGTCCACAGTTATTGCTGCATATGGTACAAGCGTACCTGCTTATGCAAATGGAAACCAGGGCAACCAGTTTAAGACTGGAACTGCCAACCCAACCATCGGAACACCATATGTTCCATTGTATTACAAACCGAGCAACAGCAAATTTGCATCGCAAGGTGGTGTGGATTCGAGCGCGCGCTTAACCAGACTTAAGTATGATACGGTGACAAACTCGGCAAATACATTTATGACAGCGTATGGAAAACACACCGCGAATGCATTGGCTTATGGCGTTTCTTCGCCTGGATACACCATTAAAGATAAGGTGGGATATCCTGCGGCTAGAACACCGACCGTTTTGCGCGGTGCAGTTACGGCGTGTGATACTACCAATATTCGTGGGGGGTAGGGAAACCGACGGCTTAACGACCCCTTCCCTTAATATGGAAGGTTTCTTTTAAGGAGGGTTCATAAGGGAACTATTAGTTCCCTTAATATGGAAGGTTTCTTTTAAGGAGGGTTCATAAGGGAACTATTAGTTCCCTTAATTGTATAATGGACGAAAAAGAAAAAGAAACTCAAATCACCATTCAAATCTTTGCACTATTCACCTTTGCATGGGTGATGATTGGTCTCATTGCATTTATATGGTCAATCTACTGCTTTGGCAAAGCCGGAACCATTTTCCAGAAATTTGTGGGCATTATTATGGCAATGTTTATGGGACCGCTGTTCTTCTTTTATTATAGGTACAGCCCCACTTACTGCAAGTAGGGAAACCTACGGTTAAGGCACCCTTCGGGTGCCGACCGTCGGACGCTTTGCGTCCTTTCCCCTACGACCCCTTCCCTTTAGTATGGGATCATAAGGGAACGACGAGTTCCCTTAAAGGGATTTAAAGATAAATTATTAGATTTTGTATAAAATGTTCATTAATCAAAATCTGCTCCAGTTTTACCCCAAGTACATGCATCTGCGTATTTTCGTAGATAATAACCAAGAGTTATACACCAAGTACTACGATGCCATTTACAATCACAATTCAAAAATAAACAGTAATCCAGTTCATATTGACGCCGGATTTGATTTATATTCACCATACGACAATCTGGTATGCAGTTCCGAAAATGTGTGCAAGTTGGATTTCAAAATCAAGTGTTCCGCGCAAATTGTAGAGAAGGATGCAAGTGGTATTAACACTTACAATACTGGTTACTATATGCATCCCCGGTCCAGTATTTCCAAGACTCCATTACGTCTAGCCAACTCAACCGGTATTGTGGATTCTGGATATCGCGGACCCCTTATTGGAATGTTTGATTGCATAAGACCCCAATACACGGTGGAGAAATTCGACCGTCTTATCCAGATTTGTGCTCCCAGTTTAATGCCTATTTTTGTAGAGTTGGTAGATAGAATAGAGGATTTAGGTGCAGACACTATTCGTGGAGAGAGGGGGATTGGGTCCTCTGGACGATAAATGTCTCTGTATAAATGGCTTCTGAAATTTGATGAAAATACGTTTTGCATATTTTTACCAAAAAAAATCTCCACAATAATAAATCTCCACAATAATAAATCTCCACAATAATAAATCTCCACAATAATAAATCTCCCAAATATTTATCAAATGGACGATTCAGAGAAATTTGGAATTGATATTACTGAAATTGCTTCGGAAACCCAAAAACCAATTGATTTAGAGGAAAATACATCCGTCATTAGTTCCGAAGGATTAAATACCGATTATATAATTGACAATCTCTCTCCAACATGGGGAATTATGCTCACTGTGCAAGACAATCTTAATTTGCGAATTGGAACCCAACTTAAGAAGAAATATTTCAATGCTGGGTTCTGGAATTATATTTCAACACCCATTAATTTCACAATTACACTATTTACGGCACTTTCCGCTGGTCAAACTGGGTCTGGTTCTAATTTTTTATCTGCCGACCAATTATTTTATGTTTTGTTGGCCACATTCATTTTGTCGATTATCAACACATTTTTCAAATTGAAAGAAAAAGCGGAGATCAATTATAATTCTGCAAAATCGTGGGAACTTTACGCCGCAACATTTGAAAAAATATATTTCACACCGATAGAGAAAAATTCGGATGTTGCCAAAAAACTTCAAGAATATAATACACTTATTTCCAAAATCAATGAAGAGTATGTGGAAGAAACTGTGGAATATGTGAATTACATAACCGAGCTCTTTTTTTATTTATTCAGACTTTGCCGGATTTACAAAGACTATCGACATTTAGGAATTAAACGCAGACACTGGATATTGGACGGTTCAACTGCGGATTTTTACAAACAACATGTAGAATATTATATTGATAGAGATGATGGAATTTGTTACAAAGGATACGAAATTGATTCCAAAATATTTCGCAAAAATTTGAATCAGATTGAGAGAAATGAAAAAAGC
>Ga0315905_10005032_pt1 | contig 13492 bp, 18 predicted proteins | sample LakEriMetagenome_5_FD_203522 | JGI IMG/M metagenome (GOLD analysis project Ga0315905, IMG submission 203522) | Freshwater fungal communities from buoy surface, Lake Erie, Ohio, United States - Buoy 4 MA121 | ecosystem: Environmental > Aquatic > Freshwater > Lake | place: USA: Lake Erie, Ohio... | reverse complement strand
CGTCGAAAGGACAACCCCGACAAGGTCACCATGTACGCCAAGGGCGGCAAGGTTAAGGCAAAGCGTATGGCTGAAGGCGGTAGCGCCAAGGATGAGTGCTACTCTAAGGTCAAGGCGCGCTACAAAGTCTTCCCTTCGGCCTACGCCTCCGGTGCTATCTCTAAGTGCCGCAAGGTCGGTGCCAAGAACTGGGGTAACAAAGGTGGCAGTTCGTAAAACCGAGAAAGGCGCGTCGCTTAAGCGCTGGTTCCAAGAAGACTGGAAGGACGTCCGTACGGGTAAAGCCTGCGGGCGTCAGCCCGGTGAGAAGCGCGGCACACCCTACTGTAGACCTAGTAAGCGTGTTTCTGATAAGACCCCCAAGACGTCGTCGGAGATGACTCCGGCGGAAAAGAAGACGCGTATCGCGCAGAAGAAACGGTTGGGGCAGCCTCCCGGTGCGCCTAAGCGCGTGGAAGCGGCGCGGAGGAAGTAAATGACGACATCCAGTACCACAGCGTTTAATCTTGATGTTAACCTCCTCATTGAGGAGGCTTTTGAGCGTTGTGGTGCTGAACTGCGTACGGGTTATGACTTTCGCACGGCGCGGCGCAGCCTGAACCTGCTGACTATTGAGTGGGCAAACAAGGGCATCAACCTCTGGACCATCGAGCAGGGGCAGATCGCTATGGTGCAGGGGCAGATCGCCTATGACCTGCCGGCGGATACCATCGACCTGTTTGACCACGTCATCCGCACTCAGTCGGGGCAGTCGCAGACGGACATCAACATCAACCGCATCAGCGCCGATACCTACCTTACGATCCCTAACAAGAACGCGCAGGGTCGGCCTATTCAGGTGTGGATCAACCGTCAGTCTGGTGCGCAGAACCCCTCTGGCATCCAGTATCCGAGCATCAACGTGTGGCCTGCCCCGGATCAGAACAACTTCTACACGTTCGTGTACTTCCGGCTGCGTCGTATCCAAGACGCGGGCGAAGGTGTTAGCACACAAGACATCCCGTTCCGCATGTTGCCTGCTATGGTTGCAGGGCTCGCGTACCATCTTTCGCTTAAAATCCCCGGAGCACTCGAACGCTCCGTTATGCTCAAGAGTATGTACGACGAAGCTTGGGAGCAGGCCGGAGACGAAGACCGCGAAAAAGCACCGCTGCGTCTCGCGCCGCGTATAATGTTCTACTGAGTAGATGTTATGCTCACTCCCCTGCTTTTTATCGTGTGGGTTGCGGGGTTTTTTGACGGTGAAGGCTCTGTTTTCGTTGAGGTAGCTAAGAGCCAAAACACCCGGCGTGGGGTACGTAACTCACTAACTGCGTCGATTACTCAGACGTCTATTCCATGCCTTAATCTGATTAAGGAGCAATTTGGCGGTAATATAGCAGCGATAACCGCGAGCCGCCGACACAACATGAACAACTCTGTATGTTACATATGGCGGGTACGTAGTAAAGATGCGATAGCGTTCCTTGAAACCATAGCTCCTTATGTGGTAGTGAAGAAGGAGCAAGTAGAGTTAGCGCTCCAGTACCCCCTTACATCGGCAGACGGTAGGAAATATGCGGGTCCCTACAACTCCCTACCTGACGAGGTTCATAACCGACGCATGGAGATAGGACAAAAACTTAGGGACATCCGGGCGTCGATGAAGACGGCTTCGGTAGTTAGGGAGGATGTAAGTGCCTAATCGCTTCGCCTCTGGTAAGTACGCGATTTCGCAGTGCGACCGCTGTGGCTTTCGCTTCAAGCTGAAAGAACTGAGGTCGCTCGTCATCAAGACGAAGAACGTCAATATCCTAGTGTGCCGCTCCTGTTGGGAGCCGGATCAGCCGCAGCTTCAACTTGGCATGTACCCGGTGGATGACCCACAGGCTATCCGTAACCCGCGTCCTGATACGACCTTCTGGCAGGCTGGTTTGACGGGTATTCGGACGCAGCCAAACACGCTACCGACCGCAGATGTAGACGCGTTTGGTACTCCTTCGCAGGGTAGCCGCGTCATCCACTGGGGGTGGGACCCAGTAGGTTTTCAAAACCCCTTGGGTTTGTGGGGTCTTCCTGATACATTAGTAGGCAATGGTCAGGTCGGTACCGTGACTATTCAGACGACGGAGAATTGACATGGCTAAGGGCGGTAAGACTAACGACCAGATGATGAAGCTCGGACGTAACCTTGCTAAGGTTGCAAACCAGAAGAGCGGTAAGAAGCCAATCAAGGATATGGGAAAGGTCGATAAAAATGGCTGAATATAACCAACCCAAGCCGTCTCACGAGCCTTTGGGCAACAGCGGCTATCCGAACAATGTGGCTAATACCCAGACCGTGAAGACTCGTGGGACCGGTGCAGCTACTAAGGGCACGAATAGCAGCAAGAAGATGGGCTAATGAACTACGCTCAGCTTGTTGAGACCATCAAGGGTTACACCGAAAACGACTTCCCGGACACGGCGGGGTCGGGTGGACTCACTTCGACTGAGCAGATCGACACGTTTATCGTCAACGCCGAAGAGCGCGTCTTCAACACGGTCCAGCTTCTAGACCTGCGCAAGAACGTGACGGGCAACTGCACCGCTACCAACAAGTATCTCTCGGTCCCTTCAGACTGGCTTTCTACCTTCTCGATGGCGGTGATTGACCCCAACACGGGGTCTTACGAGTTTCTTCTGAACAAGGACGTCAGCTTCATCCGCTCCGCGTTCCCCAACCCCAACGTGACTGGGCCGCCGTCGTACTACGCCTATTTTGACGCAGACTCTTTCATCCTCGGGCCCACCCCCGATCAAAACTATAGCATAGAACTCCACTACTTCTACTACCCGCCGTCTATCGTGACTTCCGGTACGTCGTGGCTTGGAGACAACTTTGAGAGCGTGCTCCTTTACGGCGCGCTGCTAGAAGCGTATACGTTCATGAAGGGTGAAGCTGATGTGATCGCCGGATACCAAAAACGGTACGACGAAGCATTGGCCATGCTCAAGCAACTTGGCGAAGGGAAGAATCGCCAAGACATGTATCGCAGTCAACAAGTGCGGTACCCGGTGAGGTGATATGATTGATTCCGTAGGAACAATGCTGGGCGGCGACGTGATGGTAATGACCACGCAAGGTCGTGGCTTCACGCCCGAAGAGATTGCTGAACGTGCTCTCGACAAGATCATCTATGTTGGGGGCAACACACATCCGGCTATCAGGGACCAAGCGGAGGCGTTCAAGGACTCCATCCGTCAAGTGCTCGTCCATTACCTGCACGAGGCTGTCCGGTCCCATAACGTGACTCTGGTGAACAAATTTCACAAGGCCGGGCACTCAGAGTTCATCCCCATCTTAGACAGTTAAGGAGACCTACATTGGCTATCACGCAGGCAATGTGCACCAGCTTCAAGGCTCAGCTTATGCTGGCTGTGCACGACTTCCGCCCCACGGGCGACACTGGCGCGGACACGTTCAAGCTGGCGCTATACTCGTCTACCGCTTCGCTTGATGCGAACACCACGGCGTATACCTCGTCAAACGAAGTTTCGTCGTCGGGCACCAACTACACCGCTGGCGGCGGCTCGCTGACCAACCTCGGTGCAACGGCAGTCAACACGAACACGGAAACGGGTACGGGCTTTGTTGACTTCGGTGACCTTACCTTCTCTAACGCGACCATCACGGCTCGTGGCGCTTTGATCTATAACACCACGCCTTCGGCTAACTCGAACGCCAACACGGCGCTTACGAACGCCTCGGTCTGCGTGTTGGATTTTGGTTCAGACAAGACGGCAACGGCGGGTGACTTCACTATCATCTTCCCGACCGCCACTAACACCACGGCCATCATCCGGATTGCTTGATGATCGAAGAACTTATTAGCCGAGTGTTTTACGCTCGCAACGTGGCGCATTTCGAACATTGGACTGCCAATGGGGTCGGTGCGTTTTCGCGGCATGAAGCACTCGGCAAGTTCTACGATGAGGTGATTGACGCCATCGACAAGCTCGTCGAGGCGTATCAGGGTGCGTTCGAACTGATTGGGTCTATTAAAGCACCCAAGACCAAGGCGGATGACATCCTGCTTATTTTGATCGAAGACGCTGAGTGGATCGAGAAAAACCACGAGGCTATCTGCAAGGGCAACCGGGCGGTAGCCAACCTCATTGATGGGGTGACGGAAGTTTATCTCACGACGATCTACAAGCTCCGAAACCTGATGTGAGGTAGCAATGGCCCTCGTTCTCGCTGATCGTGTACAAGACCTGACTTTAACAACAGGGACGGGTACCGTTACCCTCACTGGTACGCCTACTGTGGGCTATCAATCGTTTGGGGCAGCCATCGGCAACGGTAACACCACCTACTACACCATTACTGGTGGGTCTCAGTTTGAAGTCGGTATCGGCACCTACACGGCGGCGGGCACGTCTCTCTCGCGTGATACGGTGCTTTCCTCCAGCAATGGGGGTGCGCTTGTTAACTTTAGCGCAGGTGAGAAGACGGTTTTTGTTACCTACCCGGCTGAACGGTCAGTAAACGCGGATGCGGCTGGCAACGTCAACATCAGCGTCACGGGCAACGCGGCGACGGCTACGCGGGCTACTAATCTAGCTTCTGGCGCTGCGGGCTCTGTCCCCTACCAAACGGCGGCTAACACCACGGCGTTCCTTGCATCGGCTTCTGGTGTCCTTGTTGGCGGTAACCCACCGACGTTCTCCACGACCCCGACGCTTACGGGTACGAACTTCACTGCAATCCCTAACGCTGCGCTAAGCAACAACGCGGTTACCATCGGCAGCACAGCCGTGGCTCTCGGCGCTACATCTACAACTCTTGCTGGCCTGACCTCGGTTACGTTGACTCAAGACCCGACATTGGCGTTGCAGGCGGCAACCAAGCAGTATGTAGACAGTGCCGTTTCATCAGGCATTCACTTCCACACGCCGGTACTAGTCGAAGCACCGGCCAACCTGAACGCGACGTATGCTAACGGGACTGCCGGGGTTGGCGCTACCCTGACCAATGCTGGCACTCAAGCCGCACTGGTCCTTGACGGTGTGACGCTCAGCGTTGCTGACCGCGTCCTTATCCACCAGCAGACGACGCAGACGCAGAACGGCATCTACGTTGTAACAACCGTGGGTAGCGGCGCAACTAACTGGGTATTGACGCGGTCTAGTGACGCAAACACCTACGCCGCCGCTAGCGCAACCGCTTTGGGCGAAGGTTCAGCCGTGTTTGTCCAGCAGGGCACGGCTGGCGCAGGTACCACTTACGTCTGCAACACCTCTGGGACCATTACGTTCGGCACGACAAACATCACCTTTGTGGAGATATCGTCGGCGCAGATTTACTCGGCTGGCACGGGGCTTACCCTTACGGGCACCACCTTCAGCCTCACCACGCCTGTAGCTACAACGCTAGGTGGTACGGGTCTAACGACCTTTGGCGCTACTAACCGTGCTATTTTCTCGTCGGGCACCACGACACTGACGGCTGGTACTCTCCCCGTTGCTGCTGGTGGTACAGGCCAAACGACCTACGTCAACGGCGAACTTCTTATCGGCAAGACCACCGATGGCTCTCTGGCTAAGGCCACGATTACTGCTAGCACGGGTATCAGTGTCACCAACGGTGACGGGTCAATCACAATCACCAACACCGCTCCAGATCAAACAGTCTCGCTGACGGGTAGCGGCACGACGACGATCACTGGCACGTACCCCAACTTCAACGTCGCCTCGGCTGACCAGTATGTAGGCACTGTTACGAGCGTTTCGGCCTCGGTTGATACGACAGGCACAGATATTGCGGTTGCGGTCACTAGCAGCACGACAACCCCCGCTATCGCGCTCAGCATCCCCACTTCTTCGGCCTCGGCTCGCGGCGCTTTGACCAGCACTGACTGGAGCACCTTCAACGCCAAGCAGGTTGCGCTTGTCTCTGGTACCAACATCAAGACGGTCAACGGTACAAGCGTTTTGGGTTCGGGTGACCTCTCGACCCTTAGCACACCTCTCGCTGTGGTTGGTAACGCTACTGCCGGCGCTGAAATCCGTCTGCCAGAAGACACGGATAATGGTTCGAACTACGTTGCCCTCAAGGCCCCTGATACCCTTGCGGCAAACCTTACGTTGACGCTACCCACGGCAGACGGCACTTCGGGTCAGGTCCTCCAGACTAACGGCTCAGGCCAGCTTGCGTTTGCTTCAAGTTCCAGTGGCACCCAGCAGTTTACGTCATCTGGCTCCATCACAGCGGGTCAGGCTGTTTCGCTTAACTCAGATGGTACTGTGTCTACGGTTACTGGGGTAAACAATGCGGAAGCGGCGTTAGGACAAACCATCGTAGACCAGAATGCCGTCGAACCGGGATGTGTAGGGTCTTTTTATGATCCCAATAACGATTGGACTATATTTGCCAAATGCTTTCCGTTTCAAAGCGTATTTAACGTCTCAACGTTCCGTGTTAACGCCGCTGGTTCAGTCAGTGTTTTTGGTAGTAGTGCAATTAATTACCCCAGTTCAATAACGGGTCAAGTCATGCCGGTTAGGATTATTCGTACCGGTACCAATCGCTATGCAGTTCTGTACTCTTACACGAACACTGAAAAGTATATGGGGTTGTTCACAGTCAACGCAACGACGGGCGCGGTAACTAACACTGGCGCCGCTAGTTTTAGTTCTAATTACTCTTCTACAATTAACTACGACATGGATTACGATCCTATTTCTGATAGGATTATAGTAGTATTTAAAAACTCGGCTGGCAACGTTACCGTTGAAGCTGTCAATCCTGCCAACGGCACCAAAACCGCGACCACACAATTCTCCACTACACCCGGCGCAGGTGACACTATCGCTGTTGCGTGCCGCACAACGGGCGGTCAGTTTTTGTTTTGTTACGCAGACGCCTTTTCTTCCGGAGTTTTTTTCCGGACGGCCACTATTAATAGCGCTGGTACGACTATAACTTTTGTTTCTTCCCCTGCGTACGCCGTTAGCTCAAGTCAAACGGGGGCAATGGGATATGCACCGTCGATTGACAGGTATATATTTATACAACATCCTTCTAGCGGGTCGCTATCACTCTATATGTTTAACACTTCGGGTTCGAACATTAATTCCACGACTATTACTTTTACAGTAGGGACTTTTAGTGCTACTTCGCTGCCACAAAAGTCGATGGTGAATGACACGCTACAGTTAGTCCAAGCCATACTGACTAACAATAGCAGTGCACCGTCACTGCAGTACGGACAAAAACCTTATACGGCGAGCGCTTTCGGCGCTTCGGCGCTTTCAGGTACCTTCCCTTCTTCGACGGCCATAAGGATAGGTTCATTTTCGCCCGCTACATCAGGTATATATACTTACACTGCTCCGGATACTGGCGGTACTAACACGCGGGCGGTAACATTTCGTCCCTTTTCGTTCTCATCAACCGCGCAAAACTTTGCCGGTTTTTCTACAAACACGGTGACGACGGGCCAAAATGCCATTGTCGCAGTGCCGGGTGGCGTGGCAACTAACCAAACTAGCTTGACACGTAATACAGAATATTACCTCAACTTTGACGGGTCTTTGGTAACAACGGCTACTCCGTTTGGGGTCGTGCTCCGGGCTACATCAACTACCGGAGGGGAAGTTATACGTCCCGTTTCTGCAAAACGCCCCGTGGCCCTTGTTTCGTTTTCAAACACGACATCTACGTTCATACCGCTAGGCGCGACAGGGTTTAGGGCCATCGAGTGCTACTATAGTATATCCTTGTCAAGCAGCAGCAACCCAACTGTTAGTTTTACGACTACATCCGGCGGCGCGGTTACTCCAACAACCACAGGGCTTTACTCGCCGGGTAGTACCACAATATCTAATACTTCGTGGAGCACCTTGTCCCCTTCAAGTGCACTTTCTTTTACAGGGCTTTACGCGGTTGATTCCTCTGTTGCGGGCAGCGTATCTCAGGGGAATTACGGCGGCCTACACTACAGCGGTAACACTAGCTCTATAGGTAACCCGGCAACCCAAATCACTTTCTCTTTCCCTTTCACCGCGAGCGGCAGTGTGATGGTGTACGGGATTCCAGCGTGACCGAACCACCATGGCTTACTGAGGCCCGCAAACATATTGGGCTACGGGAGATTCCCGGTAAGCGTCACAACTCTACGGTTGTGAACTGGGGTATTTCGCTTGGTGCTTGGTGGAAAGATGACGAGACGCCGTGGTGCGGAACCTTTGTCGCACACTGCCTTCGTTCTGCGGGACAGCCCGTACCTGCTGAGTGGTATCGTGCGCGGGCGTGGGGAGACTATGGTTCTTTGCTACGCCCCTCTCGGCTTGCACCCGGTGCCATCCTTGTCTTCTCGCGTGGGGGTAGCGGCCACGTAGGGTTTTACCTTGGCGAAGACCCGCTGTATTATCATATCCTCGGTGGAAATCAGCGGAACAGCGTAAACGCCATGCTGTTGGAAAAGCCGAGGTGTATTGCTACGCGTTGGCCACGAGGTGTCCCTGTGTACGGTGGCCCAGTACAATTAAGCGGGGGCGTTATTTCTACTGACGAAGCATAGGAGAATATATGATTGATTTCGTCTTGAATCGTTTGCGTGAGCCAAGCACCTACGCCGGCTTCGCCGGTCTGGCTGCCGCTGTCGGCATTGCTGAACCCCTGTATCAGGCCATTGCCGCTGTGGTTATGGCTGTTGCCGGTTTGGCTGCTATCTTCTTGTCCGAAAAGAAATAAAGTGAAGCTCCTTACGTCCCTGCTCAGCGTATTTGCCGCTATACTTACATGGTGGAAACAGCGGGCGCTCATTGAGCAGGGGCGTAAGGAAGCTGCATTAGACGCCGTCAAGGAGGTCGAAGCCCGTGTCGAGAAAGCTGAAGTTGCTGTGGCTACTCCCGATCCTGTGCGCAACGAGCGCCTGCGTGACCGGTTCGACCGCGCCCATAGTGGTCAGTGACTACTGCCGTATAGCCAAGCCCCTTAGCTATGATTCCGCTAGGGATAGCGCAGCGACCATAAAAGATATAGAAGAGCACAACTCTAAGTGGGTATGCCTCTGTGAGGATGACTGCCCGAAGAAGCTCTGAAGGAACCCGGCGTTAGATGTTCGGCTTTTCCCCTTTTGCTGTGGCACCTTTTGCGGCACTCGGCATCGTTGATGTTGAGGTCGAACTCACGGGTGTGCAAGGGGTGGGCCAGCTTGGTATTGTCACCCCCACGGTTGGATATATCGTTACCGGTGTTTCATCTGTAGGTGCGGTAGGTACCGTGTCCGTTACGGCTGGTGCGGGAGCCGCTGTAACAAGTGTCGTAGGCACAGGCCAAGTAGGTACGGTACAACCGGTCAACTCCGTTATCGTTACGGGCGTTTCGGCCACGGGGTTTGTAGCTACAGCTAGCGTTGATGCTGATGCGATCATTGTCGAGGACAGCGTGGTCGGTACCGGCGCAGTTGGTTCTGTGGTCGTCAAGGCGAACTCGGATGTTATCATTCAAGGGGCGCAAGCTACAGGTCAGATTGGTCAAGCTAACGTCATTGCTTACGGCACGGTTATTGAAGATGGCGTTGCTGGTACCGGGCAGATCGGCACTGTGCTTATTAGCGGTGATGCTAACTTCAGCATCACTGGGGTCCAAGGTGTCGGTCAAACGGGGACTATCCGCTACCAGAGCGGGGTGCGACCTACAGGGGTACAAGCAACAGCTACACTTGGTACGCCTTTTATCGCTATCAATATGCGTGTATACCCAACAGGTGTTTCGGCTACAGCCAGCCCAACTTCTGTCTTGGTTTGGGGGCAGATCAACGACGCTCAAAACCCGAACTGGACAACAATACCGACGTAAGGACTAAAGATGTCGAGCACTTACAGCAACCTCAAGCTCCAGTTGATGGCCACGGGCGAGAACCTCGCCACGTGGGGTAACGTCACGAACATCAACCTCGGGACTGCTGTTGAGGAAGCCATTGTTGGAACTGCCGACGTAACTTTTGCTAGCGCCAACGTCACGCTTACGTTGTCTAATTCCAACGCGACGCAGACCGCCCGCAACATGCGGCTCAACTTGATCGGGGCCACCGGAGGTGCCACTCGCAACCTCGTCGTACCCAGCATCCAGAAAGTCTACATCGTCAACAACACCTGCGCTGACTCGGTGCTGGTCAAGACGTCTGCCGGCACGGGTATCACCGTCCCCACGGGTCGCACCATGTGGGTCTACAATAACGGCACCGACGTGGTGGATGCCACATCGCACCTTACCACGCTTACGCTCGGCACTCCGCTTGCCCTTACCTCTGGCGGCGTAGGTAGCAACACTGCGTCGGGCGCTCGGTCTAACCTTAGTGCAGCGCAGTCGGGGACTAACATAGATATCACGTCGCTCCAGCCGTTGAACTATGCGGTTGAGACCGTGACCATCGTAGCCACGGCTGTGCCTAGCACACTTACTATCGACGCTATTACGCAGTCGGTACTCTACTATACCGGTAACGCCTCGGCTAACTGGACGGTTAATATACGGGGTAATAGTGGTACGACCCTCAACTCGCTGCTATCGACAGGGCAGGCGATCACTGTTGCGGTCTTTGCTACCATCAGCACCGTAGGCTACTACAATAATGTCTTTCAAGTTGACGGTGTGACCGTCGTCCCTAAATGGCAAGGTAGCGCTCCAACGGTGGGTAACACGTCAAGCGTGGACGCCTACACTTACACGGTTCTGAAGACCGGAAGCGCGACTTACACCGTTTTCGCCTCGCAAACCAAGTTCGTCTAGGGGGTACGAGGTGCCGACAATTATCACGAGAGGTGTAGCAAGTGCTAGGGGTGCGGGTACTTTTGCGCTCATACCGACACCAACGCCAACGCCAACGCCAACACCCACACCGACACCTACTCCGACGCCTACACCAACCGCACAAACGGTTACCTTCACTAGCAGCGGCTCGTGGACTGCCCCTTCGGGCGTGTCTGTAATTTCTAGTTTACAAATCTTCGGGGGCGCGTTTACGGAAGTACCCGGCCAATTTGCTTATACTACAGGTGTGATACTTCCCGTATACTCTGCATTTACAACAGGTTCTCCGGCTCTACCTCCGTCTGGAACCGCAGTTATTGGAAGTTATACTTACGATCAAGCAGGAAGCTACGCTGAAGGTGATCTTTCGTACCTTAATAGTGGGGGTACGGGAGAGCGTGAGATTGCCTACAACCGACTGGAGTTGTACTACAACCCAAATCTATCTCCTCCCAATCGTTATTGGTATGATCTTTCTTTTTCTGGCCCCATAACTATTCGCGGAGTAGCTAGTCGAGCGTCTGGCCCATGGGACAACCGAAGCGGTCAAATTGCAAACGGCATCAACACCGGTTGGTTTATTGGGGTCGAGGTGTATTCCCCTCCAACAACGCAGAACGGCACGCCCTCTTCGGCTTTCGGTTTCTCTGCACCCGGTGGTACGCAGGGTACCCCACAACCATCAACATTTGTGGGTAGTGTTGCCGTAAATCCGGGCCAGACGTATACTATTACCGTTGGCAGTGTTTCTGGCGCAGTTCAGTTCCAGTTTACTCAGGGGTAAGAGATGCCGTTCATCAAGCTCCAGTTTAAGCCGGGTTTGAACCGGGACCAGACCGACTACTCAAACGAGGGCGGTTGGTTCGAGTGCGACAAAATTAGGTTCCGTTCTGGCTACCCCGAGAAGCTCGGCGGCTGGCAACGCTACACGTCAAACAGCTTTCAAGGCGTGTGCCGTCAGATGTGGAACTGGTCCACGACCTACTCCGATAACCTTTTGGCGCTCGGAACGCACCAGAAAGCCTACATCGAGAACGGTGGCTATTACAACGACATCACCCCGCTGCGCGCGGTCAACCCGACGATTGATACGCCGGATTCGAATAATTGTATCTACACAAATACAACTTCGCCAAACGTGGTAACCATCCAGCTTCCGGTCGCGCACGAAGCCGAAACAGGTGATTTCGTAGAAATCTCAGGTGTAACTGGTACGATTGGCGGTATTCCCGCTTCCCAGATCAACGGCAACCACGAGATTACTGTCATTACGGGTCTGACGTTCACAATCCCTGTCACGGGTCCGGTCACCTCAAACGTCTCTGGTTCTGGCGGTACGGGTATCGTTATTGACTTTGAAATTCGCCCCGGCTTCCCAATCACCACAGCGGGCTATGGCTGGGGTACGGGCACGTGGGGTCGTGATGCTTGGGGCCTTGGTTCGCAGGAGCCGGTCTTCTTCCAGCAGCGCGACTGGTGGTTTGACAACTTCGACAACGACCTTGTGATGAACATCCGCAACGGGACCGGCTACTGGTGGGCTCGCGGTACTACTCTCGATCCGGCTACGGCGCTCAGCACACGAGCAATTACGCTGCAAGCGTACGCCACGGCGGAAGGGTATAGTGCTAACGCAGTGCCCGTTAAGATCATGCAGCTACTTGTGTCACAGCAAGACCGGCACTTGCTTGCCTTTGGCTCGGTTCCGTTCGGGTCAACCAACGTCAACGACTTCGACCCCATGCTTATCCGCTGGGCTGACCAAGACACGCCGGGTGACTGGACGCCGACTGATACCAATACAGCAGGTGATATCCGAGTATCGCGTGGCTCGCGCATCGTGCGCGCTTTGCCGTCCCGTCAGGAAATTCTTGTCTGGACGGATAGCCACCTCTACACCCTTCAGTTCCTCGGCACGACCGACGTGTTTGGCTTGCAGGAATACGCCGACAACATCTCAGTCATGTCCTCGCGCGCGATGGCAACGGCATCCAACATCACCTACTGGATGGGCCAAGATAAGTTCTACGCCTACACCGGTCGCGTTGAGACGCTGCCCTGCACCCTGCGTAATCACGTGTTTCAGAACATCAACATGGCGCAATCCGATCAGGTTATTTGCAGCACCAACGAGCAGTGGAACGAAGTCTGGTGGTTCTACCCCTCGGACAGTGCCGACTATAACAACGCCTACGTGGTCTATAACCACCTTGAGAAAATCTGGTATTACGGGACAATCGAGCGTACCGCTTGGCTGGATACACCGCTGCGCCGCTACCCGCAGGCTGCTAACACGTCGCTCTCAGACTTCTCGGATGGTGTCTTGTACAATCACGAGGAAGGCATTGACGACGATACCGACCCGCTAGTGGCGTATATCCAGTCCTCCGACTTTGACTTGGGGGACGGCGATGTGTTCATGCTCTCCCGGCGCATCATCCCGGACATTGGCTTCAGTGGCTCTACGGCTAATAACCCAGCGGTAGATATGCAAATCCGCACCCGCAACTTCCCCGGTTCGGCGCTCACAAACAACCCCAACGACAGCAAAATCGTTGTAGAGACCTCGGTTGACGAGTTCACCAGCCAAGTGTTTATGCGCGCCCGTGCGCGCCAGATGGCGTTTAAAATCCGCTCCGAAGCTCTCGGTGTCCAGTGGCAACTTGGTGCGCCGCGTTTGGATGCCCGTGAAGATGGCCGGCGCTGATG
>Ga0315905_10005031_pt1 | contig 13492 bp, 3 predicted proteins | sample LakEriMetagenome_5_FD_203522 | JGI IMG/M metagenome (GOLD analysis project Ga0315905, IMG submission 203522) | Freshwater fungal communities from buoy surface, Lake Erie, Ohio, United States - Buoy 4 MA121 | ecosystem: Environmental > Aquatic > Freshwater > Lake | place: USA: Lake Erie, Ohio... | reverse complement strand
CCGGTCGATGGGCCGCGCGCGCTCGAGGTAGGCGCGCAGCTGCACGAGGCGCGCGACCACGGGGTGGCCGCGCACGGCGCGCCCCTCGGCGCGCAGGAGGAGGTAGGCGACGAGGCACGCGCAGTACTGGGTGAGCAGCAGGTGCTTGGCCTCGAGGTACGACAGGCCGCCCGCCGTCGCCAGGCCGCCCGCGCGCACCTCGCGCAGGAGCGGCCCCGCGCGCGCGCGCACCTCGGCCAGGGCGCCGCGCAGCTCGTCCAGCAGGGCGAGGAGCTCGGGGGCGTCGGCCTCGAGCGCCGCGCGGCGCGCCTCGTCGGGCAGGTCGGCGAGGGCCGCCTTGGCGACGCGCTCCTCGCGCACCAGGGCGTGCGGCGCCTTCGCCTTGTTCGCGGCGTGCGGCTTGCTGGCCGTCTCCTTGTTGTTCTTCTTCTTCTTGCCGCCGTCGCCGTCTTCCTCGTCTTCGTCGTCGTCGTCGTCGTCGTCGCTCAGGTCGTCGTCGTCGCTCAGGTCGCCGTCCTCGTCGCCTTGGCTGCCGGACAGGCCAAAGTCCTCGGCCGCCAGGCCGGACGCGCGCTCGGCCTGGAGGCGGCGCGCCTCGGCCTCCTCGGCGCGCGCCGCCGCGTCCTCGTCGCCGCCGCCGCCCTCCTCGTCGCCGTCGTCGCCGCCGCCGCTGCCGCCGCTGTCGTCGGCGTCGTCGCCGTAGTAGCGCCGCTTGTTGGCGCCCCACGCCGCCGCGCCCGCGGGGGCGCGCTGCCTGCGCGCGGCGGCCGCCGCCCCCGCCCGCTCGTCGTCCGAGTCGTCGCGCTCCCCGCGCGCCACGCGCAGCTCCTCGGCGAGGTGCTTGGCCTGCCGCGCCAGGCGGCCGGCCTTGCCGCCGCGCGCGATGAGCGCGTCGAGGTCGTCGTCCTCTTCTTCGTCCTCCTCTTCTTCTTGGTCGTCGTCGCCGCCGTCGCCGTCCTCGTCGGAGCTGTCGTCGTCGTCGTCGTCGTCGTCCGAGTCGTCGTCCGAGATGCCGAGGACGGCCTCCTCCTCTTCTTCCTCGCCGTCGTCGTCAGAGTAGTGCGGCGCCGCGCGGCGGCGGCGGCCCTTGCCGGCGGCGGCGGCGGCACCGGCGTCGTCGAGCGCGCGGCCGAAATCGTCAAACTCGTCCGACGAGGGGGCGTCGACGGTCGCGAGCTGGTTGCGCTGCTGCGGCTGCGGGCCCTTGCCGCCGCCGCGGCCCTGGGCGCGCGGCTTGAGCACGCCCTTGACCATCGCGCTCCCGCGTCTGCGGACGGAGCGAGAGAGAGAGAGAGAGAGAAGGCGGCGCGCGGGATGGCCGACTTTTGCGAACGCGCGCGCTTGCGTTAAAGGAGGCGCGCTCTTGGTACGCTCGAGTGATGGAGGAGCGTGAGCGTGTCTATGCAGTTGTGATGTCTGTGGTAGCGTGCGCACGTCGGCAGAGCGAGATGATGGCGCGCTCGCGCCTCTCACTGCCTCTGTTTCCTGCCTTTTGGAGCTCGATGCTGTCGCTCAATCGTCGGCGCGCTCCTCGCACCACAGCCACCAATCGCCCAATTCACATCGATACTACCACTCGACCTGCTCCACATCACACGCGCGTCGCGGCCCCCTTCCCTTCCCCGGCGGGCCGATCGAGCCGACGGCGGTCCGGGGCGCCCGACTTTCGTGAAAGAGCCTCGAGCGCCGACACACACCCGCCGCGACATGCTCCTCGCGACGCGCGCGGCCACGACGAGCTCCTGCGCGCGCTCCTCGATCCTGCTCGCCCGCGCTGCCGTCGCCCCTTCATCGCTCCTGCGTCGCCCGCTGCCGCCGACGGGCCGCCGCGCCGCCGCCGCCGCCTCTGCGAGCGCCGCCGCCGCCGCCGCCGCCGACGAGGCCGCGACGCCGCGCGGCAGCACCAGGATGGCCGCCGCCGCCAACGACGACGCCGCCCTGGACGCGCTGTACGCCGCTGACGAGGAGGCCGCCGCCGCAGCAGCACCGGCGTCTGGCGAGACCGTAAGCAAGGCAGCGCCGCCCCCGCCACCCCCTCTACCATCACCGCCCCCGCCCCCGCCCCCGCCGCCGCCGCAGCAACAACTCGGCGGCGGCGGCGGCGGCGGCGGCGGCCGCGCGCCCCCCCCCACGCTCCTCCACCCAAAGCACCCCCTCCCGCCGGACCTGCGCGCCGCCTTCGCCAACGCCGTCCTCCTCGTCGACAAGCCCCCCGGGTGGTCCTCGTTCGACGTCTGCCACGCCCTCAAGCGCCCCCTGCGCGCCCTGGGGATCGCCAAGGTCGGCCACGCGGGGACGCTCGACCCGATGGCGACGGGCCTGCTGGTGGTCTGCACAGGCCAGGGCACCAAGTCCATCGAGGCGTTCATGGGCCGCGACAAGGCGTACGAGGCGACCCTGCGCCTGGGCCAGGCGACCCCCTCGCAGGACGCCGAGACGCCCGTCAGCGAGGAGTGCGGCGCGTGGGAGCGGGTGACGGACGCGGCGCTGGCCGAGCTGGCGGCGTCGCGCCTGACGGGCGACGCCGTGATGCAGCGCCCGCCGATCTACTCCGCCCTGCACGCGGGGGGCGGGAAGCGGCTGTACGAGCTGGCGCGCGAGGGGGGCGAGGCCGCCCGGCGCGCCGAGGAGGCGCGGCCCGCGCGGGCCGTCCGCGTGGCGTCGCTCGTGCTCGAGCCGCGGCCGGACAGGGCGGCGCTGACGCCCGACGAGTGCGCGCGCCTGGACGCCGAGCAGGCGGCCGCGCTGGCCGCGCGCGAGGCGGCGGCGGCCGAGGCCGCGGCGATCGACGCGGAGCGTCGCGAGCGGAGGGCGGGCCGGGGCGGCGCGCGCACGCCCTCTGAGGACTCCGACGAGGTGGCGGTGGCGGAGGAGGAGGAGGAGGCAGGGGCGGCGGCGGCCGCGGCGGCGGCGGCAGTGGAGGGCGACGGCGCGGCGGGCGACGGCGCGGCGGGCGACGACGCCGCAGCCCCCCCGCCCCCCGCGCCTCAAACGGGCCGCTTCCGCCGCCGCGACCGCGCCGAGCGCATGCCCGTCGTCCCCTACGACCCGCGCCGCGACGTGCGCTTCGCCTGCGTCGTCAGCAAGGGCACGTACGTGCGCACGCTGGGGGCGGACCTGGCCGAGCTCGCGGGCACAAAGGGGCACCTGACGGCGCTGCGCCGCACGGCCGTGGGCGACGACCTGCGCGTCGAGGACGCGTGGGACGTGCGCGAGCTCGTGGCGCGCATGCGCGAGGGCCTGGCCGCGATGGGCGTGGAGGAGGCGCCGCCGCCGCGGGAGCGCGTGGGCGGCGGCGGGCGAGGGAGGCGGCGGGGGCGAGGAGGAGGAGGAGGAGGAGGAGGAGGAGGAGGAGGAGGAGGAGGAGGAGCCGGGGGCGGCAAGTGGGGGGGCGGCGGCGGCGGCAAGCGGGCCAAACAGTCGTCCAACTAAGCCGGGAAAAATTTTAGCAAGATTTTGCCACCAAAGGGGGCGGGGCCGCGGTGGCGGAGGCGGCGGCGGGGGGCGCGCGGGGCCGCGGCAGCGCGGGCGGGACGAGCTCGGCGGCGGCGGCGAGTGACGCGCTCGACGCGCTCTTGCTTTTTTTTTTTGTTCATGCTGCTCCTGCTCGTGCAACCAAGCGCAAAATCTCTCGTCGACGATTCACTCTTAGCCCCTAGACACCACTAGTACGCGCGCGGTGGTGCCCTCCGCCGCTTGCTTTCGCCGTTTTTAGACCGCCTGCGCGCTCCTCCTGCTTCTTCGCGCATCGACTTTCCGTTTTGCCGAAAGCAAAGGGGGGCAGCGCGCGCCCCCCTGCGGGCGACAGCAACCGCGCGCGCGCGCGCCCAGCCCATGGAGGTCGACGAGGCCGACCCGGCCGACGTGGTGGAGCCCGCAGGGCGGGCTAGGCATGCCGCGGAACAGGCCGCTGCCGAGGCCGCCGCCGCGGCCGCCGTCGCCGCCGCCGCCGTCGCTGCCGCCGGCGCCGGCGTCCTCGACGCCCTCCCGCCCGCCGCCCCCCCGTACGCCACCCCTCCGCCCGACGGCTCGTGCCCCTTGCTCGACGCGCTGCCGGCCGACCTGCTCGCCGAGGAGATCCTCCCGCGCCTGGAGGCGCGCCGCCACCTGGCCGCCCTGCGCGCCACGTGCCGCGCCTTCACCCCCCTCGCCGGCGCGCGCGCGCGCCGCCTGCGCTTCCGCCCCGCACAAGCCCCGACCGCCGCCCGTCAGGGTCGGCAGCAGCAGCAGCAGCCGCACGACCAGTGCGACGCCGCGACGCGCGAGTGGCGGCGGGCGCTCTACGAGCCGGCGGCGGGCGGCGGCGGCGGCGCTGCCGCGCGCCCGCCCGGCCTCGCCGCCAGCTTCCCGCGCGCGTCCCGCCTGCACCTCTCCCCGACCACGCTCCACGAGGCCACGTTCGCGTGCCCAAGCCTTGCCCTCACGGTCGTGAGCCCGCTCGCCGGCACGCTGCGCGCGCTCGTCGTCCGCGACGGGCTGCCCGAGGACGCGCCGCCCGCGCGCGACGGGCGCCTCGAGCGCCGGCGCGCCTGCGGGTGCCTGTGCTGGGACACCACCTACGATCTCTCGGCCGTCCTCCTCTCCCTCGTCTCGTGCGCGACGCCGCGGCCGCTGCTGCCCCCGCCGCTGCGGCGGTCGTCGTCGTGGTCCCCCGCCCCCTCGCCCTCGCCCTCCTCCTCCCGGCCCGCCCGCGGCCTGCGCTCGGTGAAGTTCTCGACGCACTTTGTCTCCGAGGCCGAGATCGCGGCCGTGTGCCGCGCGGGGCCCTCGCTCCGCTCGCTCGACGTGGCGGCCGCGCACGGCGTGCGGCCCGGGGCGCTCGCGATCCTGCCGCGCGACGCCCCCGGGCTGCGCGCCCTGGTGCTCGGGGAGACGCGTCAGCGCACCGCACAGGCCGACGTAGAGGCGCTCTGCGACCTGCGCCGCTTGACCTCGCTGGAGCTCGGGGGCGGGGGCGACGGCCTGCTCTCCGCCGGCGTGCTGTACCGGCTCGAGGGGGCGCTCGCGGTGGCCCTGCTCGCGTTCGCTCGCGGGCTGCCGCTCTGGATCGACGGCGCCGACGCGGAGGCGCTCGCGGCGGCGGCGCGGGCGCAGCAGCGGGTGGAGAAGTGGATCCGGGACCGCCAGCATCGCCGCTCCACGGACGCCGTGGGTGACTTCAACCGCTTTGTGCGGGACTGGCGGCAGGAGCAGCGGCAGCAGCAGCAGCAGCAGCAGCAGCAGTCGGCGCCGCCGCCGCCGCAGCCGCCGCAGCAGGGCCCGCCTCTGGCTGGCGGCCGCGTGTCGCCCGCCCTGATCGCGCTGCTCAGCAACCCGTACGCGTTCCTGCACTGGGCCCTCTTCTTCCCGCGCGCGCGCGACCCGATCGCGGCGGCGGAAGCCGAGGACGCGCGCCGCCAGCGCCGGCGCCGGCGCCGCCTGCTCGCCCTCGCCCGCCGCGAGGAGCCCAGCGGCGAGCGCCCCGCCCCCCTGGCCACTGACGCGGACGGCTACATGTTGGACGCCCCGCGTCCCCCGCTCGTGCTGCCGGCCGTGACGGCCGCGCTCGAGGCGGCGGTGGGCGCGCAGGCGGCGCCCGAGGAGGAGGAGGAGGAGGAGGACGGCGCGCCCTGGAGCGACGACGACCCGCACGCCGAGGCCGACGCGGGCACGGGCGACGGGGGCGACTCGTGCGACGGCCTGAGCGACGACGACAGCGAGGACGACGAGCACGAGGAGGAGGACAGCCCGGAGGACGAGGGCGCAGGCGTGGGCGACAGCGGCGGCGGCGGCCTCAAGCGGCTGCGCCCCTCTGTCCCGGGCGGCGGCGGCGGGGTCGGGGCGCGCGCGCCGCCGCCGCCGATTTTGCCCGGGCTGACGCTCCCGCCCGGGATGCGAGCGGCGCTCGCCCGCTTGCGGGCCAAGCTCGGCCCGCTCCCGACGCTGCGGCGCCTGCGCCTGCACGTCAAGTGCCCGGACGACTCGACGGCCGGCGACGCGGGCGTGCTAGCCTTTGCCGGCGCGCTCGTCGGCCTCACGTCCCTGGCCATCGGCTGGCGCAACGAGTGGGGGTTGTTGGCCGATCACCCGCCGTCCCACCCCCAGCGCGAGGCCGACGCGCTCCTGCTCAGCGCCCGCGACTCGCTCGGCGCGCTGCGCCGGCTGACGCTCGGCCGCCCGCTCGGCCACTGGCAGCTCCGGGCGCTCCAGCAGCGGCGGCCGGACCCGGGGCAACCCGCCCCGCTCGGCCAACGGCTCACGTACCTCGCCGCGCTGCGCCTGCCGCCGCCCGACCCGGAGGCGCAGAGCGGCGTGCTGATGCGGTGGGGGCGGGCCGCCGGCCGCAACGGCGGCTACCACGAGGCGCCCCTCGCCGGCGCCGGCGGGCGCCCGACGCTCCCGCGGCGCCCGCTGCTGCTCGAGGGCCCTTACCCGCTTGCGGCCTACCCGCTCCCCGCGGACATCGGGGGCTTCCGGCGGGCGTTCGTCCGCCGCGAGGCCGACGTGCTCCTCGGTCCCGCGCCGACGGGCCCCGCCCGGGACCCGTTCCGCGCGAAGGACGAGGCGACCGAGCCGGACGCGGAGGAGGAGGAGGAGGAGGAGGAGGAGGGCGGCGGCGGCGGCGGCGGCGGCGGCGAGCTCGGCAGCCAGGACGACGGCAACGACGACGACGGGAAGGGCGCGGCCGCTGCGGCGGCGGCAGCTGCGGCGGCCGAGGGCAAGGAGGAGGATGAGGTGCAGCCGACCAGAGCCGGCGGCGGCAGCGGCAGCGCGTTCCCCCCGCCGGGCTGCGGGCCCCCCTTCGAGAGCGAGTCGGATTGGGTGCGCTACCTCGGCAAGTGCAGCCAGCGCGCGCGGCGGCGGGTGCAGCGGTCGTTTCGGCGGGGCACGTTGGAGGACGACGGCGACGAGGAGGACGACGACGAGGAGCGGGCGGGCACGGACGACGACGGCATGGAGGGCGACGGCGACGCGGAGCGGCTGGACGTTCGGTGTTCGTCCGAGCGAGCGGCCGCGCTCGAGACGGTGCTGCGGCTGCGGCTGCGCCTGCCGTGCCCGCCCGCGCCCCCCGCGCGGCCGAGCGTGCGGCATGCACAGGCGGAAGCGTGGGCGAGGCGCCGCCGCGCGGCGCGCCCCGGGACCGGGGAGTTGCCCGGAGGAACGGTGGAGGCCGCGGAGGCGGCGATGGACGACGCGGAGGGCGGCAGAGCCGACCGCTCCACCGAGAAGTACATCGACTGGAGCTTTGCCTTCAAGGTTTCGATGGGGCCGGCGCGGGATTTCCCCGTGGGCCGGCGCGCGTACGTGCGTGCGCTGCGCGCGGTCTCGCGCTGGCCGCTGTCGCTCGGCGCGCACTTTCCCTCGCTCAAGTTCCTGGAGCTCGACTGCGACGGCTGCGTGACGGCGGCGGCCGTCGAGGCACTGCCATGGGCGGCCCCAGGGCTCGAGACCCTGCTCCTGCCGCACGCGATGCTCGGGCCCGGGCAGGGCCGCGCGCTCGCGTCGGTCGGGCTGCGCCTGCGGCGCCTGCGCCGCCTGCGCGTGGGGCTGGTCCTCGCGCCCGGCTACGGCCCGCTGTTTGCGAGCAAGGCGCCCCGGCAAGGCGACCCGTCGCCGCAGTCGGAGATGGAGGAAGCGGCGGGGCTCGCCGCGCGCGTGGAACTGGAGAACTGGAACCTGGAGGCCGGGCCGCTCGACCGCTACGCGGCCGAGCAGCGGCACTGCGGCGACGCGCCTTGGGTGGCGATCGGCGCGCTGTTCGGCGCCTTCCCGCTGGCGGGCGAGTGGGCGCGCCGCGCGCTGGGGGCCGGGGGCGACGGCGATGGCGGCGCGCCGCCTCTTTCCGCCGCCCGCACGCGCCGCGCGCGCGCGCTCGACCGGGCGGCCGCGGGCGGGCTGGGGCTGTGGTCGCCGGCGGGCGCCAGCGGGGCCGGCGGGGGCGAGGGCAGCAGCGGCGGCGGCGGCGACCGAGCCCCCTCGTCGTCCTCCTCCTCCTACTGCCCGTCGCTCGACCACCTCGAGCTGATCGGCCCCGTCCCCGCCGCCTGCCTGGTCGCCGCGCTCGCCTGGGCCCGCCCGCGCGGCGTCGCGAGCCTGGCGCTGCAGTGCAACCCGTCGCCCGCGCTGCCCGACGCGCTCGCGCGGCTGGCCCGGGCGCCGCGGTCGCGCCTGCGCGCCGTCGTCGCGCGCCGGTGCGCCGGGCTGGACCGGGCGGGCGAGGGCGCGCTGATGGCTGCGGGGGCGGCCGGGCGCGGGCTGCTCGAGCGCGTGGACCTGGACGACCCGTGCGCGCCGGGGTGGTCGCGTTAGGCGGCGGCGGCGGCGGAGGCGGCGGCGGCGGGTCTGTTGGCGCGAGGTTTGAGCGAGCGAGCGAGAGAGAGAGGGAGGGAGAGCACAACACGTTTTTTGCATTTTTTTTACACGCCGCACGCGCATTTGCAACGTATTTCAGTTCATGCCCTGCTGGCTCAGCACCGCCTTGGTCACCACGTTTGTTGCCTGTGTGTGTGTGTGTTGGGGCGGCGCGGGGGGTCGGGCGTGGGGGGGAAGAGAGAGAGGGTGAGCGACGGCGGGCCGAGGGGGGCGTGACGGGCCGCGCGACGAGAGGCGCGCGCGCTGCAGCGTCGTCGCGCGGCGGCGCAACCAACATCCCCCCCCCCGCCAATCCACACACACGACAAAAACGCACGTCCTGGTACCGGTCCATACACCTGCCCAGGCACTTCTGCTCGCCGCTGCTCAGGCTGCCCCCGGGGCTCGTCACGCAGACCTTGAAGCACTTGTCGCGCACGGTCTGGTAAAACTCCTGCACGTACTGCATGCGCAGCGTGGCCTGGACCTGTGGTCGTATTGATCGATGGGGGCGGCGGCGGAGGAGGTGGTGCGTGAGGTTGTCGCCGCCGTCGTCGTCTACGGCAGTAGTACGCGGCCAAACCACGCACGCGCGCGCGCTCGCGTCTGTCCCGCGCGCATCGTACCTCGTCCATCACGCGCGACTCGTCCACCTTTTCCTGCACGCCGTACGGCGGCATGGCTGATGGTGGGGCGTGAGGCAGTCGGTGAGCGTGTGTGTGTGTGTGTGTGTGTACGGTGGACGGGTTGAATGAGAGAGGGAAGCGATACACGGGCGATCGCGATCGGTGAGGCGCCGCGCGTTTGATCAGGCGCCGCGCTCGTCGCCGGCGTCGGCGGCGAGCGTCGCGGCTCGATCGCAAAAATTGTTTGTCTTTCATCTCACAAGCTCCTCCTCGTCGCCTCGGCCAGCGCCCGCTCCAGTTCGGCCACCCGCCGCGCGTACGCCTCGGCGCGCGCGGCCTCGCGCGCCGCGCGCCGCTCGAGCTGCTCGGCGACGCCGTCCTTGGCGGCCAGGGCGGCCGCGAGCGCCGCAGTGTTGGCGTCGGCGGCCGCAGTGTTGGCGGCGGCGGCGTCGCCCGGCGCGCCGCCGCCGTCGCCAGCCGCGGCAGCAACGGCGTCCGCGAGCGACGGCAGCTCGGCCTGCTGCACGGCCTCGCGCAGGCGCCGGCCGGAGGGCGTGGCCGCGACTGCCGCATCGCCGCCGTCGCCCGCAGCTGCAGGCGCTCCTCCTGCTCCCTCTGCGGCGGCCTGCCGCAGGGCAGCGGCGGCGGCGGCCACGGCGGCCGCCGCCTTGGCGCTGCCGCCGCCCCCGTCCGCCCGAGCCCGCCCGACCGCGTCAAACTCGCGCGCGGCCGCCACCGCGACGGCCGCGGCCAGGTCGGCGCGCAGGCGCGCGTTCTCGAGCGACAGGCGCGCGAGCGCGTCCTCCTCTGCTTCTTCTTCCGCCGCCGCCCCCGCCCCCTCCCCCTCCCCCTCCCCCTCTTGCGCCGGAGGAAAAAAAACCGCGAGCCCGTCCTCCTCGGCCGCGATCGAGGCCGCGGCCACGGCCGCGGCCAGGGCCTCCGCGTCGTCCTCCTCCTCCTCCCGCTGCTGCGCGTCGTCGTCGGCCGCCGCCGCCTCCCCACCACCGCCGCCACCGCCGCCGCCGACGAGGAGCGCCCGCGCCGCCGCCTCTCTGCCGCGCGGCCCCGCGGGCGGCAGCGCGCCCCCGCCGCCGCCGCCGCCGCCGCCGCCGCCGCTCGGCTCGGCCAGCAAGGCGCGCAGGTCCGCGAGGCCCACGGGCAGCAAGCCGGGATCCTCGGCAGGGGCGCGCACCTCGCAGTGCGGGGGCTCGCGCAGCAGGCCCATGGCCGCGAGCACGTCGGGCGGGAGCACGTCGGCCACCGCAGGAGGCGGCGCCGCTGCCGAGGCCGCCTCCCCGCCGCCGCCGCCCCCCGCGACCGCCGACGGCGCCGCGCGCCTCAAAAACGCGTCGCGCCGCGCTGCCTCGCGCTCGCGCGCGCTCGCCATGTGCCCGGCCAGGCGCGCCGCCTGCGCCGAGAACAGCCGCTGCCACGCCGCGCGCCGCGCGCACTCGGCCAGCGCGAGGCGGTAGGCGGCGGGGAGGCGGTGCACGGCGCGCAGCCGCGAGAACGCGGCCGCGTGGCGCGACAGGCTCTCGTCGAGCGCGGCCAGGCGCGACCGCAGGTCGCGCACGGCCTGCTGCTGCGCGGCCACGCGCTGCAGCTGCCCGGCCACGTCGCGCGCCATGCGCGCCTTTGCCGCGTGGCAGTCGGCGCACAGCTGCTGCAGCAGGGCGTCGGCGCGGCGCGCGCGGGGGAGCAGGTCGGCGCTGTGGGCGGCGGCGACCGACGCCGCGACGGCCGCGCAGCGGTCGAGCAGCGGGCGGTGGCGGCGGCGCAGGCGGCGGCGGCGGCGGCGCGCGGTGGCCGGGCACGCCGAGGCGTCTTTGTTGTCGTCGTTGTCGTCGTTGTCGGCGTTGGGGTTGTCGTCGTCGTCGCCGTCTGAGGAGGAGGAGGGGATGCCGTCGTCCTCCTCCTGCTCATCATCATCGTCATCGCCATCCCCGGCGTTGCCTCCTCGGGCCCCGCCGCCCCCGCTGCTCCCGCCGCCGCCGAGCGCCGCGGCCGCCTCCTCGACGAGCGCCTGCGCCGTGCGCAGGTCTTTGGCCAGCACCTGCACCACGGACCCCTGCCCGTCTACCTCTGCCTCGGCGTCGCCCAGCCGCGCGCCCAGCGCGTCCAGGTCGACGGGCGGGGGCTGCACGAGGAGGGCCTCGACGGCCGCCCTCAGCGCGCGCGCGCCCGCCTCGGCCGCGGCCGCGCGCTGGCCCAGGCGCTCGTGCGCGCGCCGGCACGCGGCGTGCAGCTCCGGGAGGAGGAGGGCGGCCGAGGAGGAGGAAGAGGTGGCGGCGGCGGTTGGTGCGGGCCCGGACGAGGAGGCGGCGCCCACGGCCGCCGAGCCCGCCATCGACGAGGGCGACGGGGACGAGGGGGCGTCGGCAGCAGCGGCGGCGGGGGCCGCTTCGGCGAGAGAACAACCGGGCGCGCCCGCGCCCCCGCCGCCTCCGAGCGCCACCAGGTCGGCCAGCACGCGCGGAGGGGCCGCCGCTCGGCGCGCGCGCGGGCGCCCCGCGCCCTCCCCCTCCTCCTCCCCCTCGTCGGCCGCCGCCGCCAAGAGGCGCGCCCGCAGCGCCGCGTGCAGCTCCGTCCCGCGCAGCGCCGCCTCGGCCCCCTCGTAGTCGGCGAGGAGCGCCGCGTGCCGCGCGTGCCGCCTGCCGAAGCGCTCCGCAAATGCCGCGTAGTGCCGCGCGGCCCCGCGGTAGTGCGCCTCGACGTTCCCGCGCGCGGCGTCGGCGGCGCGCGCGACGGCCTCGCCCTCGGACAGCAGGCGGCGCGCCGCCTGCAGGCGCGCCTGCCCGGCCTCCCAGAGCCCGCGCCCCTCGTCGACGTGGGCCGCGAACGCGCGCTCGAGCCTCGGGAGGGCGCGCACGCGGCGCGGCGCGAAGAAGGCGCCGCCCAGGCGCGCGTCGAGCAGCGGGTGCGGGGGGAGGCCGAGGGGCGGCGGGGGCGCGAGCGCGACGGCGGCGCGCGCGGCGGCGCGCGTCGTTGGCGGCGCCGAGCCGAGGGGGGCGGTCGACAGGGGCGGCGGCTCGACGGGCGGGAGCGGGTCCACGGGCGGGGGCTCGGCGCCGGGGCGCAGGTACTGGCGCTGGTACAGGAAGATGGGGCGGTCCTGCGGGTCGACGTAGGGGGCGCGGGAGGAGGCCGGCGCGCCGTCGCCGCCGTCGCCGCCGCCGCCGCCGCCGATCGCTCGCCCCTCGGCCGGGAACGCGGCCGCGGGCAGGCGGTACGCCGCGAGCGGCTGCGACGGGTCGAGGCGCGCGCCGGCGGCCACGGCGATCTGGTCCGACACGGAGATGCCCGTGAACGCGACGAGGGCGGCCTGGACGGCGTCGACTCTGTTTGGTTTGTGTTGTTGTTGTTGTTGTTGTTTTGGCGTCGGGGAGCGGGGGGGGTCGTCAGGGGCGGCATCAGCGCGCGTCGATGGGGCGGGGCGGAGATGCGGGCATCCCCGATTCCGCCATCCACGCTTCAAGGTGGCCCGATGGTTTTTTCCGTTCTACCCGACCGACCTCGTCCCTGGCTCCACGTCGAGCTGCAGGGTCTTCCCTGATAGCCCGACAATCACGACGACTGAGCCCGCGGACGGGGAGGACCCCGCTGCTCCACCCGACGCCATGATTGCGTGTTTTTTTTCAGGGGCGCGGGCGTCCGTCCCCTCTGGCGCCGAGCACACGAGCGCACGCGCGCGCTCCGAGGCTATGCTCGCGGCATGCTTGGTCGTCGCCCCCGGTCGCGGGTTGGACGGACGGGCCCGAGGACGGGACTCGTTCCGGAAACACAAGAGGTGGACGTTCACGTCCGCGCGGGCCGCGCGAGAAACGACAGATGCGGGCGCGCGTTGTTGATTACGTATGGCAAGGCACGGAGGGCGCCTATCGTTGATTGCCGCTGGATTGGTCTGTGAAGAGGAGGGGGAGAGGCGGAGCGGGACACGGCGCAAATAGCAGCCAAGGCGCGGAGCTGTTGGTGGTCGTCGCCGCCAAAAAGCCGGGACTGGAGCGCGCGCGCGCCGAGCGGGGCCTCGCCACCCTCTTGATCCGCCGCGCGCACTCGCACGCGCGCGCGCCCCACAAATCACACGCGCCCCATCTCGAGCTCTACTAGCACGCTCACACCGCGCCATCTCACCGCCCGTCCTCACGGGCTCATCAGTACGCACAGCGCGCGCGCGCCACGCCGCAACCGAGCACCGCTCCTCGCTCTTCTGGAAGCACCGAAAGCAGCAAATCGCCGAAAGATGTCCGCCTCCGAGGAGAGCTTTGACGAGTTTCCCGTCGGGGAGGTCAAGGACGTGACGGTGAGTCTCCAGTACCCGGCCGCGGCGCGGCGCCGCGGCGGGGGGTTGGGGGCGCGCGCGCGCGCGCGCGGCGGGTGATATTGATGAGGCGCCGCGCCGCGCGCCTCTCCGGAAGCAATGCGCGCGCGCCCCCCCCGCGCGCCGGGGGGCGCAGCTGCCGCACGCCGGGCGGGCGGGGCCGGGGGGGGGGGGGGGGGGCGGCGGCGGGGGGCGGGGGGCCCGCCCCCCCCCCCCC
>Ga0315905_10005030_pt1 | contig 13492 bp, 22 predicted proteins | sample LakEriMetagenome_5_FD_203522 | JGI IMG/M metagenome (GOLD analysis project Ga0315905, IMG submission 203522) | Freshwater fungal communities from buoy surface, Lake Erie, Ohio, United States - Buoy 4 MA121 | ecosystem: Environmental > Aquatic > Freshwater > Lake | place: USA: Lake Erie, Ohio... | reverse complement strand
TGGCCCTGGCGAACTGCGGATACTTCGTCCACCAGTCTCCACTCTTGGCCGTAAGCATCTCCCTGTCGTCCCGGTCGAATAGGGCGATGAGGGCCGTGCGGCGGACCCCGCCGGACACAATGGCATCGCCGATGGAGCAGAGGACCACGTGCCACTCGAAGGGCGTAAGCTTGCGGCCTTGCGCCTTTGTCACGATTGCACGGATTCTGGCATGGCACTGAATGAGTGGCTCTGGTCCGGAAGCCGTTCCTCCCGTAGAGAGTGGGGTTCCTTTTGAGCGGACACGAGAATAGTCGAAGGAGACGGAGGGACTGGAGAGAAGGACAGGGATACTGTCTGCCCAGGACTCACGAGAGTCTTCTACTGTGTAGGTAAGAATGTTTGGCCGTGTTCCTACCGGCTCGCACTGCTCGGTATGTCTACGCTGGATGGAGTATCCCACGCCGACACCGCAGGCCGCGAGGTAGAGAAGCTCGGCAGCAGCTTGATGCGACGTGACGGAAAGAAAGCTGCAGTTGTACGCCCTGAGCGCCTCACGCTTGACGGGCTCTCCTGCGAACTGGAGGAGGCGCATCGAGGGGACTACCTGCTTGCGCCGGACGAATTGCATGGACTCAGCGAGGAGGTCCCGCATGCTAACTGGGACGACGGTGTCAACCATGAACTGCTCGTAGCGGTCACATACCTGGTCCCAAGTCTCCTTCTTCCCGGAAGGAAGGACCTTGGCGTAGGTTCGGTAGAAGGTAATCTCAGAGAGGAGCTTGCTGCCGGGGGAGAGGGTCACTGTGAATCTCCGACGTTAGACGACTAGGCCAGACTCACCATGAGTCTGGCAGGAAGGTCAGGATGGCAGGTGTGGGGGAAGAGTGCAAGACCTACTTGCTCGCACCGGGATGCTCGTGCCTCACACCGGGGTGTTCGTGCCTCACACACAGGTGAGCCAGGGTGTCCCGCTTGACTACGTAGCCGGCAGCCCGGTAACCTCGGTTAAATATGACCTTCGGCGTGAGCTTGCGGTCCTCTATGTTCTTAATGACCAGTGGTAAACTGTCGAAGACGAAGTAGGTCTGGCTTGGGTAGAACAAGTAGACCAGAACCTGCACGCCCTTCTCGATGCTTTGCCAAGGTCCGCCGGGCTTCTGCGCGTCCATGTCGGACCACCGCTCGATGAAGAAGTTAGGCGTATCCTCCAAGCTGCGACTCTCGGTCTTCAGCTCAAGCGGCCTGCCGTGCTGGTCCACGAAGTCGTAGGCCCGCCCTTCGAAGGGAGTGAGTGGCTCGTGATAATTCTCCAGAAGCCAACGCTCCCCCTCATCCCCGACTCGCAACTGTGTCTTGAAGTCAAATGTTTTAGCCATATTGTCCTCTATCGAGGCCAACGACAGCCTCAGTGAAGTAATGTGGTATCAAGTCTCTGTGTTTACTTAGTAGTCGCTCGAACGCTTGGTCCAGTATCACGGTCTTGCCATAGTCGTCTGGTCCGCGGCAGATGCGACCTGCTGCCTGTACGACCTTCTTTATGGCTTCCCAAGCGTAGCGTTCTGGCTGCTCATCGGCAACCCATTTCCAGGCCGGGTCACCCAGTCCAGGAAAGGGTACCTTACAGATTAGCTGGAGTGTGTACTGCTCGCCGTAGAGGTCGACTCCTTCTTCGAGTCCGCTTCCGAGGAGGACCCATGGATGGGGGTCCTCTCGAAAGCGCCGCAAAGCAGCAGCCTTATCATGGTTGGAATGAGACAGAGTTCTCCCTGGTAGCGCACGCGCCAGAGCAGGGCCGATGCGTGCTGCCAACGAGTACGGTGCATGGACTAGTACCTTTCCTTCATGGCGTTGTGCGTAGTGTATGATTCGTGACACGAGTGCATCGAGCACCTGCGGGTCTTGCTGGTTGACATAAGACATCGGCGCCACGTAGTCCCTGATGATTGGGCGGTTCTCTACCGGGATAGGAGACCGAGCCTGAAGCATGACTACACGCTTACCCTGTAGTGCCATCTGCTCCACGTCCGTCTGACTGATAGTGCCGCTCAGCAGGAATAGCTTCTGTACCTTCTTGCCTCCGAGGTACGAGGCCGCCTTCTCACTCCTGCTTGTATCGATAGGCAGTAGCGAAAGGGCATCTCGTACTCCTCCGTGGTAGCTCTTCTCTCCCCGGTGCAGGAGGAAGCGCCCACGGCCTCCCTCCAATTCGGAGCGCACCTCATCCCACACCTTACCGGTCAGCTCGGGATGGGCGGCCAGGTAGTCAGCCACCTTTCCGTAGGTGTCGCAGTAGTGCGGGAGGATACTCTTGCCGTCTTTCTCCGGGAGCCAGACATGCTTGCCCTCTGCCTCGCGGATGAGGGGCAGGAGCATGTGGGCCTCGTCGATGAGGACGACTGGCTTGTTGAACTTGTGGGCCAGGGCGGTGTGGTAGTTGGATAGGGAGTAAGGGAATGCGTGCGCCTTGCGTACCGTCTGCACGTAGGGGCAGGCAGCGCAGTGCTCTCCGCATGCCTTGTAGTGCTGGTCGCAGCTCGTCACCTTCGGCTCCTGCCCAGGCACGGAGGGCGTCGGGGTATAACACGTATAGGCTGCCCGAGCCTTGAGCGGCAGCATACCCGTAGACTCGGCGACCTGGTCTACCAACACGTTGGTTGGGACGAGTACGTGACTCTTTAGCTTCTTTACCGAGGCGGAGTAACGGGCGATACACTCAATGACCTTCGTCTTACCGAAGGCAGTGGGAGCAGGGATGACGAAGACGTCCGCCCTGTCCCACCACGTCTCTATCTCCAAGAGCAGGTCCGCCTGCATCGGCCGTGGCTTGCCCTTGAAGAAGTCTAGGATGTCCTTGGAGGTCCCGTTGGACCTAGAGGTCGGGCTCTTCTTCCCCTTCCGCGTCGTCGTCGACATGCTTCACCTCTCCCCTAAGAAATGCAACCGCATCATCGTAGTTAAAGACATCCATTCGGGCCAACTCAAACACCGTCAATCCCATCGCCAACGCGTCGCGGTCATCCCGCTTCTTGTAGGTGGACCCAATGGCACCGACGTTGTTCTCTACCCACTTGCGCCAACTCATCGGAGGTACCTGGATGATGGCTCGCCAGTTAGTGCAGGCCATACTGACACCGATGGCCCGGTGTAGGTTGACTACCGACTGTGTACGGAAACCACCGCTGCCTGCCTTGCTCATGAAGGGCGGGACATACTCGATGATGAGGAGGTCAAATTCCTCATCGAAGTGATGGGCCAGGGCGCGGGCCAGTTCCTTAAGACGCTCAGGTGCGCTCTTGGTGCGGGAGATTTCCAGGCTACCAACTTCAGTAAGGACTTGATTCCGGAAGACGGCAAACCCAGGGACGCTGTGCTCACTTCCAGAAGAAGGGTCGATACAGAGAATTTTACCATTGAGGAAGGAACGGATGGCTTTCGCGGCCTGCTCCGTCTTGCCGGCAGGAACCCAGTCGTCGCCGATGATGGGTGCGTTCAGTTCCTCCTTCGTCTTGTTGTTCTTCTTGAGTCGTCTATCCGGTTTGCCATCATTGCGTAGGCCCTTGCTGCCCTTTGCCGTCGTCGGCCTGCGCTTCTTCTTTGGGCCTCTGTAATCCATGACTTCGTACTCCTTAGTTTAGTGTGTCGCGGTCGATACCAGTCGGCTTGCTGTCGATATCAGCCAAGTCCACGGCCTGACCATCTCTGCGTAGAACCCGTATACCAGTCTGCTTACTGCTCCCAAAGATTTGGTGTAGCTGGGCATCGATGGCCTCCTCGTACTTACGACGATGGACGGTCGACAAGTAAACAAGACCGAAGCAGAAGTCCCGCCAGTATGGATTGACAGGCGACTGGTCCCGCCCGAAGCCGTACCACGTAGTTCCGCCCGTCACACTGACGGTGTAGACGGGGAGCTTGAGTGTGAGAGAGAAAGAGAATAGGGCTGTCATGGTTACTCCATTTTATCCTGCCACCAGTTGTCTACAATATTGGCCTCTGCCCTGAACGCAACAGGGCCAGCCATCAGTTCGTTGAGTCTACGCATGACTTCCGTATCCATCAAGCGTTTTGTTTCTTCTGCCCTTTCCTCTGGCACAGTCAGCATGACGCAGTCATGGATGTCCCAAATGTAAGGGCGATAGTCGATGCCGAACTTCTCCAACACCTCTCCCACTATGTGCGTCATGAACATGAAGACACTGTGGCCCGCGCCTTGGATGCTACGGTTCACGATGTCCTTGATGTAGTCCTTAGCCACGCACTGTGGCAGGCCGAGGGGATTGAGAATCCATCCTCCGTTCCTCTCCCACTGGGCAACCAGCTCACGCTCGTACTGCTTGACGCCTCCGTAGATTTCCCAGTACTTGCGGTGCATGGCCCGAGTCTCGTCAAGCGAGACCTCGATGCCCTGCAGTCCGAGACTCTCCCTAATCTTACCAGGACCGGCACCATATCCACTGCTCAGGACGAGTTCCTTTGCGATGGAACGTGCCCGCTTGGACTCCTTCTTCGCCCTGCTCAGTGCCTCCTTGGTCGGGTTGTGTGGGTCGTAGCCTGTACTACGGATGCTCCGCTCCAGCTCACCGCCCAGCTGTGCGCCAGTGTAGAGATAGACGTCGTTAGGCTTAGCGTTAGGTCCGTAGAGTCCCATCAGTCCGGGGTCAAGTGAGGCACCTGCCAGCGTGTACGGTTCGAGGGCAACCACGTCGAACGTGACCAGCTTGTGGCCCTTCGGCGGTACGAAGCATTCCAGCGTGCCCTGGTCCTTCACGATGTTCTGGAGATTCACGCCACCTTCCCCACCGCAGCGACCTGTATAGGTGCCAGGAATCTTCAGTCCGATGTGGAGACGGCCTTCACCAGGTCTATCATCGTAGCGCGTCGTTCGCTGTAGGTAGCTCTCCACATAGGAGAGGACCTTCAGCCGCACGTTGTAGTCCACGAGCGCCTTGCCTTCCTCTCCCATCTGACGAAGTGCGTCCTCATCCACGGCCGGCTTGGGGTCGCTCTCGTTGTCTGTATAGGCGAGGACTGGATTGCCAAGGGCCTCGTAGAACAGGTGCCGCTTCTGGTCCCCGCTGTTGAGGTTGAAGAGGCCGGCGTCGCGAACTTCCTCGTCGTGCTCTGCTGAGGCACGAGGGAAGTCTGCGAGCAGCTCTCGCATCCTCTCTACTTTTTGGTTCCACGTGGTCCAGTGGGCCGACTGCTCACCAGGCGAAGATTCGAGCCGGACCCGCTTCTCTTCCCACTTGAGCCAGGTTCCGCTAGTCTGTCCATCAATGCGATATTTGCGAGGTTCGGCGCCAAGGGGTGGGCGTTTCTTGTAGCGCGTGGGCTCCTTAGCCAGTAGCTCTCCCAGAACTCGGGAGTTCCAAGCCTGAACTGCAGCCTCCACACGAGGTAGCCTAAGAAAAGACTCGCGGAGGCTAGCCGTTTCCCGCACCAGACTAGTGCGATACTCATCAAGTAACGTAGCATTGACTGTCACTCCTGCGAGTTTCTGCCAGACGACGTGGAACTCCAGGTCCATGAGGGCCTTGGTATGGAAGTCCCAGTACGCCTCGAATTGGTTGTAGGCGGGGGCCAGCACCTCGTTGAGGAGAAGCCAGGTGGCCTCCACGTCAAGGGCGCAGTACTGCCCGAGGATGTCGAAGGGGGCACGCCACATCTGCGACTTGTCGGGCGCACCGTGCTGCATCTTATGGCCATTGTCAAGGAGCCACTGGTCAAGCTCCACCTCGTTGCTCTCTTCCCATCCAAGGAGGTCAAGCTCGGCCTGCTTCAGGCCCCACTTCTGTTTGAGGAATCCCTCGCTAGCGAGGTGACGGTACATTGCATAGGTGCAGTAGCGCCAGTTGTGCCAGCGGATGTCTGTGCGCTTCATGTCCCGCCACGCGCCACGTTCCCTCGCGTTTACGAGGAACGTGAGCGCCGTGGCGTCGAACGCTACGTTGTGTGCAACCAGGGGGACCCGGGTGTCGAGTAGGATGTGGGCTATGGACGTGATGGCGGACTGGTCTTCCGGCGAAGTTCCGCCGAAGTAGCAGACCGCTTCACTTGTACCGAGGCCGATGCCGACCACGGCAAAGTCTGGGTCCGACGCTGGGTTAGTTCCCCTCGTCTCCAGGTCCAGGACTAGTGGCTCGTCGTTCGCCGCGAGCTTTGTCGCTATCTCTCGTATCAAGTCCAAGTCGACCGAAGCGGCCGGCATCAAGAGGGGCTTGGGAAAGCCATGCCCGTCTGGCCGGGTCCATCTGGGCTTGTGGGAGCCCGGCTTGAGCAGGGCCAGGGGAAGGATTGGGCGCACCGCGTTTGTCATCTGCTTGGACTCCCTCCAGTGGACGTGTACGAAGGTGAGAAGAGAGGCCCGAGCGGTTAAGCCCGAGCCTCTCCATCTCTGCCCGGTAGCGCCAGAAGCCCCTCTTTGGTGAGGCGTCGCTACCTGTTGTCATTACTGCTTGGCCTCGCTCACGAAGAACGTACCGGTCACTCCGTTGAAGCTGCCGTCGCCGACGAAGTAGGGACCGTAGTTACCCTTCTTCTCCGTTACAGTCGAGACCAGCTCCCACTTCGCCTCCTCGGTAGCCTTGACCTTGACTACCACAGAAGCCGGCTTGTCTTCCTTGGCCTCGTTGAAGAAGAGTCCGTACTTAGCTCCTGTGTCCCGGTTCTTTCCGCCGAAGCTCTTCGTGCCGTCCGTATAGACCTTCTCGAAGAGGCCCGTCAGGATGGTGCCAGGGTCTTCCTTGTTGGCCTTGAACTTGAGGAGGTACTTCGGGCGAAGGCTACGGGGGCCGCCCTTAGCTCCACCCGTCGAGGGCCGGGAGTTCGGGAGCGAAGAGGCGTTGGCGGGGGCGCGGTTGTTGGAAGAAATCATGACAGGTCTCCTGTGGGCTTGTTTGTTGCACTGGTTGCAGAACGTACTGCTTCCAGCCACGTCGCGTAGCCCGACGCTTCGTATTTGTTACACACTTGTTGGAGCGGGCAGTACCCGCACGGGTCGAACTTACTAGCGCCTGTATGGTCCAGGGCCTTGGGTCTGGGTCCAAGCTTGCCGACGGTGGCCTGCTCGAGGACCTGGGAGTAGAATGTATCAATAGCTTTCTTGGTTACAATGGTGTCTTCCCACTGCCCAAGGGAACCATCGGCACTGACCTCAGAGAACTGAAGTCGGTCGCTGAGATTCCAACGTAGCGAGTAGCCCTTGATGAAGGGCAGGACGTCCTTCACTTCCACATAGGGCTGTCCGGTCTTGCGGTCCTTGCGCTCAACATACTTACAGTATTCGTGGCCCTTGTCCCCGTACTTAGGGAAGAGGCCTACCATGAATGGCCCGCTGACGGCGAAGTTGACGCGCGAGGCGTACCACAACTCGAACGGTATTGAGGTTCCACACTGCTCGCTGAGCTTCCACATGTAGGTAGCAGCCTGGCGAAGGTGGTCAAGCTTGGGCTTGCCTCCGATGACGTCGCGGGCAGTCCATGCAGAGGACACCAGCTTCAGCTCGAGGCCGACTTGAGGCTTACCCTCTGTATTGCACAGAACAATGTCTGGCCGCCCGGTAGCGGCGACCTTGAGGCCATCGTACTGCACTTGCCACTCGATTGGGATGTCCTCTTCACGAAGAATCTTCCCTTCCCAGCCAGCCGTCAGAACGTCGGCCCACTGGTCTTCGTTGGCATGCCCGGACTCAAACATCAGGTGCTTCGAGAATCCGTCTTCCGTGCCGGCGTCCGACTCCGAGACGTCGATTCCTTGGAAGCGGAGGACTGCACGCCTTTGGCAGCCCACGACGTTGTCTTCCGATAGGCTGAGGCCTCCCGACCCGCCCCTAAGAATGCCAACCTTTCCGGACTCTGCTTTGGTCTGCTCAGCAATAAGCGCTTGTCTGCCTCGGAGAAAGGCTTCTGAGACCGCGCTCCGCTCGGGGCTACGTTGCATGTCACTTCTCCGTCAAGGGACGAAGGTCCTTGCGTTCCTCCGTCAGTACGCGTCGAATGAAGATTCCGAAGACCCGCATGGGAATCTTTTGGGCCGGACTTAAGGCAGCGTAGCGCGCTACTAAGTAATCGTGCCCATTCGCTTTGACCTTCTCTTCCCAGAAGTTGAGGCTGGAGCGGGTTGGTGCTTCCGCCCAGGGCTCCTGCGTCTTGAGAAGTTCTGTCTCCAGGAGCCCGTGCTCCTCGTCTATCTTGAAGTATTTCGGTCTGACCCAACTCACGGCGTGCCCTCCTAAGGTTCTTTGCATCCTGCCAGCTATGGATTAGGGCTGCAACAAAAAAAGTGACTAGGACAGGACAAAAGAGAAGGAGAAGGTCCATGTTCAGACTCCGTACCCCTCGCTACAGAAATAGTTGCGTCGGTTTCTGGTTCTACACTGGGGGCACGTTCTCTCCTCCCTCAAGCTGAGGAACACGTCGTCGCAGGAGAGACAGTCACGCTCTCTTGGGTGACTTGGCGGAAGGCCGAGCCTTGCTCTTGCGAGGGCCTGGGAGCGCGCCTCCTGTCGTTGAAATCTCTTTTGACTGCTCTCGTTTGACGGAGTCGGGGAGGTCTTTCCGAATGTCTTCGGCGAGCGTTCTTGCACGTGCTTGCTCCTTCTTGTTTAGGTGTTGGCTGCCCTGTGTCCAGCGCAGTATTTCCTTGGCTATCTCGTATCGCATGAAGATTCGTTCGGCCTCGGGCAGAGTGTAATGATACTCAGTCACGGCTTCACCTTCAGTATGGAGAAGATTGGGTAGAGGGTCGTCCCGTAATCATCCGCTCCGCAAGGATAGTTGGACACCCGAGCGAGTCTCCAGCCCTTCAGGTCCGTCTTGCTGAAGAAGGATGTAGCATCCTGGAGTGTGGTCTTCTCCATGCCGGTAGCAAGGTGACGGTCCGGCGGAAGGACGACGTATTCCTTCTCAATCATGTCCTGTCCTCCCCACTCACTCTATGCTCGTCAGCAGTGCCTACGTCCCGTAGTTGTTGCAGGGCTTCGTTCAAATCCCGCTCGGGTTTCGCCAAGTCTTTCCAGCATTCTTCCTCGTCAAGTCTTAGGTGGTCGCTGACGGCATAGCGCAGGACCTCCGCAGCACGGACCACGCGGATGAGTGCATCCAGCTCTCCTGCGGTGACCGTTATTGGCCACTGCCGCTTGTCTTTGGGCAGGTTAACGAGGGTATTTACTTGGCGGAGTTCCAGCTCTTCCAAGATGTCAGTCATTAGTCAATCACCTCCCTCTCTTCCACGCGATACCACTGCGGTTCATCCGGCACCTCGTAGGCAACCGCCATGTTCTCGGCCTGCTCCTTATCCGCATAGATGCCCAAGAGAAGGCTGGACTCGTACTGCTCGTGCTGCCAGACCAAGTAGACCTTCATTCCACCACCTCCTCGTTAAGGCTGGCTAGCCACGCTTCCTCCGCTATTTCTACGATACGGACCCACCCGTACCTGCGGTAATACTCAAACCCGCGCATGGCACGTCGATAGTGAACACTTCCGCGCAGAATCACCCCGGACTCCTTCCGTCGTCCGTGGCCCCATTGACAGTAGACATACCAGTTACCCCCAGCGGTTAAGGATGAACAGGACGGCAAAGGCGAAGAGGAGGCCGAAAAAGGCTGCACTGAATGGGTCGCTTAGTCCAGACATACTTGAAGCCACCCATTGTTCCAGCGGTAGGTGAGTGGTTGCCCGTTCGTGCTAGCTATTTGTACCTTGTAGTCATTGAACTGCGTGTCCACGCCGTCCTCGAACTCAACAAGGATGTTGCCATTCTCCTCGCACACACGGAACCGACTTCCATCAGAGTTAAGGTAGAACACGCCGCTGTTAGGGCCCGCGTTAGTGACCTGGACCTTGACGTTCACGTTACGGCACTGGCCAGGCAGCGAGAGAGTCGTAGTCACGGCCGGCTGGTTGTTTTGCCCGAGTGTCTGCCAGGTGTTGGGTGTACCAGAAGGGACACGCACGCTGCCCACAAGGGTGTAGCCGGAAGGGGGAGGGCTTGGTACATCGCCCGTGAAGGTGAGACCCACGGTCGGGACGGGAGTCGGAGTTGGCCGGCTTGTTCCGACCTGGCAGTTGGTGGCCTCTTGGATACCCTTAATGCACTCGCGCTCTCCGCTGTAGGTAGTCCCTACGAGGACGTGCTTGCCGCAAGCTGCAAGAGGAATGAGGGATAACAGGATTGGTAGAGTTTTCATACTTCGTCTCCCGTGTATTTGATGTCCCGACCCTTACTCTTCAGTAGCAGATACAGATAGTAATTATCGGTACTCGTCAGCCTTCGACTGGATTCCTTGACGTAGTCCATCAATAGTTTTGGTTTCTTCTTTTGCACGTGTCCCCTCTGCTATCCAGTTAGCCCAAAACCGTACACTCTTCCAGTCGACGGTCAGATAATGGTCACGCTGTCCGGAGATGTAGCGCTGGGCTGCGTCCCACTGCAGCTGTCGCAGTTCTTGGTCAGTCATTCTTTCCCCTCCATAATGTTGTGCGACACTCGGTCACCTTTGTTCCGTCAGGCTCAGTGTATTTTGTACACCTGCTCGGATTTCCATAGGTCCCGCTGGTAACGCAGCCTGTGAGAAGAAGAGTCGCGATGATAAGGTCCACCGTAGCCTCAAGCTTTGTCATAGCATCACCATGTGCAAATAAAAAATTGAATAACCCTACTCCCATTTCCCTCAAGCGGGGAACAGGTGAAGCCTCTCTTTTGCAACTCAGCGTGCAGCCTATCAGCGTGGGAGAGGGAGTCAATGGAAGTAAGACATTTGCGTTTTACAATGCAGTCATCCTGTCGAAGACGAGAAAGAGCGTAAGCCAAGTGTGTCTCAAATTCTTCCTGCCGCTCCTTACTGATGCGTGCCTCTGCCTCGGGCCGGGCAGCGAGCAAAGTTTCCGCAGTCACCGGGATAGGCTCAGATTTGGTGGGATTTGTATTTCGAGAAGCCCCATGCATAAGGAGGAAGTACAGTCCGGTCGCCAGTACTATTCCGCCAATCCAGATTCGCTTTTTCACTTCCCATACCTCCCATCCGTGCTAGTTCCCGTTGCCTCATTATCCAGAAGCATCGCAATCGCTGCCATGGCATGGCCCAGGTGACTCACTCCGCTTTCTGGGTCCGCATCCTTCGCATTCACGTTCCCTCCTCATAATCCCGGCGCATGCCCCGCAGTTCCCCGAGGAGAGAGTCAATCTCCACAAACTCCTCGCCTGCGTTTGCATCGAATGCTCGGTCTCTCCACAACTCAAGTGTGACCAGTGCCACCGCAAGCTCGCGCTCCAGCTGGCACATGAAGTCAAGAGCATCTGACTTGGCATGCGGGTTGAAGCAGTGTCGGTTTTCCTCGAAGAACTTGTCCGTTCTTGGTGTGTTGCTCATGCTTTTTTTTCCTCCCCGGTCAGGTCGCGCTCGTCGGCAGTGCCTACGGCCCTGAGTTGCTGCAGTGCTTCCCTAAGTTCTTGCTTGCGTTGCGCTTGACCGTTCGGTGTCAATGCGTTGCAATAGAACTCTGCCGCGCGGGCCGCGCGAATGAGTGCAGGGAGTGTCTCCAGTCTGTGAAGCTCCAGCAGGTGTCGCTCCTCATAAGATAACTGCGGTTTGATTACTAGCCGTTCCAGCTCATCTAGGATTTTCACTTCGTATCCCCCATCTTCCGTTTGGCTTGATGTAGAAACGGCCGTCTCGCAGGAGCCGCCTATACCAGACGCTGCCCTTACGAATCATTTCAGTCATCCCCAGCGGTTAAGGATGAACAGGACGACAAAATCTTCGCGGAGCAGGTCGGCAAGTGTGCCTCCCGCGCCACCTTTGGATTCGAGGTCGACTAGGGTCTTAGTCATTTGGCACCTCCCTCTCCGTTCCCGGAATCAGCACGGCGTCGACGGGTTGTTTGCCGATTTCATAAGTGTTTTGAAACCAAACCGTGGGCATGTTAGGGCACGGAGCAAGGTAGTCAGCCACGCGCTTGGGTTCCGGCACGATTTCCCAGTCGTGCGAATCAATGTACTCTCTGGACAAGTTCACGATGCCACAATCGGAAGAGCGGTAATGGTAGCCGTTAGAAAAAATGTACCCATCTCCGTGCAGTTCGTTCGGGGTGGTAAGACGAACCTTCCCGCCTGCGCGCAGTGCGGGCAACACGTCCTCGAATTTCACTTCTCGTACCTCCCATCGGTGCTAGTCCCAGTTGCTTCGTTATCAAGTAACATTCCGAGAGCAGCCATTGCATGGCCAAGGTGACTAACGCCGCTCTCCGGGTCCAGGTCTTCCCGGTCCAGGTAGGCCATGATGTGACGCATGGATGCCGCTGCGAGGCGTGTGTTGGTGAAGCCATTACGGAAGTTTCCGCGCGCATACTTCTTCTCGCCGTACATGAGGGCGCGAATCATGGGCTCGACCATGGCTCTGGTCAGGAGGGAGTAGTCGGGCTTTCCTTGGTCGTACTTGCGTCCGCCGGGTGACGCTTCCGTGCCATCCGATGCGATAGCCGACATGGGGTTGCCTTTTACGGGCTCATCTTCCGCTACACGGCTGTACTGTGGGTCCACGCCCAGTCCCTCCCAGTCCTTCACTGCCTTACGTATCACCCCGGTCACCCGCCACTCTGGTCCGCACTCAGAGCGCCCATCTTCATCATAGTGGTCGAGCGGGATAGTCTCGGACTCGTTCCACACTGTGTAGGGGAACATTCCGTAATCGCGCTTTCCTATGAGGCGAACAGTAACTTCCCCTCCTCCCTCGAGAAGGAGAATGTCGCCTTCTTTTACAAGGCTCATGACCCCACCCTCCTTGTGGTCGGCTGTGGTTCCCGCTTTCATTGCTTGGTCTCCTTTGGTGCTATTCGGTACTCTCGCTTGGTCTGCTCGTTCTTCTTAGTCCGGGCCTCTGCGAGCTGTTCCTTCTTCCACTTGTTCAGTCGTGCGGCGTAGTCAAGGGTGCTCTCGTCTGGTCTACGAGTCGGCTTTGGCTTCATGGTGTGCATCCTCCACGCTCTACCCCACGCTCTCTCGCAATGCGGCAGAAGGAGTTCTTGACGAGAGTGTCCCAGTGTTCGACGTAGAAGTAGTGGGATTGGTCGTATGGGTCCATCAGGTCCATGTCGCCCACTGCGACGTGGTCGGAGCCGGCCACGCAGTGCATCAACTCATGCCAGAGGGTCGCCTTACGTTGTAGCTCGGAGCCGGTGTAGAAGAGGTCGATGCGGACTTCGCGTACCAGTTGCAGACCCTGTATGTAGATACGACAACGTCCGACAGCCGTGGTACCGTCAATCAATGGCGGCAGTATCTCATCCTTGACGCTCATGTTCAGCCCCTGCAGAGGGGGACAGAGGGAGCCGCATTCGTCCATGAACTCGCTTACGGCTCGTCTGTACTCTGGTTTAACTTCCACCCACCATGGTGGAACTACACTGGGGCCCAAGATTCCTAGGGCACAAGCTACCATCACATTGCGGATGCGCTCTGCTTTGGTGGTGCGACGCGGAACTGAATGGTGTGATAGGGGAAACTGTTCTGG
>Ga0315905_10005029_pt1 | contig 13493 bp, 10 predicted proteins | sample LakEriMetagenome_5_FD_203522 | JGI IMG/M metagenome (GOLD analysis project Ga0315905, IMG submission 203522) | Freshwater fungal communities from buoy surface, Lake Erie, Ohio, United States - Buoy 4 MA121 | ecosystem: Environmental > Aquatic > Freshwater > Lake | place: USA: Lake Erie, Ohio... | reverse complement strand
ATGATATGTTGGGAATCAATAATGAATTTAGTCCAAGATTTTTGCGCAAATACAATAATTTACACGATCAGATGCTTTCCTCCTTCAAGCAATATATTAGCGACGTGAAATCCGTTGATTTTCCGAATGAATCAGAGCAATATTAACTGAAATTAGAATAAAGAGTGAAAATTTCAGCATCAATTTATAGCGATAAAAAACGCTCATTATATGAGGTGATTCAGGATTTGGAGAATCACCAAGTTGATTTATTACATGTAGATTGTAATGATGATCCTAGTGTTTTTGATGATATTGCGCAAATTCGTCAGTGGACATCTATTCCAATCGATTTACATTTGATAACAAGTACGCCCGAAAAGTATTTTGATCTTTTGATCCAGAATCCAGTTGATTATTTGACCTTTCAATTGGAGGATTTAAAAGGGAAACTTGAAATTCCAAAAGAAATTTCAGGAAAAAAAGGAATTGCGATAACCACCCCAACTCCCATTGAAATCTTCGAGCATTTTTCACAATTTCACTTCATTCTTATTATGGCTACGGTACCTGGGCAGAGTGGGGGAGCCTTCGATAAAATCAATTTTGATAAAATTCGTAGATTCAGAAAAAAATATCCTGCCAAATCTATCCATGTGGATGGAGGAGTCAATGGAGAAGTTTCGTTTATACTTCGAAATATGGGGGTCAGTTGTTCTGTTTCGGGCTCCTATCTTTTCAATGCTCCAAGTGTTGGTCATGCCCTTTTTAGTTTGCAAGGAAAGGATATCGCCTCGCATTATCAGGTAGGAGATTTTATGACTCCTTTAGATGAATGCCCGGTTATTTCCAAAGACGAGCAAAATCTTGGTCAAGTGCTTAATGTGATTGAAAAAGGAAATCTCGGATTTTGTCTAGTCGTTGAAGATTCAGGATCTTTAGCTGGATTAATTTCTAGTGCAGATATACGTAAAGCGTTGTTGCGAACTTTAGACGATTTACAGAAGTTAAACGCTTCAATGATGCTCAATCCCAATCCGTTAACAATTAAAGATTCAGATTCCGTCATAGATATGCTTCGATTGATCAAATCAAGTTCTTTTCCAGTTATGTATTTACCGGTTGTAAATTCGTTAGGACATGCGGTGGGAATTGTTAACTTTGCCAACCTAATTAAGGCAGAAATATGATTATTCAATTAAAGAATTCCGTTTCGCTTGAACAAGCAAATAAACTTGCCTCTGAAAATCAATCATTTTGTATTCAGTTGGATGATAAAATCCTTTTGATAAGTGGTTCAGGTGTAAAAAGTGTCCCGCAAGATCTAGAGTCTTTTACCGATAAATTTTGGGTTTTTGCCAATGACATACAATTAGCTTCAAAGGCATTTAACCCCGCGAAACGTAAAATAACGCTTGCCAATGTTGAAATTGGAGGTGATACAAAAAATACGCTTCTAATTGGTGGACCTTGTAGTGTTGAATCTGAAGAGCAAATCAGATCCTCCGCTGAATTATTAAAAAGTTTGGGATTGACGACTTTGCGAGGAGGTTGCTACAAACCAAGAACAAGTCCTTATTCTTTTCAAGGAATGGGTTTAGACGGATTGAAGCTTTTGGCCAAAATGCGAGAGGATTACGGTCTGAATGTAATTACTGAGGCTCGAGATGCAACTCATATTGAAGAAATAATTGACTATACGGATGTAATTCAAGTAGGAGCGAAGGCCATGTATGATCAAGGGATTTTGAGAGCGTGTGCAAAAACATCAAAGCCCGTATTAATCAAACGTGGATTTGGTACAACACTTCAAGAATTTGTTCAGGCAGCTGAATTTGTATTATCGGGTGGAAATCCCAATGTGATATTATGTGAACGAGGTTTACGAACCTTTGAAACTGGAACGCGCTTTACCTTGGATTTATGTGGTGTTGCTTGGTTACAAGAATATACTAATCTTCCGATTGTTTTAGATCCATCTCATGCCATGGGATATGCATACGGAGTTCCTGTCCTGGCAAGAGCTTGTGTGGCTATGGGAATCGATGGATTACTCATTGAAGCGCATCCAAATCCAAAAGTGGCAAAATCAGATGCTTCTCAACAATTGGATCACGCTCAATTTTCAGATTTATTACAGTCATTAAGGCCTGTTGCGGAAAGCGTGGGTTATAAAATGGTATAACATGCATTTAGAACAAAATATCAAAGGACTTTGCTCCAAATTCGGATTAGATTTTCAAGATTTCATGAGTGACTTAGACGTTGAAGATGTTCATGAATTAACCATTTTTGATCTGGAAGCGATTTGCGAAGAATATGAAGTGGATATGCTTTCATTACTTTTTAAACCTGTTTTTAGAGCCAATCAATGGAAGTCAAAATCTAAAAACATCAAATTATTAGTGGTTGATATTGATGGAGTTTTGACAGATGGAGGTATGTATTTTTCTGAGTCAGGTGATCAAATGAAAAAATACAACACCAAGGATGGAATGGGTATCATGAAGCTTCAAGAAAAAGGAGTTCAAGTTGCCTTTCTTTCATCCGGTTTTACAAATAACATGATTTCTGCTCGTGCTGAAATGTTGGGAGTAAAATTGTGTTATGTTGGTCGTGATAAAAAGATTGATATATTGAATCAATGGCTGACTGATTTAAGTCTTGATTTTAAACAAGTTGCCTATTTAGGTGATGACGTTAATGATTTAGATTGCATCCGAAAAGTAGGTTTTTCTGCATGTCCTTCAAATGCTCTTAATACTGTTAAAACAGAAGTTGATATAATACTTTCACTCAAAGGTGGTGATGGTTGTGCCCGCGAATTTATTGACAATTATTTACTTGAATCTCCTATTTCCTAAACATGACTAAAATTACGATTGGAATAATCAAAGAAGGAAAAACTCCTCCTGATTTTCGCGTACCCTTGACCCCAAAACAATGTAAAGCAATTCAGATTTTATATCCTGATGTTCAAATAGTAGTTCAAAAAAGTCCGATTCGAACCTATGCAGATTCTGAATATGCAGCTCAAGGAATTGAATTGGTTGATTCGTTAGAAAATTGCGATGTTATCTTTGGAGTGAAAGAGGTGAATATCTCAGATTTAATCCCCAGTAAAACCTTTGTTTTCTTTTCACATACCATAAAGAAACAAGCGCATAATCAAAAACTACTCAGAGCTATTTTAGATAAAAAAATACGTTTAGTTGATTATGAAGTTATTAAAGATAAGTTCAATAAGCGTTTGATCGGATTTGGTCGATATGCTGGAATCGTTGGTACTTACAATGGATTTTTAACGTGGGGGTTGAAAAACAGTTCTTTCGAATTAAAACCGGCTCATCTTTGTGCGAATCGAGCTGAGGTAGAGTCCGAATTGAAAAAAGTAGTTTTGCCAAAGGATTTCAAATGTGTTCTCACAGGTTTTGGCCGTGTAGGTCATGGAGCGCGTGAAATCATTGATTTGCTTCCAATTAAAGAGGTTACTCCTGAGGAATTATTGACGATGGAATTCAATGAGCCTGTTTTTGCCCATTTAGAATTGGAGGATTACTATGGAAGAAATGATGGGAAAGAATTTAATAAACAAGAGTTTTATTCAACGCCGGAATTATATACATCTATTTTTTCAAGGTTCATTCCTCAAAGTGATATGTATATTCCTTGTCATTTTTGGAGCAGTAAATCGCCGGTAATTATTACTCAGCAAGATTTACAAATTGATAACAGACGTTTATCTGTTGTTGCGGATATTTCATGCGATGTTGATGGCCCGATAGCAAGTACGATTCGCTCTTCAAAAATTAGTGATGCCATTTATGGTTATGATCCTCACACTGGAAATGAAATAGATTTTCGAAATGAAAATGCAATCGCCGTAATGGCGGTTGACAATTTGCCTTGCGAATTACCAAAAGATGCTTCAGAAGATTTTGGAAATGAATTGATGAAATACGTTTTACCAGCACTTTTACGAGAAGATCCAGACCATATAATTGATCGCGCGAGTGAAACAGATTTTACAGGAAATTTGACAGAAAACTTCAAATATCTTGAAGATTACGCAAAAGGTTTGATGGTTCACTAGAAATGAATTATATTTCTGATAAGGATTTTTCAAAAGTAAAAAGGGAAGATTTAGCACTTGCTGAGTATGAAAATTGTACCTTCCAAGACTCGGATTTATCGGAATTCCAGTTCAAGTATTTCAAATTCATTGATTGCACTTTTAAATCCTGTAATTTGAGTTTGGCAAAAGTTGTTCAATGCTCTTTTCAAAATGTTCAATTTACTTCTTGTAAAATGGTTGGGATTTTGTTCGAACAAGTTAATCCGTTTTCACTCGAGTTTTCTTTTCAATCCTGTAATTTGTCACAATGTTCATTTTATAGTTTGCCTATGAAAAACACAAACTTTCAGGATTGTATTTTACATGAAGTTGATTTTTCTGAAACCCAATTAGTTAAAAGTGTTTTTAATAATTGCGATTTAATGAATGCTATTTTTGAAAGTACGAACCTAGAAGAAGCTTCATTTGAAACAGCAATAAACTTTCAATTGGATCCGGTAAAAAATAATGTCAACAAGCTAAGGGTTTCTTTAAATGGACTTCCCGGGTTGCTGGTTGAACATAAACTTAAAATTGTATAATTCATTTAATATTAATTTCTTGAATAATTAAAGAGTTTTTCTATCTTTATGATGGTTTTTCAATTAAAACCCATCAAAATAGCTATGAAATATTTTACGCTTTCCATTTTGTTTTGCTTTATCAATTTTGCAGGTTGGTTTTCGCAATGCTTACCCGGTCAAGAAGTTTTAACTATTAATATCACTCCGGATAATTACCCAAATGAATTGTCTTGGAAAGTGTTCGCAAATAATGTTGAAGTAGCTAATGGATTAGCAAATTCAAGTACTGTTTGTGTTGATAGTAACGCATGTATTCGCTTTGAGATGTACGATTCCTATGGAGATGGAATGTGTTGCAATTACGGGCAAGGCTCATATTCAGTAATTTGGAATGGCGTTCAAGTAGCTTCAGGAGGTCAATTTACAACGATTTCGAGCCATTCATTTAATTGTCCACCGGGTTCAATTTGTCAAAGTGCAATTGAAATTCAAACAGGAACATTCACAGCCCCTAACCCAAATACTTTTTATTCATTTAGTCCCGATTCTTCAGGTATGTATTCTATTTCCACATGTGGATTAACAACATGTGATACAAAACTTTGGGTTTATGATTTGTGTAATAATTATGTTTATAACGCGAATAATACGGGTACTCTTTTCTATAATGATGACAATACGTTTTGTGGTACACGTGCAGATATTGATGCATTTTTGACGGCAGGTACAACCTATATTATTCGTGTTGGTTTGTACGATTTAACGGTTTGTAATGGTGATATACCTTTTTCAATCACTTACGATGGGCCACTTGTAGGTTGTATGGATCCACAAGCTTGCAACTACAATCCGGACGCAACCTCAGAAGGAGTATGTTATTATTATCCAAGTCCAAATTGTCCGGCAGGTCCAGATTTAACAATAGTTCAAAGCGCGATTCAGAATACACTGCAAATAAGAGAAGAATTCGCTACGAATTGTATGGTAGAGGAAGGGTGTATGAATGGGTATGGAACACGAACTGTTTTAGCTTTTGATACACATATTAAAAATATAGGCGATATGGATTATTACATTGGTACGTCGACGAATAATCCGGATCAATTTTCTTTCCAAAATTGTCATGGGCACGCACATTATGAAGGCTATGCAGAATATGTTCTTTATACATTAAGTGGTGATAACATTCCAATCGGACATAAAAATGGGTTTTGTGTCATGGATTTGGAGTGTTCAGATGGCGGAACGGCTCAATATGGTTGTGGAAATATGGGTATTACTCATCAATGTGGTGATATTTATTCGCGTGAATTAGATTGTCAATGGATTGATATAACCGATTTAGATACTGCAGAATATATCTTAGCCGTAAAAGTCAATTGGGATCAATCACCTGATGCTTTGGGTCATTTTGAATCGAATTATCAAAATAATTGGGCGCAAGTTTGTGTGCGAATTTCTGAAAGTAACGGAGTAAAAACGTTTACTGTTTTAGCAAATTGTACCCCATACTATGATTGCGCTGGAGTAATGTATGGTAATTCTCAACTGGATTGTAACGGAAATTGTAATGGTGGGGCAAAACGAGGAGATTTAGACTTGAATGGTCAATCAACTAATGATGATGTTCAACTTTATTTGGATCATTCTGTAAAAAATGATTTAGCTACCACCACATGTAATGATTTATCAGCAGATGGAGTCATCGATGTATGGGATGCGGGACTATTGATGAATTGTCTTCAGAATGGAGCTAGTAACAATTCAGAATGTATATTACCGAATTCGGTTGTTAATTCGCAACAGACGGTATTCTTGGGAGAGATTCAAGTTTTTACAAACTTTGGAGATCCTACAAGTGGATATATGGATATACAAATGAAAAATCCTTTAAATGAAGTAAAAGGATATGAGTTAAAAGTAAGTGGAGCAACGATTACAGGTGTTTCAAGCTTAATTGATGCTGATCAGTACCCGACAGATTTGTATTTTGATAGTATTACAAACGAGATTACTTGTCTGTCACTGGTTGATAGTTTTATTCCGAAATTCACAGTTTTTACTCCTACTTTGAGGGTTTATTTGTCCAATATATCTAATCAAATTTGCCTTGATTCTGTTATTAAGGTATTAAACAAACAAGTTGAACCGGTTAACATTCAAGTAACTAACTCCTGCCTAGAGTCTCAAAATTCAGGTTTAGTTGAACAATCAGAATCTTTTGCTTTACAAGTATATCCAAATCCTTCAAAAGATTTTATTACAATTACGCTTCCTAAAGTAAACGAAGAAATGGAGTTGACGATCGTCGATGCTTATGGAAAGATTGTATTTCAACAAAATGTAAAGGAGCTTGATGAGGTGAAAATTAAAACGGTGGCATTAAGTACTGGAATATATACAGTTCAGTTAAAATCTGCCAAGTATAGTGGCTACAAACGTTTTGTAAAGCATTAAATTTTGACCGTTTTATTTTTAGATAGTTAAGTCTATAAAATATTCACTTACATTTAGTTATGATTCAAAAAGGGGATAAAAAAATCATTAGAGGATGGATTGCTTATGATTGGGCGAATTCAGTGTATAATTTGGTGGTTTCATCCGCTATTTTTCCAATTTTTTACGAGGCATCAACAAGGACAGTATATGCAAAGAGACTAGGGGTTTCTCCTGATTCAGTTGATCCGGGAGCAGTTACGGTAGATTTTTTTGGCTATCAAGTTTCACCCAGCGTAGTTTATTCTCTTGTTTTGTCGCTAGGATTTTTATGCGTTAGTTTCCTTTCACCACTTTTATCTGGGATTGCAGATTATACTGGTTCTAAAAAGAAATTTTTGAAGTTTTTTTGTTACCTAGGTTCTCTTTCATGTGCCTCCATGTACTTTTTCGATCCAAACCAGATTGAATTAGGGATGTTATCCATTTTCTTGGGAACCATTGGATTTTGGAACAGTTTGGTGTTTTACAACGCATTTTTACCTGAAATAGCCGAGCCCAATGATCACGATCGTATTTCAGCCAGTGGATTCATTGCAGGATACATTGGAGCTACTATACTTCTTGTTATTTGTTTGGCACTTATAATGGGAATTGATAAAAGTTTTACCAAGTTTAGTTTTCTTTTGGTAGCGGTTTGGTGGATTGGATTTGCACAAATAACCTATCGCGCTTTACCCAATAACGTGTATAACAAAAAACCGGACAAAGATTATATCTGGAAAGGATTTAAAGAACTCAAAACTGTCTTTTTAGAATTTCGTCAAACTGTTCGATTGAAACGATTTTTGTATTCCTTTTTCTTCTTTAATACGGGAGTCCAAACGGTTATGTTGATGGCCACTGTTTTTGCAAGTAAAGAAATTGAATGGCCTGATAACAGCAACAAATCAGGATTAATAATCGCTATCTTATTAATTCAATTACTAGGTGCACTTGGAGCAAAAATCACTTCAGTTATAGCAAGAAAGACAAGTAGCATTCCAACACTCATGGTAACGGTGTTTATATGGATAATTATATGTGCGTTTGCTTTCTTTATTAGAACTCCCGTAGAATTTTATGTTTTGGCGGCATCCGTTGGTCTTGTAATGGGTGGTGTTCAAGCTCTTGCTCGTTCAACGTATTCAAAATACCTGCCTGAAACTACAGATCATGCCAGTTACTTTTCCTTTTATGATGTTTCTGAAAAAGTAGGGATGGTTCTTGGAACTGCGTTTTTTGCCCTAATGGAATTCATTTTTAACGACATTCGTTTTTCCGTGATTTCTGTCGCTCTATTCTTTGTTTTGGGATTGATTTTCTTGTTTTTTGTTCCCAAAGAAGAAAGAATCATAGTCCGAGGACATTGAAAAAACTTGGATACGATTTATTAACGCATTCCCGATTATCTAGTTCAATTGGATTTGTGGAAAAACAAGCTGCTACCGTTGCTGACATTGCAATGCGATGATCGTTGTGACAATTGATTTTTCCGCCGAAAATGTTTCCCGTTCCGTGTATGTCAATTTGATTTTCAGAAAGTGTATATTCAACTCCAAATACGTTCAGCATTTCCATAACTGTTTTCAATCGATTCGACTCTTTATGGATAAGTCTTTTAGTTCCTGTAAAAGATGAGGTTCCAGAAGCTGAGCAAGCTAAAATTGAAAGGATTGGAAATAAATCTGGATTATCTATTAAATCAACTGTAATTGGTTTTCTAAACTCTGCTTTAGTAATGACAAGATTTCCATTTACCCATTCAACATGTGCTCCATACTCTTTTATGATTAATAGAATTATTCGATCCGCTTGTTTTGAATTTTCTTGTAATCCAGATAGTTGAACATTCCCTGAAATTGCAGCCCCAACAATGTGATTGGCTGCACCACTCCAATCTCCTTCAATTTGATAATCACGTCCATTATACTCTTGATTTCCCTTAATTTCAAATCGTTCGTAGTTCTCGTTTAAAATTTTAACACCAAAGTCACGCATGACTTCCAGCGTTAAGTCGATATATGGTTTACTTGTTAAATTGTCTACAAAAATTGTTGTAGTGTGGGGTAGAAGAGGAGCGGAAATTAATAATCCAGAAAGAATTTGGGAACTAAAACTCCCGTCCAAATGGATTTCCTTTGAACTCATTTCTCCATCTAAAATCAACGGGAAATTTGAAGTTGATTGTTTGACTAAAATCCCCGTTTTTTGGAGTGAATCAATGAGCGAATCAATAGGTCGAGATAGTAAAGATCCTTCGGCTTGGATTAAAACTGTTTTAGCAAAAAGTTTCGCGATAGATGAAAACATACGCAATGCTAAACCGGATTCACCTACAGAAATTTCAACTTGTTCCAATTTGGTGAGGCTTAGCGGTGTGATATACAATGTGTTCGTCCCTTCAATTTTACAACCTAAATCGCATAAAATTTGCTTGCAGGCTTCAACATCTCGGCTGTGATCACAACCAATTAATGTTGTTTCATTTTTAGCCAATAAACTTAACGCTAATGCTCGTTGTAAATGACTTTTGGACGCATTTACTTCTATTTTTTGATTGAAAATAAAGGGGTCAATGCGATTCACGTTTCTTGTCAGATTTTAGAATTTCAGACTGAATGTGAATGGATTCTTCGTGAATGAGCTTGAATAATGTGGTTGAAAAATCTTTGGCAAGATTAGATGCGATTGCCTTATTTACATTTTTTTTAAGGGTTTCCTCCCATTGACTGGATTGCAAAACCGCAAGATTGTGTTCTTTTTTAAAGTTTCCAATGGTTTCCGAGATTTTCATTCGTTCATGCAGCAAATGGATAATATCTTCGTCTAATGCTTGAAGTTGAGCTCTGAATTCTTGAATTTCAGCACCTTCTATTTCGTTGTGATTTCTAATTTTTAGTTTATCCAGTAACTCGGAAAGTAAGTTCGCATCCACTTGTTGCTTTGAATCTGTCCAGGCGTATCCCGGTTGAAAATGGGTTTCGATCATTAATCCTGCATATTTGAGATCCATTGCTTTTTGCGCTATATCGTATAAAAGTTCGCGTCTTCCGCCAATGTGAGAAGGGTCGCAAATAAGAGGGATCTGTGGCATTTCATGCATAAAATCAATGGGGATTTGCCAATTGGGATTATTTCGATACAATGTTTTTTCATAGACCGAAAATCCTCTGTGTATAGCAGAAATTGACTTAATACCACTTTTAGAAAAACGTTCAATTGCTCCGATCCAAAGTTTTAAATCTGGATTAACTGGATTTTTCACCATAATTGGAATGTCCACACCGGAAAGTGCTTCGGCCAATTCTTGAACAGAAAAAGGGTTTGTGGTAGTTCTCGCCCCAATCCAAAGTAAATCGATATTCGCTTTGAGTGCTGACTCAACATGTTCAGGTTTTGCGACTTCAGTGGCTACTTTCATTCCAAATTCCGATTGAACTTTATTCAGCCAAGCTAGTCCACTTGTACCAACACCTTCAAATTCGCCTGGTCGCGTACGAGGTTTCCAAATCCCAGCTCGGAAATAATCAGGTTGAATGTGCTTCAAACTTTTAGCTGTTTCCAACACTTGATTTTCAGTCTCAGCGCTGCAAGGCCCGGCTATTAAAAATGGTTTTTTGTACATGGTAATGTATTGTGTCACTAAAACAAGTGAACGAATACAAAGTTGCTAAGAAAAATGGAAACTTAACGAAATCGTCAATAGTTTATACATGATGTAGTTTGGGCTATACCAACAAAAAAGTCGTCCCAATTACGAGACGACTTACTTTTTATTAAACTAATTCTTATTGCTTGTTCAATACCAAGTTCAAATCAAAATTAACTACGGATTTGATAGTATCTTCCGGTTTTTTCTCATTTACGGCTAAACCTTCTATACCTAACTCTTTAAAGTCAACATCAAATGTTCCAGTAATTGTAAATTTAGAACCGTCATTTGAAATTTTAACAGGAATATCTTGCTTCATTTCTTTGCCTAAAACAGTTAATACAGAAGATAATTTACCGTCTTTGTATCCATTTACTTTTACTTTCACTTCGTTAAATTTCCCAGTGTTAAAGAATTCAACTTCGGACAAGTGCCCTTTTAACATATCGCGCTCTTCTTGCTTCATTTTCTCATCTTCAACTTTCATCGATGCCATGTCAACAACAAATTCACCAGTGATATTTTCTGTTCCTTGAGCCGTTAATGAACCAGATTTAAATTTCACAGATCCAACGTGAAAATCTTCTTCAGATTTAGAACCTTTCCATTTCAAAACAGAAGTTGAAGTATCAATCCCAAATTTTGTTGTTGGTGTAGATTCAGCGCTTGCTGTTGCATTAGAACTAGCCTTATCTCCTCCACATGAAGTTAAGACAACTGAAAGTGCCATTCCGGCGATAACAAATACTTTTTTCATTTAATTATATTTTAATGATACAAAAGTACAAACCACTTGAACAGAAAAATGTTCAGTCAAACTAAATTTTGTTAATTAATCTCGTTGAAAAACGATTCAAATTGCGTTTCATCAACCAGGTTTGGTAGGGTGACTTTCAGCAAGGGTTCAGCTTCCATCGCTCTTTTAATGGCAAAAATCGCATTTTCATTTCTTGCCCAGTTTCTTCGTGCAATTCCATTATTAACATCCCAGTGCAACATCATTTTAAGATTACGTTTGGCATCAGCACTGCCATCAATTAGCATTCCGAAGCCACCGTTTATTACTTCACCCCATCCAACTCCTCCACCGTTGTGAATTGAAACCCAAGTGGCACCTCGGAAACTATCCCCAATAACGTTTTGAATAGCCATATCAGCAGTGAATCTAGACCCATCATAAATATTTGAAGTTTCGCGATAGGGTGAATCTGTTCCTGAAACATCGTGGTGATCCCTTCCTAGCACAACCGGGCCAATTTCACCTCTTGCAATTGCTTCGTTGAAGGCCTCAGCGATTTTCATTCTTCCTTCAGCATCCGCATAGAGAATACGAGCCTGAGAGCCGACCACCAATTTGTTTTGCTGTGCACCCTTGATCCACTGAATGTTGTCCGCCATTTGCTGTTGGATTTCAGCTGGGCTGTTTAGCATCATCTGTTCAAGTACTTCACATGCAATTTCATCCGTTTTCTGCAAATCTTCAGGTTTTCCAGAGGCGCAAACCCACCGGAAAGGCCCAAATCCAAAATCAAAGCACATAGGACCTAAAATATCTTGAATGTAGGAAGGATACCTAAAATCAATACCATTTTCTGCCATTATTTCTGCCCCAGCGCGAGAAGACTCCAGTAAAAATGCATTTCCATAGTCAAAGAAATAAGTTCCTTTATTGGCATGATTGTTAACTGACGTTGCATGCCTTCTAAGACTCTCTTGAACATATTTTTTAAACAAATCAGGATTTTCTGCCATCAATTCATTTGCTTCCTCAAAGCTCAATCCAGCAGGATAATAGCCACCTGCCCATGGATTGTGAAGTGATGTTTGATCAGAGCCTAAATCAATGTAGATATTTTCTTCGTCAAACTTCTCCCAAACATCCACAACATTACCGAGATAGGCGATTGAAACAACTTCCTTATTTTCTTTAGCTTGCTTGACGCGAGCAGCTAATTCATCCAAATCTAAAATGATTTCATCTATCCAGCCTTGTGAATGCCTTGTATGTGCCGCTTTAGGATTTACTTCTGCAGTAACAGAGATAACTCCTGCGATATTACCCGCCTTAGGTTGTGCACCTGACATACCACCCAATCCTGCTGTAACGAAAAGTTTACCTTTGAAATCATCCCTGTTTTTAGCAATTTTTCGGACAGCATTTAAAACCGTAATCGTAGTTCCGTGAACAATTCCTTGAGGGCCTATATACATGTATGATCCTGCCGTCATTTGTCCGTATTGTGTTACTCCTAGAGCGTTAAATTTTTCCCAGTCATCCGGTTTTGAGTAATTGGGTATCATCATTCCATTTGTAACCACAACGCGAGGTGCATTTTTGTGAGAAGGAAAAAGCCCCATTGGGTGTCCTGAGTACATTACCAAGGTTTGTTCATCGGTCATTTCAGCCAGATACTTCATTGTGAGTCGGTATTGAATCCAATTTTGGAATACAGCACCATTTCCACCGTAGGTAATTAATTCATGTGGATGTTGAGCAACTGCATAATCCAAGTTGTTCTGAATCATCAACATAATTGCTTTGGCTTGTTCAGATTTACCAGGATAATCACTAATAGGTCGAGCATACATTTTATAATCAGGACGGTATCGATACATGTAGATTCTTCCGAATTTATGGAGTTCATCCAAGAAGTCTAAGGCCAATTCAGCATGCTGATCAGCAGGAAAATAGCGTAGGGCATTTTTTAAGGCTAATTTCTTTTCTTCATTAGACAATATATCCTTG
>Ga0315905_10005028_pt1 | contig 13497 bp, 9 predicted proteins | sample LakEriMetagenome_5_FD_203522 | JGI IMG/M metagenome (GOLD analysis project Ga0315905, IMG submission 203522) | Freshwater fungal communities from buoy surface, Lake Erie, Ohio, United States - Buoy 4 MA121 | ecosystem: Environmental > Aquatic > Freshwater > Lake | place: USA: Lake Erie, Ohio... | reverse complement strand
GGGGGCGCCACGAGTTTCGTGTTCGACAAGGGGGAAGTCTTCAACTGGACGATGACGATTCAGGGGAGCGAGGAGCGGATCATCGATTCCGTGCTGCCCCATGAGATCACGCACACGATCTTCGCCAGCCACTTCCGCCGGCCGCTGCCGCGCTGGGCCGACGAAGGCGCCTGCACGACGGTCGAGCACCCGGTCGAGCGGGCCCGCCAGCACCGGATGCTGATCGAGTTCCTGACCACCGGCCGCGGCATCGCGTTTCCGGACATGTTCGCGATGCGCGAGTATCCGGCCGACGTGCTCCCCCTCTACTCGCAGGGGTATTCGCTGGCCCGCTACCTCATCGAACGCGGTGGTCGGCACAAGTACGTCAACTTCGTCGCCGACGGCCTGGCCGGCGACGACTGGGCCGGTGCCCTGCGGAAGCACTACGGTGTGCCGGGCGTGGCCCAGATGCAGACGGTGTGGCTCGACTGGGTGAAGCAGGGCTGCCCGGCGCCGCCGGCCGCGCTCGCGGCGTCCGTGCCGCCTCCGGCGGCCAGGGACGGCACCGCCCGGGGCCAAAGTCCGGATCCGCTGCCCGCGACCGCGTCGCCGGCGCGGGGGCCGGTTGCCTCGACGGTGGGCCGGACGTCGATTTACGCCCAGGCGCGCCGCGCCGGCGCGAACCCGCCGCCCGCCACGCGGTGATCTCGGGATCCGCAGGCCCAGCCACTTCCCCGGCTGCACGATGCGCCAAGGCTCCGGGCTCCCCATGGCCGCCCAGCCTTCCGGGCCTGCTACCGGCTCGCGTTTTCGACCGGCCAGCCCCTGAGCTTCGCGTGCATGACGGCCACCTTGCCCATGTAGTGGTCCATGCGAAAGGGGCCGGCGGCTTGGGTCATGTGCTCCCGGGCTTTCGCGGCGTCACCGGCGGCTTCGGAGAAGAGACCCAGATACAAATGGGCGTAGCAGAGCTGGTTCTTCTTGGCTTCGCCCGCACCGGTTTCGGCAGCAGCCAGCACGGCGGCTGGCTCACACCGGCCAGCGTAGAGCTCGAGGATCTCCCTCATGGGTACACGGGGATCTTCTCCGACTGGGAGAAGCTTCTCGCGGGCGGCTTGTATCCCTTCGAGCCGGGCGACGCAGAGAAAGTGCCAGGCGGGGTTCTCGACGTCGTTCGGGTTTACGGTTCGGTGCAGCTCGAACTGCTTCCGGCCGTCCTGGAATCTCTCGGCGTAATACAGCGCCAGCCCGCGTTGCCATAACTCTGGCTCCGCTCCGGGCACGGCCAACACAAGCTGATCGAACTTTCGTGCCGACTCGACCGGCTTGGCGTCGAAGAACAACTGGACGGCTTCCGTGAACTGCTCCCGGGGCGTGGGCTCGGCATGGGCGGCACGGAGGCCGAACGGCAACACGCTGACCGCCGCAAGAAGAAACGTCCTGATATTCAGCATGGTCGGTCGGCAGCAGGAGGGAATCTGACAGGGGCTGGCCAACGGCATAGTCTAGCCACCGTTCAATGCCTCTGGTGTCCGGTGATGGGGTTCCGCTCTCAGTTTGCGCTTTTTTGATGTTGCGCGTTCCCGAGTCTTGCTCTCAGTTTGCCACGCGCGAACGGCACAAAAAGCCCCCGGCGGGAGCCGGGGAGGATGTTTCACGCGAACCTGCGGCCTCGTGCCGCAGTTCGCTTGGCGGGCCTCCGCCCGCGTGCAGACAACCCGGCCCTCCGGGCCTGGCGCTCCCACAAAAAGCCCCCGGCGGGAGCCGGGGAGGATGTTTCACGCGAACCTGCGGCCTCGTGCCGCAGTTCGCTTGGCGGGCCTCCGCCCGCGTGCAGACAACCCGGCCCTCCGGGCCTGGCGCTCCCACAAAAAGCCCCCGGCGGGAGCCGGGGGACACCGGGTCGCATGCCTTCCCGGGTGCCATGCGATGTGGGTTTGAACCGGGACATTGCGTGCCGTCATCCGGCATGGACGGCGGGGTGGTTTTCATGCCCGGTGTCCCCGGGTTTCCACCCGGGGCTTCTTGGACGGGCGACGAGACCGATTCCCAATTCAAAGGATCTGCAAACAACGGTCGCAAGCGAATACCTGCACCGGCCAGGATGGCGGTGCAGGGGTCGGCTGCCGGCCTTCAAAGCCCAGCCTGCACCGGCCACGATGGCGGTGCAGGGGTCCGCTGCCGGCCCGGATGGCCGGCCTTCAAAGCCCAGCCTGCACCGGCCACGATGGCGGTGCAGGCGTATAAACGGAGGGCACGGGATTCGAACCCGCAACCCCTTTCGGGGCATCTGATTTCGAGTCAGACCGCTAGCCGTTCGCTTACCCTCCGGGGACGATTCTAAGCGGCCTCCACCGGCGCCTCAAGATCGCCCCCGCAGGTCGGGCTGCAACGGCTCTGCCGGATGTGCCCTCCGTGCCGGCGGCGCCGCATCGTGACGGCCACGCCACTGCCGCCCGCGACCTTGCTCCGCCCCGGGCCGCCCGGCCGATGGATGGAACAGCAGCGGAGCGGAACGCCTTGGCCGGCCGTTCCTCCGCGCACTCGGAGACAGCGAACGATGGCAAAGGATACCTGGCGACTCGTCACCCGCGGCGCGGACGGGGAGCTCGTGACTCGCGACTTCGATTCCGCGGAGGAAATCCTCCGCACCCACCTGCAGGTCGGCTCCGACGACTGCAGCACCGATCTCGATCTTCGCGGCGCGCCCGTCTTCCGCTCGCTCGTCGGCCCGATGCCCGAGGGCCGCAACGTGATTCGCTACGAGACGCCCGAGGTCTTCGAATCGCTCACCAAAGAGTGGGCACAGCCCAAGTCGCCGCGGCGCCGGTCGCGGAAGCCGGCCGCCGAGGGGCAGGCGACCGCCCCGGCGGATCGCGTCGATGGCTGACACGATCTTCGGCCGGATCATCCGCCGCGAGATCCCCGCGCGGATCGAGCACGAGGACGACCGGTGCCTCGCGTTCCACGACGTGGCTCCCCAGGCCCCCGTGCATGTGCTCGTGATCCCGAAGCAGCCGCTCCCGTCGCTGGCGGCGGCCACTCCCGGCGACGCTCCGCTGCTCGGCCACCTCGTGCTCGTCGCCACGCAGCTGGCGGCGAGGCTCGGGCTCGACGGCGGCTATCGGCTGGTCGTCAACTGCGGCCGTGATGGCGGGCAGTCGGTCGATCATCTCCACGTGCACCTGCTTGGCGGCCGTCCCCTCGGCTGGCCGCCGGGCTGACTCACTGCCACCAGCCGCGCACGCGGTCGAGCATGCCTGCCGGCGGCGCGGGCTTGGCGGCGGGCGCCGCGACTGGCACGGGCACCGTCGCCATGCGGGCGACGGCTGCGTCGGAGACGAACTCCGCCAGGAACCGCGGCCAGTGGCCATCGAGGCCGACGACGCAGCCGCCGATGTCGCGGGTCGCCAATGACTGTTCGAACCGTGCGATGAGCCGCGCGAGTTGCACCCGCTGCGACTCCTCGAAGGCCAGGTCGAGCACACGCACGTCGTCGATCAGCACGCGGCCGGGTCCGAGCAGATCGAACCGCACCCGGAGCGACTCCAGGCCCGCGGTCGGCAGGTCGTCCACCGGCAGCACGAACTGCGCCCACTCCGCGGTCAGCGGCCGGCCGCCGGCCAGGCCGCCCACGGCCGCAAAGCGGTAATACTCGCGATCGTCGTGCAGCCCCTCGACCGCGATCCGCAACGGCGGCTGCGGCGCACCGTCCTCGATCCGCAGCCACACCGCCACACTCACGCGGCCCGTCGGCGGCGGCGGGAAGGGATTGCTGTGAAGCGACGCCAGTCCATTCACGGAGGAGAAGGCAAGCCCGCGGCCCGGCCCGCCGCCGGCCCCCGGCGGCCGCACGCCGGGCACGAGGTCGAGGCTGCCCCGGCGCTGCTCCACCAGTTCCCAGCCGGTGACGGCGGCCGCGCGGCCACCATCGGCGAACGCAGCCCCGAGGACCTCGGGGCCGACTTCGAAGCCTGGATTGTCGAGCACGTCGAGCGGCTGCGGCATTTCCAGCGCCGCCCGGCGGCGCCGCAGGTCTTGGATCCGTGCGGCCACGACCGCCGACACGGCCTCGTCATAGTCCATGCGGGCGCTGCGCACCGTCACGCCACCATCCACCAGCAGCGTGCGGACGCCCCACGGCCCGACCGGGACGGTCGCCACGCCGTCCGTCCCCAGTTCGATCCGCGACCGGTCGCCGACGTCCACCACGCCGGCCGGGCGGCCGTCCAGCCCAATCCGAATCCGACCCGATGCAGCGCCGGCGTTGATCACCCGCATCCATGTCGCCCCGGCCCCCTGCGGCAGCATGCGGATGACGACGGGCGCCGGCACGTCGGGCACCGCCGACACCTGGCCCGCGGGCAGCGCAGCGAAGGCAGCCGTGCCCACGTCCCCCGCGGCGAACTCGGCGAGGGACAGCCGCATGTCGAAGACGATCTCGGCGTCGGCGGGGATGAGCGACTCGGCGAGTGGGCGGCCCGCTTCGGCGGCCGTGGGCACGGCATGAATCGGGCAGGGCCCGGCAGGCGTCGCCGCGCCGAACGGACCGTGGGAGGCGAGTGGCCGGGCGTCGAACGACACCGGCTGCTCCACGATTGCGATGCCGCGGCGGCGGGCGGAACGGGCCGCATCGGCGACCGCCGGGGCGAGATTCGCGGCCGCCACGAGCCCGCGGTCCAAGAGGCCGTCGGCCGCCGTGTGCACGTGCGGCATGGAGAACACCACCTGGGGATGCGCGGTGCTGCGCAGCGGATCGAGGCCGGCCTCGCGGAGCACGTCGCCGGCCGCCGCGTCCGTGCCGAGCCGCGGCCGAAACCGCGTTGCCAGGTCGCCGACGGCGAACAGCGTCGTCGGCACAATATGGAGCACGAGGCGTGGATCGGCCTCGGCGAGCACGGCGGCGAGCCGGGCGTGGAAGGCGGCGACCGCGTCGGCCCGCCACTCGAGCCACAGGTCGCGGAGCGGCCCCTCCACCAGTTCGGCACGGCGTGCATATCGATCGCCCTCCGCTGCTGGCTCCTCCGCGCCCACGGAGTCCAGAAACCGCGCGAACGTGGCATCGTCGAGCGCCGTGGCCGTGCCCGGGAGGTGCAGCCAGCCGTCGTGTGGCATCAGCAGCGCCACTCCATCCACCGCCTGCATGCCGCGCAGGCGGACGGCGAGTTCGCGCACCTGCTCTTCCACCGCCTGCTGCACGCGGGCATCGAGAATGTTGTAGTGCTGGGAATGTGACGTCCGCCGCGGCCGGCCGTCACGGCCCAGGCAGACGATCCCGACCGCGTCCGCTCCGCCGCCGGCCAGCATCGTCTCCAGCGCAGGCAGCGGCGCGTCGAACGCCATGCCCGGCACGAGCCGCAGCCCCTCCCCCGCATAGACCCGACAGAGGAGCCCGAGCAGATCCTTCGCCTGCGGATCGAGCCCGTCCTCCGCGGCTGCACCGCTGCCCCAGCGCGGCGCCTGCCGCGTGACCGCCGACGGCCAGATCGCAGCCCCCTGCGCGTAGACGGCCACCAGCGCGCCGGTCGCCCTCCGGGCGGAAAGCCATTCGGCCGAGTGGCGGATCGCGGCGAGGTGCGTGCTCCAATCGGCAACGCCACGGCCCGTGGTCTCGTCCACCCGCTCGACACCGCCCCAGGCCGTGAAGTCGGGCGTCGGCCAGAGCGCGAACGTCTGCCGACCGGCGGTGGGGGCGACGGCGCTCGGCGCACTCGGGGCCGGCAGCCGGGACGGGCCGGCGAGCACCCGCACCTTGCCGATCGTCGCCGGCCGCCGCGTGGACGGATTGGAGACGACGACGAGCGGATTGCGGGTCGTGGGCCAGAACACGAAGCGATGCCGGCGCAGTTCCACGCCCCCGGCATACGGATCACGACGCACCTCGAACCCGCCGGCATGCCGCACCTCGACGAGCGCCCCCACGGCGTCGAGCTCGAGCACGCTGGCGCCGATGACGGCTTCCTGATCCGAGGGATAGTCGATCTCCACCGCGTGCGGGATGCCGGGCTGCGCGCCGGCGATGACGACACCCTCCCAGCTCGGCTCGCCCGCGGCCTTGGCCGGCGGCAGCAGGAGCATCGGCCCGAGCGCGTGCGGCTCGACCGTCGAGTGGCCAGCCACGAGCAGCCCGCTGAACCGCGGCACCATCGCCGACACCGTCGGCACGGCCGGCAGTTTCGGCAATGGCATGTTCGGGAGCGGCATGTTCGGGAGCGGCATGTTCGGGAGCGGCATGTTCGGGAGCGCGACGTTCGGCCGCGGGAACGCGGGCAACGGAATCGAGGGCATGCCGACCTGCGCGAGCCCGGCGCCCGGCAGGCGACGCAGCCGCTCGTGCAGCCGCGGGCTGCCCGGATCGACTTCGTGCACGATCTTCCACTCCGCCGGCGACGGATCGGGAGGCCGGTCCGCGACGGCCACGACCTGGACCGTTCGTGACGCCAGCGGCCGCGCCCAACGCAGGCTGCCGACCTCCACGGCCTGGAGCTCGACGTCGCAGGTGCCCTCGCGGGCCGGCAGCGTGACCTCGAACTCCAGGGGCTCGCAGCGGGTCAGCCGGCGATCCCCGTCGGCGGCGCCCCGCGACTCCCGCGGCACGATCGGCACCGCCTGGGCGTCGTGCGTCTCCCCCTTCAGTCCGGCGAGGAGCCGCACCCGCAGCTCGTACCGGCCCGCATGGTCGGTGCGCACGGGCAGCAGCGGCTCGACCCGCAACCGCACCCGGTCGCCCGGCCGCCGCAGCGCCGCCTGCCCGGGCGGAGCCCCGGTCGCGTTGGCGATCGTGACGCGCAGCGCATCGCCGGAGGCCTGCCTGATCACGAGCCGGTTGCCGTCACCGTCGAGGGGCTGCTGGACTGGCCCAGCCAACGCATCGGCGACCGCCACATCCACCGTTGTCTCCGGCTGACTGCCGGCCACAGCCGCGAGCCGCACCCGCAGCCGCGCCGTCCGCCAGTCCGCGATCGAGAGTTCCACGCCGTCGGCGGCGACCGGCCGCGGCTGGTGCACGAGGATCGCGCCGTCGGCCTCGTGAGCCATCGCCGCCGCATCGGGCTCGGTGCAGATCGTCCGCCATTCGGGCATCGCACCGGGCGTCGCCGCGACGACCGTGACCGAGCCGTTCCACGCCTGCGGTGTGCCGCCCCCCCACTGCACGCGAATCGACACCGGCCGCGCATCGTGCCGGGCCATGGCGGCCACGGCACCCCCGACGGGCAGGTCGCTGGCCTGCCCCACGCCGGCGGCCACGAGCCCGGCCAGCAACACCGCCGCGAACGGACGGCGCTGGCGACGGCGACGGTCATCGGAAGCAGGCATCGGCGCGGTCCGGGCGGACCTCCGCCCAGGCGGCGACCGCCGCGCGGAGGGGGCGGGATGGTAGCGTCCGCCCCCCCGCCAGGCAAAGCATGTTTGGCCGCTGAAAAACCGCTCGCCACGCGGCGTCAGCCGGCGGCGACCGCCGCCGCCGCCAGCGGCGCGCGCCAGCCGCGATCGGTGTCGCCCGCGGCGGCGGCCAGGGCGAGCGGTGCGAGTTCCGCCACGACGTCCGCGCAGCGATCGGCCACGTCGCAGAGTTCGAAGGCGTCGTCGGGCTTGTGGAACAGCCGTGGCGGCCGATCGGCTGCCGCGAGAAGATGCCAGCTCGGCGTGATCACCGCGCCGCCATCCACGGTGGCCACGACCACGCGATCCCGCGCCGGCGCCGACCAGTCGGTGAGCAGCCCCGCCAGGTTTCGTCCGTGCCAGGGTGTGTCCGAAGCCGCGGTCGCCGCGCCGCGCAGGGCGGCGAGCGTGGCCCCCAGGTCCGCGGGCACGACGAGCCCGCCGAACCGCTGGGCCGCCATCCGCCCCGTCGCGTCGGCGAGGATCGCGGGCACGTGCACCAGCTCGCTGAACGGCGGCAGCGGCCCGGTGCCCACGCGCCCGTGGAGGCCGAGGCCCAGACCGCGCACGCCCGCGACCAGCACGTGCCACCCGGCGGCGGCATCGATGAGCGGGCCGAGACAGGCATCGAGGTGCGTCAGTTGCCCGGCAAACGCCTGGCGGATCCCGACGAGGAGGTCGGGATCGGTGTCGGCATCGACCTCCATCTCGGGCACGGCGGCCCCTGCATAGGGCGGCGGATCGTCGGGATCGACGTAGGCCGCGCGGCACTCCGCTGGCGCGTCCCAGGCGACGCCCAGGCTCGTCGCGTGACACCACACCACGGCGTGCCGGCCGGCGGTCACCGCCTCGCGGGCCGCCGCCATCAGCCGCGCGAGATGCGTCGCGGTCGCGTCGGTCACGGGCGCCGGCCGCGCGACCGCCTCGACGAGCCGCACCGTCACCCCGTCGTCACCGCCGCCCACCACCGCCGCCACGTGCGGCGCGTCGGTGACGACCACCGCTTCGGTCCCCAGCCCGGAGAGGCCGAGGTCGCGGAGCGTGGCGCGGTCGTCGGCGCCGGTGGCGATCACACGGTCGAAGAGCAGGCCGCGTCCGGCGAGGGCGTCGAGGGCCGGCATTGCCACCCAGGTCGAGCCGTACGCGGGCAGGATCCAGGCCGGGAGCCGGTCGAGCGTGACGATGAGAATCCGCGTGGCTGACGACGCTGTCATGTTGCCTTTATGACTCACGGTCGGCCATGCTGTCACGTCCGACCCGTCCGCTCCGCCGCCAAAGGATCGCCACCCCGTGGGAACCGTCGCCTACCGCACCCGTCCCGCCGCCACCGCGGCCATGCCGCCGGGCATTCCCTTCATCGTGGGCAACGAGGCCGCCGAGCGGTTTTCGTTTTACGGAATGAAGACGATCCTTGTCGTCTTCATGACGCAGCATCTGCTCTCGTCGGCCGGCCGTCCCGACTTCATGACCGAGACGCAGGCCCGGGAGTCGCTGCATCTGTTCGTCGCCAGCGCCTACTTCTTTCCGATCATCGGCGGCATCGTGGCCGACGCGTTCCTCGGCAAGTACCTGACGATCCTCCTGCTCTCGCTGGTGTATTGCGTGGGGCACTTCTGCCTGGCGCTGATGGACACCCCGGCCCCGTTCCTGGCCGCCACGATGGAGCCGCGGGGCTGGCTGCTGGCCGGCCTGGCTCTGATCGCCGTCGGCTCGGGGGGCATCAAGCCATGCGTCTCGGCTCACGTGGGCGACCAGTTCGGCCAGTCGAACCGCCACCTCCTGGAGCAGGTGTTCGGCTGGTTCTACTTCGCCATCAACTTCGGCTCCTTCTTCTCCACGCTGCTCACCCCCTGGCTGCTGGACCGCTACGGCTCCGGCTGGGCGTTCGGCGTTCCGGGGATCCTCATGGCCCTGGCGACGCTCGTCTTCTGGCTCGGCCGGCACCGCTTCGTGCACGTGCCGCCGCGCGGGCGGCGCTACTTCGCGGAGACGTTCGGGCCCGAGGGCCTGGCGGCGATCGGCAAGCTCCTGCCGCTGTACCTGCTCGTGGCCGTGTTTTGGTCGCTCTACGACCAGACCGGCGGCGCCTGGGTGCAGCAGGCCGAGCGGATGAACCGCCACTTCCTCGGCCGGGAATGGCTCGCCAGCCAGATCCAGGCCATCAACCCGCTGCTCGTGCTGGCCTTCATCCCGCTGTTCGGCACGGTCATCTACCCCGCGGTGGACCGCGTCGTCCGGCTCACACCGCTGCGGAAGATCCTCGTCGGCTTCGCCCTGGCGACCGCCGCCTTCGCGATCTCGGGCCACGCCCAGACGCTGGTGGACGCGGAATCGGCCCGGCTGGCGGCCGGCGGACTCGGGCCGGAGGCGGCCCGCTGGCCGAGCGTCGGCTGGCAGTTGCTGGCCTACGTGGTGATCACGGCGGCCGAGATTCTCGTCTCGATCACCTGTCTGGAGTTCAGCTACACGCAGGCCCCGCCGCACATGAAGTCGCTGATCATGAGCCTGTATCTGTTGAGCGTGTCGCTCGGCAACCTGTTCACGGCGCTGGTGAACACGCTCACCCAGGACGCCGCCGGCAACTCGACCCTCCAAGGGGCGGCCTACTACCGGTTTTTCACCGCCTGCATGGCGGTGGCGACGGCCCTGCTCGTTCCGGTACTCTGGTGGTACAAGCCTCGGGAATACCTCCAGCAGGAAGCCGACGCGGCGCCGGCCGGATAACCCCCTCAACACGCACGAGCCCGCCTGTGCATCCGACCGCGTTACTCTCCCGCCGCTCGTTCCTGGCCGCCACGACGGCCGCCGCACCGCTCGCCTGCGGCACGGCCCACGCCGTCCCGGCCGCCGACGCCGCGCCGGCCAAGCCGCCGCTGTTCAAGATCTCGCTGGCGGAGTGGTCCCTCCACCGCACGCTTCGCGCCGGCAAGCTCGACAACTTCGATTTCCCCAAGACGGCGAAGCGGGAGTTCGGCATCGAGGCGGTCGAGTACGTCAACACGTTCTTCAAAGACAAGGCCAAGGACACCGACTACCTCGGCGAGCTGGCCAAGCGGGCGGCCGACGAGGGCGTGACGAACGTGCTCGTGATGTGCGACGGCCTCGGCAACCTGGGCGACCCCGACGCCAAGGCCCGCAAGAAGGCCATCGAGAACCACTTTCCCTGGGTCGAGGCCGCCAAGCGGCTCGGCTGCCACTCGATCCGCGTCAACGCCAAGAGCGAGGGCACGTTCGAGGAGCAGCAGAAGCTCGCCGCCGACGGGCTCTCCCGGCTGGCCGAGTTCGCCGGCCAGGTCGCCATGAATGTCATCGTGGAGAACCACGGCGGCCTGTCGAGCAACGGCGCCTGGCTGGCCGGCGTCATGAAGCAGGTGGACCGCCCCAACTGCGGCACGCTGCCTGATTTCGGCAACTTCCACGACTACGACCGCTACCGCGGCCTCGAGGAGCTGATGCCTTTCGCCAAGGGCGTGAGCGCCAAGAGCCACGAGTTCGACGCCGCCGGCAACGAGGTCCGCACCGACTACAAACGGATGCTCGCCCTCGTGCTGGCCGCGGGCTACCACGGCTGGGTGGGCATCGAGTACGAGGGCAGTGGCCTGAGCGAGGCCGAGGGCATCCGGGCCACGAAGAAGCTGCTCGAGCGGGTTCGCGCGGAACTGGCCTGATCCCGCGCCGGCCGTCACATGCCCCGGCTGTGCGAACGCCGGCCGTTGACCGTTCGCGGCCATGGCCGTAGAGTTCGGCCTCCTTCGTCGTCCCGCCCTGCGATCCGTCCTGATGTCCCGTCACAACCGCGCCGATGCCTCCGGGGCCGCCGCCACCCGCGCCCCCCGTCCCTCGCTCGACCGCCTGATTCGCGTCGGTGAAACCCACGTCGGCCGCGGCGTGTTCGCCAGGCGGGCCCTGAAGACGGGCATCGTTCTGGGGGAGGTCCACGGCGAGATTCTCGCCGATCATCCGGAGGATTCCAGCTACGTCATGGAGCTCCCCAGCGGCCGCCTCCTCGATCCGGCGGCCCCGCTCCGCTTCGTGAATCACAGTTGCGATCCCAACTGCGAACTTTTCTACTGGGAGGGAGACGCGGAGAATCCCCAGGAAGACCGGCTTTGGCTGCAAACGATCCGCCCGATTCCGGCGGGCGCGGAACTTTCGATCGACTACAGCTGGCCGGCCGACGCGGCGATCCCTTGCCGCTGCGGGACGCTCGACTGCCGCGGCTGGATCGTGGACCCGGCGGAGCTGCACCTCATGCCCCCGGGCAGCCAGGATCCGCAGGCGGGTGGGGCCTGACGGCCGCGGCCTGGAGCCGGGCGGGCTGGCTGGCGGCCATGGCGCTGACCGCCGCCGCCGTGTTCGGCATCTCGCGGCTGCGGATCGACGACGACCTGCGTGCGCTCGTCCGCAACACGACCGTCGACTTCCGGCTGCTGGACGAGGTGGCCGACCTGTTCGGCGCCCCCGACCGCGACTGCATTGTTCTCGCCGACGCCCATGAGGGTGACATCTTCGCCGCGGCACCGCTGGCCGAGCTGCGGAGACTCGTGGCGCGGCTGGAGGCTGTGGAGGGCGTCGCGGAGGTGCGGTCGATCTTCGACGTCCGCCGCCAGGGCGCCGCCGGCGCGTTGCTGCCGGTCGTCCCGCGCACGGACGAGCCCCTCGACGCAGCCGCCCGCGCGGCGGCCAAGGACCGGGCCGTGGACCATCCCCTCGTGGCCGGTCACCTGCTCTCCCGCGACGGCGGCTCGTCGCTCGTGCTCGTGCGGCTCGTGCCCGCGGCCGATCGCCCCCCGCTCCTGCCGAAGGTCGTGGCGGATGTCGAGGCGGCCGTCGCCGCCGCCCGCGCCGAATCGCCGGCCCTGGCGCTCCAGGTCACCGGCCTGCCCGCCCTGCGGGAGCAGGCCGCTCGGGCCCTCCGTCGCGACATGCTCGTCTTCAACTCCCTGGGGCTGTCCCTGGCCGTCATGCTTTCGGCGGCGGTCGCCCGCAGCCTGCGCTCCACCGTCGTCGCCTGCGTGCCGCCGTTCATCGGCGCCGTCTGGGCGCTGGGCCTGCTCGGACTGTGCGGCATGCCGGTGAACATTCTCACGAGCGTCGTGCCCTCGCTGGCGCTGGTCGTGGGCACCTGCGACTCGATCCACTTCATCGAGGACATGCGGCGCAGCGTCCGCCGCGGCCTGCCCCCGCTGGCCGCGTCGCGCGGGGCCGTGCAGCGGGTGGGCGTGGCCTGTGGCCTGACGAGCCTCGTCACGGCCATCGGCTTCGCCTCGCTGGCCGCCGCCAAGATCGACGCCGTCCGCGGCTTCGGGATCGCGGCCGCGGTCGGGGCGGTGGCGAGTTTCCTGGCCGTCACGCTGCTGACGCCGCTGCTCGCCTCCACGCGGTTCTGCAGCGGTTTGCGCCTGGGCCGGTCGTCCCGCGCCGCGGGCCGGCTCGCGAACCGGCTCGCCGCCTTCTCGGTGCGGCACGCGCGGCCGATCGTGGCGGTGGGCGGCCTGGTGACGGTGCTCCTGGCCTGGGCGGGCTCGGGGCTCGACGCCGACACCAAAGTCGTCGACTCGCTGCCCCGCGGGGCCTCCGCGGCCGAGGCCCTGGCCCGCGTCGATGCCGAGTTCGGCGGGGCGATCGGCGTCGACGTGCTCGTCCGCTGGCCCGACACGATCGACTGGCGGGACGAGTCCGTCACCGCCGCCCTGGCCGGCGTCCACGACGTGCTCGCCGCGTCGGGCGGCATCGACCGCGCGATCTCGTTGGCCACGGTGGCCGGGTCGTTGCCGCCCCGCGCCCGCCGCCGCCTCGATCCCGACCACGTCCGCGACCTCGTCGCCCCCGAATCCCATGCCGCGGTCGTTCGCGGCCGTGTCACCGACCTCGGCTCCCGGGCCCTCGACGGCGTCTACGGTCGCGTCGATGCCGGTCTCGCCGAGCTGGCGCAGGCCCGGCCGGGCTGGCGGTTCGACCTCGGGGGTATGTCGGTAGTGTCGGCCCGCAATATCCGCCAGCTGGTCCGCGACCTGGGCTCCAGCCTGCTGCTGGAGGTGGCGGTGATCGGCGGCATCCTCGCCCTCGCCTTCCGCTCGCCGCTGGCCGGCGTCGTGAGCCTGATCCCCAACGTGTTTCCCCTGGCCGTGA
>Ga0315905_10005025_pt1 | contig 13499 bp, 12 predicted proteins | sample LakEriMetagenome_5_FD_203522 | JGI IMG/M metagenome (GOLD analysis project Ga0315905, IMG submission 203522) | Freshwater fungal communities from buoy surface, Lake Erie, Ohio, United States - Buoy 4 MA121 | ecosystem: Environmental > Aquatic > Freshwater > Lake | place: USA: Lake Erie, Ohio... | reverse complement strand
TTCATCAACAATACGACGAAGTGTCAGCACGATCCACGCCGCGGTCGACGCAGCTTCCTGACCGGTGGCTACGAGCAGTATGCCGAACTGTATTTCACGACCTACGAGCCCGGTGGTCGTTATGGCCATGTGACAGTCCGGGGCAACACCTTCATCAGCGGGGACCACGCCTCGCATGCCATCACGTTTGCTCCCGGCGGTGACACGATTCTGGTGGCGGACAATCTCTTCGGAGGTCCGATTCGCGATATTGCGCCAGTCACTGGATGTGACAATGTGACGATTCGCGGCAACGTCGAATCGGCAGCTCAATAACTCAGTCGACTTCGGACCAACTTGGAGTCCGTTTCACGGACGCTTCAGCTTCTCGACCGGAATCTTGACATCCGGCAGTTCCGTCCGTTGCCCCGCTGTCACGGTGACCTTGTAGTCGCGATCGATATACCCGTGACGCTCGTGCCAGACACGGAAGCTGTGTTCACCGGCGGGCAGATTCTCGATCTGAAACATTCCGTCGTTGTCGGTCACAGCCACGTACGGATGATCCTTGACCACACAGTACGCACGCATGAACGGGTGAATGTCGGATGTGATTGAGAGAGGAATCGACTCTGCTTCTTTCCAAGTCAAAGTCACACCGAGCTGATCGTTCGCCTTCAGCTGAAAGTTGTGACCCACATTTTGCACAGGATTCGTATGCACATTCCGGACTCCGGGGTCCGAGTTAGTGAACTGGATCGGCTGGCCCGTCCTCGCGAAGACAACATGGGGGCGAAATCGATGCCCATCGACTTCAATCTTCACAGGAGATGTCGGAACCGCGGTCAGGTCGGGATGAACCTTCGCCGGAGCCGCTTTGAGAAAGACGACGACATTGGCCACACCCAGATTCTCGGAGTTCAGCACGAGCGATTCATCGGGGATCGCTCCCGGTGGAATCTTGACCGGTACCAGAAAGTTTTCCTCGGCCACAAATCGACCCTCTATCGAGCCCCAATCCGCCATCGCTGCCGGGTTGGTGGCTGATAGAGCAACAGCACTCAATGCCAAGGCCAACATACGACGCAGATCATTCATTGTCGGGACTCCGTGGCAACATGGATTTTTCGATCTGAAGTGTACCCTCCTGCGACACGACGCCCAGGCAGATTACCACTGAGGAATTCAAAGTCTGGTTGTGATCGAGAAGGATGCAAGGCAAGATGGTACATCCTGGTCAATGCCGGAGCGATGCAGCTTTCATGAATGAACCCGTCATCACCTCTTTGCGCCCCCGTCGATCTCGGCGATACGTGGTGATCGTGCTCGGTCTTTGCACGATTCTGGGGGGTGTGTTCTGGGCTCGTTGGCAGTCCAATTCGACTTCAGAGTCGAGCACGGTCATTGTGACAGTGCGAAGTGATGTGAGTCAGCAGCCAATTCCCGGAGTCGACGTGATCTTGATAGATGTCAACTCGGGTATGCCAACGTTTGTGCCCCCTTGGCTATCGCAGTGCAATCCCATGTATCGACAGGCGAATCCTGTCACCACCGATTCGTCAGGAACCGCCAGGATACCGATCCCTCAACAGGTGCCTCCGCACGAAGTGATTCGATTCAGGATTGGCTTGGATCCAAGAACGATTCCACCTGGATTGAGTCTTCGAACCATGGAAGGGCGTCTCTTCGATGACCACACAGTCACTCTGTGGCTGAGGCCCACTGCACCACCACGGGGTGCTGCGCCTGCCCCTCCCATGACAAAATGAACATGGGACCGTGCCAGTGGCCCGTTACTCCGGCTTGTCTTTGATCCCAATCCCCAGCGAAGCCAGCCGGGCCTTGCGCAGGTCCAGCGGCAACGTCGATGAGTCGGAATCAAACGCCTGTTTCGCGTCGAGCTGCAGCGGGACTGTCACGGTAAATGTGCTGCCCTTCCCGAATTCGCTGCTGAGTTCCACCTCGCCGCCCAGGAGTCGCGACAGCTCTTTCACAATCGACAGCCCCAGGCCCGTCCCCTCGTACTGACGGGTCATGGCCCCTTCCTGCTCGCCGGGTGTCGCACGGCCCTGGCGGAACTTCTCGAAGATCACTGTCTGCTCATCCAGCGGAATCCCGATCCCCGTATCAGCCACCACCAGATCGACTCGATCGGGCCCATGTTGGTGGGCCGAGACCTTGACGCGTCCCCCCTCGGGAGTGAACTTCACTGCGTTCGAGATCAGGTTGTACAGAATCTGCTGCAGCTTGCCCGCGTCCTGATTCGCAATCGGCAGCCCAGGATCGATCTGCGTGGTCAGCTCGATGTTCTTCTTTTCCGCCAAAGGCAACATGCTGCCCGCAGCCCGATCGATCAGGTCGACGACCGGGAACTCCACAGGGTGCAGCTCCATCTTGCCGGCCTCGATCTTGGCGAGATCCAGGATGTCGTTGATCAGGGTCAGCAGGTGCTTGCCAGACGACTGAATATTATTGATGTACTTGCGCTGACGATCGTTGAGCCCCTCGGCATCCGAGAGAATCTCGCTAAACCCCAAAATGCTGTTGAGCGGTGTGCGCAGCTCGTGACTCATCGTCGAGAGGAAGTCGCTCTTGAGCTTGTTCATCTCGTGCAGGCTCAAGTTCGCCTGGGCCAGTTCTTCGACCTTGTGATCGAGGCTGGAGTTCACGGTCCGCAGTTCGTCCTGGATCGAGACCAGGTGCCGCAGCATGCGGTTAAACGCGTGGCTGAGCTCTTCGAACTCGTCCCCCGTGCGAATGTCAGCCCGCAGATCGAGGTCTCCGTGCGCGACCGCATCAGAGACATCTTTGAGGTGCAGCACCGGCTTCACGATGATGTAGCGCACAATCACATAGGCCACGGTCATCGCCAGAAATCCGGTCACGATCGCCAGCGTGATCAGCAGGGCGTTGTTACGGGCGATCTCGTTGTCGGTCGCGCTGAGCGGGAACTCGATCTTTGCGACGGCGATCATATCCCCTTCCCGCTTGACCTGCTTGCGGGCGAACTGCCGGGTCAGGTCCGCAGCTGCGGCGGAACCACCGGGGCGGGCCTGATGACATTCCAGGCACGACTTGGCAGCTCGAACCGGCTCGAAGTACTGGTAGGTGTCCTCGTCGTCCTTTTCGTTGTCGCGATCCTCGTAGACGTAATACGGTTCGCCCTTAGTCAACAGACGCAGTGCTTCGTTTTCCTGCTCTTCGCTGGGGCGGAAATCGGCCGGGGCATCCTGTGGGGTCGTGTCGATGAACTTCCAACTCAGCTCGCGGACATCCTCGGGCTTCAGTGCCTTGGACAGTGCCTGGATCACATCGCGATTCTTGATGCTGTCAGCATTCGAGTGCTGCCAGTGAACCTGCTGCAGATTCTGAGCGATCAGGAGCTGGGCACGCTGGCGATACTGGAGTTCGATGACCTTCTGACTTCGCTGGGCGTACCAGTAAAAGCTGCCGGAGATCAGGATCATCAGGGAGCTGCCCAGCAGGAACCGGAACTTCCGTTCGAGGCTGGTTTCTCCGAAGAGTCGCTTCAATGACCGGTAAGACATCGCCCCCTCGCGAATCTGCTGGTCCGGATTCCGCACCGGAACTTTCGCATCATCGCGCCTGAAGTCGCGTGTGGGAAGGCGTCTGGACCGGCGAATCTCGGTTTGTTGCATTCACATTGGGTCGAAACAGCCGATACGATGTGCAAAGCATTCCTCGATCCGAGATCCGCGATGTCCCCGAAGCGACGACTCCGCGAGCTGTTTCTGGTGGCTGTCGGCGTGGCAGTCTCTGCCGGTCCGGTCCAGGCTCAACGGGCCTTGCAGACCGACCGCTTGACTCAGGGGGATGCGGTTCTGGTTGCATTCGAGCCGGTGATCCAGCAGTTCCGGGCCTCTGTCGTCCGCGTACTTCGAGATACTCAGAACGTGTCGATGGGGACGGTCGTGTCCGCCGATGGGTTGATCCTCACGAAAGCGAGTGAGGTTGACGCCCTGCGGAAAATCTCGATCCAGCGTGGACGCGAAACGATTCCGGCTCGCGTGATCGCCTGGTCGGAGGCTCACGACTTGGCGGTTCTCAAAGCAGAAGGTTCCGGCTGGTCGCCCGTTGCCTGGAGCGCGGCGACCGATCCGCCCGTTGGTCAGATACTGGTGTCGCCCGGTCCGGAGAAGCTGCCGCTGAGCATCGGGGTCGTCAGCGTACCGCGTCGACCGATCAAGAAAGACGAAATCCACGGCGTACTGGGGATTGAACTGGAACCCGTGGACGAAGGGGCAATCATTCGAAATATTTTCGACAACAGTGCAGCGGCAGCCGCCCGGATGAAGATCGGCGACACCATCGTGCGTATTGGAACACTGGAGATTCAGTCCCGTCGCCAGTTGATCGAGGAGATACGAAAGCATCAACCCGGCGAGACGCTGACCGTGGAGATTCGCCGTGACAATCAAACTCTACATCTGTCGACAACCTTGACCCACCCGTTCGGGGACTTCCTGTCCCGAATCGCTCAGCAGAATCGCTTGGGAGGCAAACTGAGCAGCCGGGCCAGCGGATTTCCGGCAGCGATCCAGCATGACAGTGTGCTGAAGCCGGAAGAATGCGGCGGACCTGTCGTCGATCTGAATGGTCAGGTCATCGGACTGAACATTGCCCGATCGGGCCGCACCGAGTCGCTGATGATCCCCGCGAGTGTGATTCAGGAGGTCTTGCAGGAACAGCAGGCTGGCAGGCTGCCGGCCATGAAGTCTTTGGCGAGTTTGATTCCGCCGCCGCCCCCGGAAGCACAGACACATCGCTCGCCATAAGACCACTTCGGCCCATGAAAAAACGCGACGCCCCATTTACACAGGGCGCCGCGTTCGTTTTGAGACTGCTACCAACCAGCGGATCGGTGGCGATCAACTAGCGGGTCTTGTTGGTTTCGTTGGTGGGAGCATCGCAGGTGATGTCGCACTGATTGTTATCACAATCATCGCGCTGATCCTCGAAGTCCGAACCGTAAGTCGCAGCGGCGCATCCGCCTCCGAACGACTTCGCCTTATGGAAACCCGTGTAGTAGTAGGACTGATTGATTTCGCCAACTGCGTCAGCGACATCGTTCAGTTCCGAAACCACGGCATGCTGAACTTCGCTCAGGCCGACAATCAGACCAATCACGAGCAGAGTCGCGACCAGAACGAGTTCGGCGCTGACGATAAAGCCAGCTTCATCATTCATCAAAGAACGCAGCATGAAAGAATCTCCAAGAGAGGTCTGGATACGGAATCAGACTCTGGAAGCCAGAGTCTGATTCGTGAAATCCTGACCAGTCGTTTGATTAACGGGTCTTGTTGGTTTCGTTGGTCGGAGCATCGCAGGTGATGTCGCACTGATTGTTGTCACAATCATCGCGCTGATCTTCGAAGTCCGAACCGTAGGTCACAGCAGCGACTCCACCGCCGAAGGACTTTTCCTTCGAAAAACCGGTGTAGCTGTAGCACTGGTTCAGTTCACCGATGGCGTCAGCGACGTCATTCAGTTCCGAAACCACAGCGTGCTGGACTTCGCTCAGGCCAACGATCAGGCCGATGACGAGCAGGGTAGCGACGAGGACGAGTTCTGCGCTGACGATAAAGCCAGCTTCGTCGTTCAACAATTGACGAACCATGTTCACATTCCTTCTGAGAGTGAAAACTCTGGAGACATTGAGCATCGACTCTTGTTCGCGGGAAGCTATTCCGCGTCGAAGACCCACGTCGCCTGACGAAGTCCCAGGTCTGATCACCCAGAAAATCCGCGACGAGACAGCGCATGCACAGCTGTCTGAGACCGAGACGCAACGAGCATCTCGATCGTCCCTGCAGGGGTGTATGGAGACCGGTCAAGACCGGACGTTGTAGAAGGTGAGATCACCGCGAACGCGGCTGATGTTGCCAAAATGCATCTGGTGTGCCGAATCGATACGTTCCGGCGAACTGCACAGTCTCTAGTCAGGAAACGTAAGTAATTGACTGAGGACGACTGCCTCGACATCACGTAGCCACGAGTCGGTCACTCCAAGCGGTGACAAGAACCTGAAACAAACCGGCGCATGCCGTGGCGTTATCGACTGAACGTCACATTCATACAGTAGTTACGGCAGGAGTCTTCGGCGCATCCGGAATATTCGGCACAATCGGATTAACCGTTCCAGTCCCGGATCGCGGCGTTGACCAGTTCTGGCGTTTCGAGAGGCGCCATGTGTCCAGCTCCTGGGATCTCGATCAGTTCGGCTCCCGGGATCTGCTGCGCGATGGTCTTCATCTCCTCGACCGTCGAAATCACATCGTCCTGGCCGACGATCAGCAACGTTCGGGCAGTAATCTCTTGCAGCCGAGGAACCATGTCTTCCCGGTCCGCCAGCGCCCGTGAGCCGCCTGCGACCGATTGAGGCGAGGTCCGGCGAATCGTTGCCTGAATCGATTCTACGACCGCCGGTTGATCGCGAATCGTCCGCGCCGAGAACAACCGGGTGGGCATTGCCTGAGCCACAAACTCCGGGCCTTCCCGGAGAACGCGGTCGGCCAAGTCATGCCGCATCTTCTGCGTCTCGGGAGGGTCGGTCATCGCCCGGCAGTCGCAGAGAATCAGCCCGGCGAGTCGCTGCGGATGCCGGACGGCGAACTGCTGGGCGATACTGCCTCCCATCGACAGTCCGCACACGATCGCTGTCGGTAATCCAAGATTATCCAGGAACTCCGCCAGCCGATCCGCCATACCGATAATCGACAACGGGGCCGAGGTGGTGCTGGCACCGAATCCCGGCAGGTCGATCGCGATCACCCTGTGAGTCTTCCGGAACTCTGCAATCTGGTGCAGCCACATCGAATGGTCCAGTGGGAATCCGTGGACCAATAGCAGCGGGGTCCCCTGTCCCTCATCGACGTAGGAGATCGTGCAGTCAGACAGAGTTGCAGTGGGCATATCAACGTTCCGCAGAGGATGACGCCCCACATCCTATGGCGGTTCTGCCAAAATGCACACGCCTGGCCGCGACTCGCGCTCTCGCACGAATGAGATTTTGGCGCAGTCGCCCCGGTCACTCCTTGCCCGCCGTGGAGTCTTCGCCTAAACCTTAGTGAGAGCAAACTGCGTCAGGTGCGTAGTTTGCATCGACTTTGCCTTACGCGTGCCACAGCCACAGTGGGCTGTCAGTCTTCTGAGTGGTCCCATGAAAGTCCATCAGTTCCTCGATCACTTTGGCGTCACCGAGAATCCGTTCGCGGAGGAAGATGCCCAGTCCGATCGCGTCTTTCAGTCGCACTGCCTGAAGGGCGTGCATCACGCCGCCTGGGACAAGATCTACGGCAACCCGGCCACCCCGGCGACGTCGGTCGTCTTCGGCGAACAGGGAGCTGGAAAGACCGCACTGCGGCTGCAGATCATTGACAAGCTGTCGGAGTACAACTCGCAGAACCCGACGAATCGGTCGTTTGTACTGCAGTACGACGACTTCAATCCATTCCTCGACTGCTTCCGCGAGCGGCTTTCCGGCAGCCGCCGCAAGCCGGAAAAGGCCCTGCAGAACTGGAAGCTGTGGGATCACATGGATGCGATCCTGTCGCTGGCGGTGACCCGTCTTTCCGACATCATTCGCAACGACGGCAGTGACCCGAAAGATCCCTCCTCCAAAATCACTCCCGACCAACTCGATCAGCTGACGCGGCCGCAAAAGCGCGACCTGCTGCTGCTGGCCACGATCTACGATCAGAACCGTTCACTGGCTCCGTTGACCCGCTGGGCTCAGCTGCGGGCCAAGGTCGGCTTTAATTCGTGGGGCCGGTGGCTGATGCCACTGGCATCGCTGGCGGGAAGTGCGGCGATCCTGGGCTTCTCGTACTGGAAGGCCGGGGGAATCAGCGGCCTGGGGAACAAGTGGACGATCGGTCTGGCTCTGGCCTGCTGGTTGCCGTTGCTCTGGTATCAGCTGAGGCTCTTGTGGGGAGCATGGCGGATCAGTCGACAGGTCCGGATCGTCGACCATCAGGTCCAGACGCTGCGGTCACTGCTGAGCAAGTTCAACGCCTCGGAACTGCTCGGACAGCCACTCCCGCGCGGGTCGCGCGGCGATGATCGTTATGAGATGATCATCAAGCTGCAGGCTGTGCTGAAGACGCTGGGCTTCTCGAGTCTGGTCGTGCTGGTGGACCGCGTGGACGAGCCGCACCTGATCAACGGCTCGCCCGAACGGATGCGCGACCTGATCTGGCCGCTGTTCGACAACAAGTTCCTCAAGCACCCGGGTCTGGCGTTCAAGCTGTTGCTGCCCGCAGTCGTCTCCGGTTTCCTCTCCAAAGAAGAGAAGGAGTTCTACGAGCGGTCCCGCCTCGACAAGCAGAACCTGATCCGCGATCTCTCCTGGTCGGGCCAAAGCCTCTACGACATCGCCAACGACCGTGTGAAGGCCTGTAAGAAGCTGACCGACAAACCAGTCAGCATTCGCGACTTCTTCGCTCCGACGATTACCGATGTGGAACTGATCAACGTCTTTGAGCGCCTGCGGGCTCCACGACACCTGTTTAAGTTCCTGTACCGCGTGCTGGTCGACCACTGTTCGAAGTACACGGACGATAAGCCGAACTGGGCGATTCAGCCCGAGACCCTGCAGGCGACGCTGGCCCTGTTCATGCGCGATCTGGATTCGATCGATCGCAAGATTGGGATTGGATGATTCGCCAAGCTCAGGGTTGCAACCCCTGGGCTTTCTCGATGGATTGAGACGAGAAGTGCCCGCGATCTTCACCATCGGTCATTCCACCCACCCGTTTGAGCAGTTCGCCAGGCTGCTCAAGCTCAATGGTGTGACTGCCATCGCTGATGTGCGGTCGGCTCCCTACAGCCGGTACAACCCCCAGTACAACCGCGAGCCACTGAAGGCCGCTCTCGAATCGGTCGGGATTGCCTACTCGCATCTGGGCGATCAGCTGGGAGCGATGCGGACCGAAGCTGAGGTCTATCTCCCCTCGGGTCGCGTCGACTTCTCCCGCACCTGGCTGACACCGGCCTTCCGCGAAGGCGTCCAGCGACTGTGTACGGGTCTGCAGAAGTACTCAATCGCCATGATGTGTGCCGAGCGTGACCCGCTGACGTGTCATCGCAATCTGCTCATCAGCCGGTTCCTGCGGGACGAGTTACGGGACCTCTCCCACATCCGGGCCGACGGGACTCGCGAGACGCACGCGGAGCTCGAGTCCCGGCTGCTGGCCGAGTGCAAGCTGCCCGAACGCGACCTGTTTCGTTCGCGCGAGGATCTGGTCAATCTCGCCTACCAGAAACTGGCCGGCGAGCATGCCTATCAGCGTGGGGATGAAAACGACTCGATCGGGGATTAGAGTCGGTTCCAGCTCTCGCCCTCCCCCGAGCCGATCATGAAGCGAATTTTCCCTGCCGCGCTGTCAGTCCTGATTCTCGGCATGCCCCTCAGCGCGGCCGACCTGATTCTGCACGGCGGCAAGATCTTCACAGCGGATCCGCAGAACACCGTCGCCTCAGCCATGGCGATTGAGGGCGAGCGGATCGTGGCGGTTGGAACCGATGCAGCGGTTCTCGCTCATCGCACTCCAGCGACCGAGGTCATCAATCTGGCGGGTGGGTTCGTCGTTCCGGGGTTAATCGACTCGCACGTCCACGCCAGCGGGGCGGCGATGTTTGAGTTCGACCACGATGTCCCGGAGATGGAGACGATCGCCGACGTCCTCGCCTATATCCGGGAGCGAGCCAAGGTCATCCCCGAGGGAGAGTGGATCAACACCCAGCAGGTCTTCATCACCCGCCTGAAAGAGCAGCGTTACCCTACGAGGGCCGAACTCGATGAGGCCGCTCCGAAACACCCGGTCGCCTTCCGCACCGGTCCTGATGCCTCGGTCAACACCCTGGCCCTGAAAGAGAACGGCATCGACGCAGCCTTCGCAGCTGCGCATGCGGACCAGGTCCTGGTCGATGCCAGCGGAGAGCCGACCGGACTGCTGCGCAAGGCTGGTTCGATCCTCAAGACCAAGCCCTCCTCGATTGAGAAGAAACCATCACAGGAGCAACGCGATGCCCGGCTGGTGGAACTGCTGAAAGACTACAACAGCGTCGGCCTGACCGGGGCCATTGATCGCAACTGTTCTCTCGATAGTCAGGAACAGTTTGCCCGGCTGGAAATGCAGGGGAAGCTGACGGTCCGCATGCGACTGTCGCGTGCGTTTGATGCCAACCGCCCGCTGGAGCAGGTGCAGAAGGACCTCGACGCCATCGCCGCGGACCCGCTTTTTCGAGACGGTTCCGAGCGGCTGCGGATCATCGGAATCAAGGTGTTTCTCGATGGGGGAATGCTGACAGGCAGTGCCTTCATGAGCAGCCCCTGGGGCATCAGTCGCATCTACGGCATCGACGATCCGGCCTATCGCGGAATGCGGTACATCCCCGATGACTTCCTGATCCCAGCTGTCCGCGAATGTGCCAAGCGGAATCTCGCCTTCACGGCTCACAGCGTGGGAGATGCCGCCGTCGCTGCCCTGCTGGAGGCCTACGCCGTGGTCAACAAGGAGATCCCGATCGGGCCGACACATTCGACACTGACGCACTCGAACTTCATGAGTGCCGACTCGGTCCGCAAGTGTGCGGAGCTGGGGATCGGCGTCGATATCCAGCCCGCGTGGCTGTACCTCGATTCGCACACGCTGGTGGCTCAATTTGGAGAGGAACGGCTGCGGTACTTTCAGCCGTTGGCGAGTCTGTTCGCCGCCCACGTGGCGGCCGGCGGTGGCAGCGATCACATGCAGAAGATCGGCTCGCTGCGGAGTCTGAACTTCTACAACCCGTTCCTGGCGATGCAGACAGCCATCACCCGCATCGGCCGGTTCCGGCAGACACCGCTACACCTGGAAGAGGCCCTGACCCGCGAACAGGTGTTGCGGTTCTACACGATCAACAACGCCTGGCTGATGCGGTCCGAGAAGGAGATCGGCTCACTGGAGGTCGGCAAGCTCGCCGACCTTGTGCGTCTCGACCGCGATCTGCTGACCTGCCCCGTCGAGCAGATTCGCGAGACACGGGTACTGGGAACGTGGGTCGATGGTGTGAAGGTCTATTCACGGCAGTAGCAGCGAGTCCTTGCCGGGTTGCGACATCTGAGCTGCGGGTTTGCCAATCGCGGGATCTGGCTGTTAGGTTGCCTCCAGACTCATCGTCTCTTCCTCAGGGATTGCCAACCATGTTTCGATTCGCTTTGGGACTGATCTCGCTGCTGATTCTCTGGCCGTCGCTGACCTGGGCCGAGCATGAAGGCCGGCTGCAGATTGTTCTGCTGGGTGACAGCACGACCGAAGAAAGTATTCCCCGAGCCGTCAATCCGAAAGGGCCGCACTTCGAGGACACGATTCGGCTGTTGCTGGCTTCCGAGAAGGACCTGCCCCCGACGAATGTGATCAACCGGGGTCTGTCGGGCGACACGATCGAGGCCCTGCTGAAGGCTCTATGACCGCGAAGTCGCGAAGCTGCTGGGCGTGGACTACATCTTCATCCGTTATGGGCTGAACGACAAACGCCGCCGCGAGAACTTTGCAGAGAACTTTCCCAAGGACTTTCACGAGCTGATTGGCCGGTTGAGAAAGGACCACCCGCAGGCCACGATCATCCCGATGACGGTGATTCCGTACCTGGATCCCGCAACGAGTACGGTCATCAACGACCTGATCAAGCAAGTCGCCGCAGACGAGAAGCTGCCGCTGTTCGACATTTACCCGCGCTACGCAGCTGAGCTGGAGCACGGGCCCAACATGCTGAACTACCGTCGGTTCCCGCTGGCGAACATTCCGGAGAAAGACCGCGAGTGGATCAAGCCGTGGGTCATGGGCGAGTCAGTGGTCGTGATGGACAACACGCTGGATGCCCACTTTGGCAGCCTGCCCGGATGGTACGGCGACCGGCACCCGAACGCCGCGGGCTATCATGTGATCGCGGATGAGACAGCGAAGTATCTGGGGAAGATGATTCGAGAGAAGAAGTAACCCGTCTCCGGGGACCGCACTTACGAACTCGCTGCTTAGTGATGCTGGATCACCAGTCGCCGGTGGTTCAGGTACTTCCGCAGAACAGCATCCAGATGCTCATCCGTGCGCACGGTCTGGTGGTCGATCCCTTCGGCAGCACAGCGGCGGCGGACTTCGTGCAGGAACTGCTCCATCGCAGCCAGATATCCTTCGCGCAGTGATCGCGGGTCGCAGACTAGCTCGCCAGCCTCTTCCATCCCTTCGAACTTCGTCACACCGGCGTAGCTGAAGTCGATCTCTTCTGGATCGAGTACCTGCAGGACCAGGACATCATGCCCGCGCTTGCGCAGCATCCGCAGCCCCTGGAACAGTCCCTCGCGCGGGGCGAACAGGTCCGAGATCAGAATCACCATCCCGCGCTGCGACTTCTCCTGGGCAGCTGCTTTCAGGATCGCTTCGAGGTCGGTCTTCTTCGCTGGGTTCTGATGAAACAGGACTGACAGGATCGAGCCCAAGTGCGTATGCGTGCTGCGAGAAGGAGCGACCCCTCGCACCTGATCATCGAACGCAGTGAGCGAGACGGCGTCCTGCTGTTTGAGGAGCAGATAAGTCAGCGCTCCCGCGATCTGGCAGGCGTAGTCGTACTTGGTGACCGAGTGGGAACCAAACTGCATCGACTCGCTGATATCGACCAGCAGGGTGGTTCGCAGGTTGGTCTCTTCCTCGAACAGCTTCAGGTAATACTTGTCGGTCTTGGACCAGACTTTCCAGTCGATGCGGCGGGTGTCATCGCCGGGCGTATATTCGCGGTGCTGGACGAACTCGATCGACTGGCCGAAGTAGGGGCTGCGATGCATCCCGGACAGAAACCCCTCGACGACCTCACGGGTGAGGATTTCGAGCCGCGAGATTCGGGCCACGACCTCGGGAGGGAGCGACTTGGGTGAGGCTTGGGCCACGTTCAGTCTCAGAGAAGGCAGGGTGCGCTGGATGTTCCCGGATCGGACGACGGGTGTCCAGCCGAGTGCCAAAGTGTGCGTTCTGTGCAACCCGGTTGATATACTCGTTTTCGATAGATCTCCTCGTTCCAAAAGGAAGGTTCCATGGCACGATTCACTCGTTTGTACGGACTGCTCACCATCGCCTTCTGTCTGTCAGCGCTCCCCGCCGGTGCCCAGTTGCCACTGCCGCCACGAGCCGATTCGGTTCCGCGGCTGCCCAACGACAACATCGAAGGCTCCATCTGGCAGTTCAAAGCCACCAAACGCGGCGAGGAGAAGCCGATTGAAGCCCGGTTCCGCGTCAGTGACGGGGCCATTCTGGAAGTGCCGACACCTCCGGAGGTGAAGCCGGGCGATGGGAAAACGCCTCCCGAGCGAGTCAAAGAGGTTCTGGAGAAGCTCGGTCCCAAAGTCGCCGATAAGCGGATCGGCGACCTGGAGAAGATGGCCAATGGAAAGACGAAGCTGGTCTTCAATGAGGGCCCGCTGCTGGGACAGGCGATCATCACGCCCGTGAAGGACAAGACCGGGGTCT
>Ga0315905_10005023_pt1 | contig 13501 bp, 8 predicted proteins | sample LakEriMetagenome_5_FD_203522 | JGI IMG/M metagenome (GOLD analysis project Ga0315905, IMG submission 203522) | Freshwater fungal communities from buoy surface, Lake Erie, Ohio, United States - Buoy 4 MA121 | ecosystem: Environmental > Aquatic > Freshwater > Lake | place: USA: Lake Erie, Ohio... | reverse complement strand
AGGCTTCGAAGGCTTCGTCGAGCTTGTTGGTGGCGACGATGTCCAGTTTGTCGCCGGCCTTCATCACCACCACGGTGCCGTCGCGGCCTGTGAGGTAAACGTGGCCCGCGGCCGCGACCGGGGAGGAATAGATGCCGGACAGACCCGGGATGCGCTCGGCATCCAGCACCGGCTTTCCGGTCTTGATGTCCATGATGGTGAGGTAGGCATCGTTGCCGGAGTGGAAGTAGAGGCGGTCGCCCAGCAGCAGCGGCGAGGGGACGTAAGGCGTGCGCTTTTCGTGCTTCCAGAGCACGGCATCGGTATCGGTGAGGTCTCCGGTGCGCCCGAGTTTAATGGCGAGGAGCGCCGCGCCGCGAAAGCCGCTGATGGCATAGAGAATCCCGTCCTTCACGATGGGCGTGGGCACCACATTTCCCGTCATGCCGCCGCAGTTCCAAATCTCCTTTCCGGTCTCCAGTTCATAGCTCCGGATGCGGGTGGTGGCGCTCACGATGACCTGCTTTTTGCCTTCGTGCTCGACGATGAGCGGCGTGGTCCACGTGGTTTCCTCCTCGCGTTTTTGCCGCCAGCGTTCGCTGCCGTCCTTGGTGTTGAAGGCGGCGATGAAGTCCTCGCCCTCGTGGTCCCAGTTGATGACGATGGTGTCGCCGCTCAGAGCCGGGGAGCTGCCCTCGCCGAAGGAGTTGCGCGTCTGCATTTTGCCCAGGTCTTTGGACCACTTTACATTGCCGTCGAGGTCCAGACAGTACAGGCCGCGGCTGCCCAGCCAGGCGAAGACGTGCCGTCCGTCCGTGACCGGGGAATGCGAGCAGAAGCCGTGATCCCGGTGGTGGCCTTCATGGGGCACTTCCTCGCGCAGTGTCTTTTGCCAGAGCACCTTGCCGGAGTGGCGGTCGAGGCAGAGCATGTCAAAGCGGTGGACCTCCGTGGGCTTCTCGCCGCGCATCCCTCCTCCGGGGCCACCACGGCGGCGTTGTCCCTCTCCTGCGGGCGGCGGCGGTGCCTCCGGCACGGCAGCGGGGGCCGGGGCCTCCACTTTTTTGCCCGTGGGTATCGCCGTCTGGAGAAACACTTTGTCGCCCCAGATCACCGGGGTGCCCGCTCCGCTGCCCGGGATTTCCTTTTTCCACAGCACATTGGAGGTCTCGCTCCAGGTCACCGGCGGCGAGGTCTGCGGAGCCGTCCCGTCAAAGGCGGGCCCGCGCCATTGCGGCCAGTGGGCCTCGGCGGCGGCGGTGAGCGGAGTGAGCAGGGAAACAACAAGAGCGAGAAGTGGGGGATGCGCTTTCATGGCGGCCAAGGATGGCGGCTGCCGCGCCACTCCGCAACGACGCGATCAGGACTGTCCGGGCCTTCCAGCCACGGCAGTTGGCTGCGAGTGGTTTTGACAAGCGGCGGGGCGCTTCTACTCTGCGCGCCTTTCATGGCGCTCACGTCGCTCAGACTCCAGGATTTCCGCTGTTACCACTCGTTGCGCTGCCCGCTGACGGAGGGGGTCACGCTGTTTACGGGGGACAATGCGCAGGGGAAGACTTCGCTGCTGGAGGCGGTGTGTGTGCTGCTGCGGCTGCAGTCGCCGCGCTGTCAGGGGACGCGGGAGCTGATCCGCTTTGGTGCGGAGGGGTTCGGGGTGGCGGGGACGTTTCAGGAGCGGGAGCTGCGGCACACGGGCGGGGAAAACCGGAGTCTGGCGATTGACGGCGTGCCGGCGCGCCGGCCGGCGGATTACCTCGCGGTAAGCGGGCTGGTGGTGTGGATGGGCAATGGCGACCGGGAACTGGTGACGGGCAGTTCTGAGGCCCGTCGGCGCTACCTGGATTTCCTCGGCTCGCAGATTTACCCGGAGTATCGCAGCGCGCTGAACAGCTATGAAAAGGCGCTGCGGGGGCGGAACCTCCTGCTGAAGCGGGATGCGGTGATCGCGTGGCGACAGGTGGAGGCATGGACGGCGGTGCTGGCGGAGCACGGCGGGGTGCTGCGCCGTCTGCGCGGGGAGTTGCTGCGGTGGCTTTCCCCTCATGCGGCGGAGGCGCACTGTCAGATCAGTGGCACGGGGGAAGTCCTCGCCCTGACGGATGCCCCGGGATGTGAGGGCGACCTCGCCGCTGCCCTCGCGGAGGCACGGCCGGAGGAGGAGCGCCGGCGGGTGACCTTCCTCGGGCCGCACCGCGATGACTTCACCGTGGCGCTGAACGGACTGCCGGCCGCACGTTTTGCCAGTGAGGGCCAGCAGCGGACCATCGCCCTCGCGCTGAAGCTGGCGCAGGCTTCCGTGCTGCGCGGAAAACGCGGGGCGCATCCCGTGCTGCTCATGGATGACATCTTTGGCGAGCTGGATCCCGGCCGCCGTAATGCGCTGCTGCGCGTGCTGCCGGCGGAGTCGCAAAAGCTGATCACGACGACGCATCTGCAGTGGCTGGATGAAACGATCCGGCCGGATGCCGTCTGGCACGTTAGCGCCGGTAACCTGCGTCCGGCCTGACGGACGGGGGAAACATTGACGCCATGAAGCAGATCCTGCTATACGCGCAGGATAATGACCGTGCGATTTCTCCGCTTTCTTCTGCCGCTGGCTGTTCCTGCGCTCTCCAGTGCGGCTTCGTTCGTGCTCAATCCGAGTTTTGAACTGAACTACAATCCTGCGTTCCCCGGCTACAGCACCATCAGCAACTGGACCGGCGGCAGCGGCGTGAATCAGAATAGCGGGCCGTTTCACAATCCCGGCACGCCCATTCCGGATGGTGTGCGTGTGGCCTTCCAGCAGGGCAGCGGGACGATGAGTCAGGTCATCAGCGGGCTCACTCCGGGGAAGCGCTACTGGATTCAGCTCCACTACGATGCTCGGAACTGCTGCGGCGGCACCGTGGATCTGAGCGTGCGCTGGAATGGCGGTGAGCTGGCGCAGATTGGCAACATTCAGCCGAGCAGCGGCGGCGCGGCTTACAAGTTCCGCAACATTCCGCTCGAGGCCGCGGCGGCCTCCGGCACGCTGTCGCTGGTGACGAATTCCATCGGCGATGCTACGGTTGATTACGACGCCGTGACCATCGTGCAGCGCGATCTGGGAAATGCCGTGCTGGTGAATCCGGGATTCGAAGCCGGTGGCGACTCGACGGCGCAGCCCATCGCTGGCTGGACGGTCTCTGGCACTGCGGGTATTGAGCGCAGCCCGGCCGGCGCCTTTGCCAACAATGGTGCAGCTCCGGAGCAGGACCATGTCGTTTATCTGCGAAACCAAAACTCCATGATCAGCCAGACGGTGAGCGGACTGGTGCCTGGTGAGGTTTACACCATCCAGACATCGGTGAATGCGCGTACGGGCAATGCGCCCACGCTGCGCATCCGGGCCGCGGGTGCGGTGCTGTCGGAGGCTGCCGTCACGCCGGTGGGCGGCACTGCGGCTTACACCATCCGCACGGTTAGTTTCACTGCGGCGGCCAGTTCAGCAGTCATTGATTTTGCCCAAACGGCCGCGGGCGATCAGACCGTGCTGCTTGATGACATTCGTGTGACCGGCCTTGTGCAGGACCCGCTGCCCTGTCTCGAGCTTGCGCCGACGCAGATGGAGTTGCGGCCCGGAGTGCAGGGACAGCTCAGTATCACGGTGCCTGCGCAGTTGCTCGCCTTTCCGCCACCGGGCGGGGTTAGCGTCACCATTCGCAGTCCGAATCCACTCGTGGCGCGCATCCCGTCGGGCATTGATGACATCATCACCCTGACCTGGGCTCCTGGCGATCCGCTCACGAAGTCGTTTCTCATCGAGGGTGTGTCGCCAGGCTCGGTCACGCTGGAGATATTGAATTCCGCGACGCTCTGCGTGGACAAGGCGGTGGCCGTCAGTGCGACGACGCAGTTTGTCAGGAATCCCAGCTTCGACATTGATGCGCAGCCCGGTGGTGTTGGCTACACCGCCATTACCGCCTGGGACAGCAACTCCGCACTCAGCGGCCTCAACCGCGCCGGGCAGCCGTTTCTCGACAATGGCGCGGTGCCCGACGGCGTGCAGGTCGGTTTCATGCAGGGGAATGGTATCCTCAGACAGCAAATCGCCGGTCTCGTTCCCGGCACCGGCTACTGGCTGCAACTCCGCTACAATGCGCGCAGCGGCGGCGGCGCCACGGCAGTGGTGCGGTTCGCCGGCACGCAGATCGGTGCCATTCCTCCCGTCACTCCGGTGGGCGGGACGAATGCCTTCCACAGTCTCTCTGTGCCCTTCACGCCCGCAGGCAGCAGCGGTCTTCTGGAAATCGAAACCAGCATGACCGGCGATGCCGCCCTCCTCCTGGATGCGGTCACGGTCGTGCCCCGCCTGGCCGGCGAGGTGGTGCTGCAGAATCCCAGCTTCGACGCCAGCGCCCGCGTGCCGATCTGGCCCGGCTATCTCGGTACACGGCCCCTTTCCGGGTGGAGTTACACTGGGGGTGTCGGGCTCAACACTGATGGCGGCGGCCCCTTCACTGACAATGGCGACGCCCCGGACCAGGAGATGGTCTTCTTCATTCAGAACAGCGGCTCGGTTGGGCAAAACGTCAGCGGCCTGGTGCCCGGGGCGACTTACACACTCAGCTACGCCTGCAATGCCCGCAGTTCGGGATGGACTGCTCCCGGGCTTCCTTATGTGGTGAGACTCGGTGCCGCGACCCTGTTCACTGAAGTCCTCGGCCCCGTCAATGCAGGCAGCTACTACCGGCGCTACATCGTCTTCACTGCGCCCGCCGCCGCCGGCGATCTTCGCTGGTCGTGCAGCGAGACCACCGGCGACCGCACCCTGCTGCTCGATGACATCCGCCTCATCCCCGGCGACGCCGATCCCGGCAATGCCGCCGTGCCGCTGAGCAGCAGTGTCTTTGCCGGGAATGCCCTCCGCCTCGCCTGGCCCGGCACCGCCCCGCTCAACATGCGCCTCCAGTGGTCCGCCACCCTCCAGCCTGGCTCATGGCTCGACGTGACGCAGCCACCCGTGCTCGAAGGCAGCGAATTCACCATTTATGAGCCGATGGACGACAGCCGGCGGTTTTATCAGTTGCTGAAACCCTGAGCAGGAACGGGCAAAAAGGCGGGATTTTCCCCTGCGAAAACCAGTTGCGGAGGGAAATTTCGCCTCCATACTCCCCGCTCCCTGCCTTCCGGGCAGGGAAACTTACCATATTAACTTAACCATCCTTCCGGCTGGATCGGGCTGCGGCCCGAGCAGGTTTACAAATGGCGCATGCTGCGCCGCCTGTGCAGACGGGAGACCTACATCACACATGGAAACTGAACTCCTTAAGGAACTCATCGAAGCTGGCGTCCACTTTGGCCACCAGAGCAAGAAGTGGAACCCGCGCATGAAGCCGTTCCTGCTCACCGTGAAGAATGGTGTGCACGTCATCAATCTCGAGGAAACCGCCAAGCAACTAAACACTGCCGCATCGTTCCTCTCCGGTCTCGCCCGTGAAGGCAAGAAAATCCTCTTCGTCGGCTGCAAGCGCCAGGCGCAGGACGCCGTCCGCGAAGCCGCTGAGGCCACCGGTCAGTTCTACGTCAACAACCGCTGGCTCGGCGGCACCCTCACCAACCTCGAAACCATTCGCAAGTCGGTGCAGCGCCTCAAGTATCTCGAAACCATCGAGAGCCAGCCGGAATTCAAGCAAATGTCCAAGAAGGAACTCGCTGCCCTCGGCCGTGAGCGCGCCAAACTCCAGCGCAACCTCGCCGGCATCCGCGACATGGCCAATCCCCCGGATGCCATGATCGTTGTGGACAGCCACCGTGAATCCATCGCCGTCGCTGAAGGCAACCGTCTCGGGATTCCCATCGTGGCGATGACCGACTCCAACGCCGATCCGGACGCCGTTTCCTACCCCATCGCCTCGAATGACGACGCGGTGCGCTCCATCCGCATCGTGCTGCAAAAGCTCGTGGACCCCGTGGTGGGCGCTCTCGAGAGCACCGGCCGCGCCCCGCGCAGCAAGTAAACAACTCCCGCCGCCCTTCCCGGGCTGGTAACCTTTGGCGGCGGCGGTGGCTGACTCAGACACCGCCGCTGCTTCATTTCCCACACACTCAACTACAATACTCCCAAGACTTATGTCCGAAATCAGTGCTAAAATCGTTATGGACCTCCGTGCGCGCACCAACGCAGGGATGATGGACTGCAAAAAGGCCCTCGCCGAAGCCGGCGGGGACATGGAAAAGGCCGAGGAAATCCTCCGCAAGAAGGGGATCACCAAGATGGAAAAACGCACCGACCGCGTGAGCAAGGAAGGCATGATCAACGCCCTCCTATCCTCCTGCGGCAAGACCGGCGTACTCGTCGAAGTGAACTGCGAAACCGACTTCGTGGCCAAGAACGAAGGCTGGCGTGGCTTCGTGAGCGAACTCACAGAGCACACGCTTGCCTCCGTGGCCGACAGCCTCGACGCGCTGCTCGCTGAGCCCTACACCAAGGGCAAAGGCAGCGTGGACGAAGCCGTGAAAGCCAAGGGCGCCGAGACCGGTGAGGTTACGCTTCTGCGCCGCTTCACCCGCTTTGCCGCCGGCGAAAGCAGCGCTGTGGCCACCTACCTGCACATGGGCGGACGCATTGGCGTCATGGTCGAAGTGGAAGCCGGAAAAGCTGAGACGCTTAGCGCCGACGCTTTCAAGACGCTCCTTAAGGACTTGACCATGCACATCGCCGCCGCCAATCCGGAATTCCTCAACCGCAGCGACGTGCCTGCCGATGTGGTGGAAAAGGAGCGCGCCATCTATGCCGAGAGTGACCGCCTCAAAGGCAAGCCCGCCGCCGCCATGGAAGGCATCCTCAACGGCATGCTCAACAAGTTCTACAGCCAGGTCTGCCTCCTTGAGCAGGGCTTCATCAAAGACCCGGATCAAAGCATCAGCGACCTCGTGGCCGCGACCGGCAAAGCCCTCGGCGACACGCTCACCGTGAAGCGCTTCGCCCGCTTCGCTGTCGGTGAAGAACTGAAGGCTTAATCCGCCTCCGATACTCTCAGCGGCCTGAGTCTGCACCGCAGATTCAGGCCGCTTTTTTGTGCCCGCACGGCGGCATGGTAACGGGAAAGTTATTGGAAGCGCGCGCCGGGGCACCCCATTGAGGGAGGCTATGGATTCCCCCGTTCAAAGCCTGTCCCCTAAAGCCAATCCTGCCCTGCGTGGTGCGGTGGTGCTGGGGATTCTGCATCTGGTGATTGCTTTGCTGACGCGCATCGCCCTGCTTATGCAGGCCCGGCACGATGTGAACTGGGACCTCAGCCTCGCGGGGGCTTTTCTTAGCGGCGGTATGGCCGATGTGGTGACCACGTTTTTTGTGGTGCTCCTCTGGCTGCTCCTCTGCAGCCTGCTCCCGCAGTTTCTGTGGCGGCGGGTGGGCTGGTGGTTCACGGCGGTCCTCTTCTTCGTCTATACGGCGGCCCTCCTGTTTGCCGGCGTGGCGGAGTGGTTCTTCTGGGAGGAGTTCCAGGTGCGCTTCAATTTCATCGCTGTGGATTACCTCGTATGGACGCAGGAGGTCTGGGGAAACATCAGCGAATCCTATCCGATGCCGCTGATCATTAGTCTGCTCGCCGTGGCTTCGCTGGCGGTGGTGGGCCTCTTAATCCGGCTGGGATGCGTCCGCTGGGTGGCCGGGGGGCAGTTCACAGTGAAGTCGAGATTCGCCGGGCTCTTTACAATGCCGGCCATTTCTGGACTTTGTGTCGTGCTGCTTTCAGAAAGCCTTATTCCCCCGTTTCAAAACGAGTATCACCGTGAGCTGGGCAAGAACGGATTCTATTCGCTGTTCGCCGCATTCCGGCGCATGGAGATCGACTATGACAAGTTCTACCGCGTGCTGCCGGTGGAGGAGGCGCTTTCGAAAACCCGCGTCATGCTGACCACGGAGGATGCCAAACCAGTTAGCGATCAGCCGCTGGATTTGCGCCGCCGCATCACCGCCGCCGGACCGGAGCAGCGCTGGAATGTGGTCATCGTGTGCATGGAGAGCATGAGTGCCGACTTCATGGGCATGTTCGGCAATTCGTTAAAACTCACGCCGAACCTCGACCGCCTGGCAGCGGATGGACTCCTGTTTTCGCAATGCTATGCTACCGGCACCCGCACGGTGCGCGGACTGGAGGCGCTCACGCTGAGTCTGCCGCCTACGCCGGGTCAGGCCATCATTTACCGGCCTGGCAGCACCGGTCTTTACACGCTGGGAGCCCTCTTTGGCGCCCGCGGTTATGAGTCGGCATTCCTTTACGGCGGTGACGGCCGGTTCGATTACATGAACCGCTACTTCGGCGGCAACGGCTACAAAGCGCTCGACAAGAATGCGTGGGACGGGGCCGACATCACATTCGAAACTTCCTGGGGTGCCTGCGATGAAGATCTCTTCCGCAAAGCCATCCAGCAGGGCGACGCCGCCCATGCTGCCGGGCGGCCGTTTCACCTGTTCTGCATGACGACGAGCAACCACCGCCCATTCCTCTTTCCCACGGGCAAGTTCGTGCGCCGTCCGGAGCTGGATGGCAGGCAGGCTTCGGTGGCATACGCTGACTATGCAGTCGGGCAGTTGGTGGAAGCTGCGGCCGGCCGCCCGTGGTTCGACAACACCGTGTTTCTCTTCGTTGCCGATCACTGCGCCAGCAGCGCCGGCAAGTCGGATCTGGATGTGACCAAATTTCATATCCCGGCGATTCTCTGGAGTCCGAAGTTGATCGCGCCGCGGGATGTCAGCACCCTATGCAGTCAGATTGATCTTGTCCCCACGCTGCTGGGCCTGATGCGCTGGCAGTACACCTCACTCTTTTTCGGGCGCGATGTGCTGAGTGCCGCAGCTGGCGGATCCGGGCCGCGTGCATTTGTTTCCAACTACCAAAAAATTGGCCTGCTGCATCCGGACCGTCTGGCGATCCTCAAACCGCGGCGGGAAGTGGCGCTCTACCGGGCTGATCTGGCCACGGGCGGTCTCATTGCTGATGAATCGCTCACTCCTCTCGCCGACGAGGCCGCTGCATGGTATCAGTCGGCCTCGTGGCTGTGGCGGAATCAGCTGCACACCGGACAGAACGGAGTCACTCTGGAAATGGCGCAGTAGCGAGGCCGCTATTTCTTCTGCGCCGCCTTCCACGCGGGCCATCCGCCGTGCAGCACGCGGATATCCAGTTCACCCAGGGGAAGCTCGTTGAGCTTTTCCTGCAGTTCCCGGCTGGCGGCGCACTTCTGGGCGTCGCAGTAAATGATGAGGGTTTGGCCGGTGCCCTTCTCGTCGAGCAACTGCATGAAGGGAAACATCAGCTCGTCCCATTCATATACATTGAGCAGCTGAGCCCCCGGAATATGGCCTTTATTGAACTCCGCGCGGGGCCTCGCATCGAGCCAGATGACACCTTTGCTTTTCTCGAGGGCCAGCGCGTCCTGCAGAGTGATTTCGCCGGGTCCGGCGCGTTCGCTCACCAGATACAATTCCGGGCGCTGCGGGTGCCAGCGCCAGGTGGCCCAGGCCGCCCCGGAGGCCAGACTCATGAGCAGGGCCGTTTGCCAAATGCTGCGGGCGATCATGGCTGCGGTGCCGGCGTGGCCCTCGGGCGCTTCACGTTAAAAAAGAGCAGCCGCTTCTGGAAACGGGGGTAGGGCGCATCGGTCTCCACCCGCAACACGCCCATCATGGGTTCGGCAGTGGATTTTGGAGTGAGCGTGATCTCGTATTCGCGCCCTTTGGTGACCTCTTTGACTTCGGCCACCATATTGTCCCGGCTGCTCACCAGCCCGGTGACTGCGATGGCCCTGTCGTCCACGATGGTGAATTTCATCTTTTTGGCCTTCGGCTCCTCGCCCACATCCCAGGCGACAGATTCCGGCTCTACTTTGTAAACCACCGGGATGGTTACTTTAACGGTCAGGGTGATTTCCGGCTGCGCGGGATCATCTGTGGTCACGACCACCTGCTTTGCCACTTCGCCCTCGAACGTACCAAGCAGAAAGGCGGTCTCCACGATGCCCTCTTCACCTGGCTGGAATTCCAGTTTGTCTCCTTTGGTTTTGGCCTTCAGGCAGGAACAGTAGGTGGCGATATCCGTGATCTTCACCGGTTTGTCGCCGGCGACCTTGAATTTGAAGTCCGCCGCGGTCTCCGTGGCCGCCCGGTCTGCGGTGCGGCTCAGTTCCACCTTCTCGAAGGTCAAACCAGCGTGCGCCACGGCTCCGAGGCAGAGTGCTGCACCGCTTATCAGTAACCGGATGATCCATTTCATGGCATCGACTCTGGAGAAAAAGCGGCCGGATTCCATGGGAAAATTAGCGTGCGGCGCATTCCTGTCCTCTGTGTGCCACTCGTTTTTTCTTAATAAGTGGCGACCCCTACGGGAATCGAACCCGTGTATGCACCGTGAAAGGGTGCTGTCCTAACCGCTAGACGAAAGGGTCATTTGCTTTGTGCAGCTGTGCTGCGGGCGGGCGCGGCAATCGCCCAAAGTGGAGGGGAGTGCAAGTGAAATTTTTTGGCGCTGCAAGTCAGGCGCATTTCCGGTCAAAGCAGTTTCGTCCGCAGGTAGCGGCCCGTCAGACTTTGCGCGCAGCCGGCAATCATCTCCGGCGGGCCCTCCGCCACGATGCCGCCGCCGGCCGCGCCGCCTTCCGGACCCATATCAATGATCCAGTCGGCGCATTTGATGACGTCGAGGTTGTGCTCGATGACGATGAGGGTGTTGCCCTGGTCGCGCAGGTTGAAGAGCACGCGGAGGAGGACTTCGATGTCGCTGAAGTGCAGGCCGGTGGTCGGTTCGTCGAGCAGATAGAGTGTGCGGCCGGTGGCGCGTTTGCCGAGTTCGGCGGCGAGTTTCAGACGCTGGGCTTCGCCGCCGCTGAGGGTGTTGGCCGGCTGCCCGAGTTTCAGGTAGCCGAGACCGACGCTGCACATCATGCGCAGCTTGTCGCCGAGGCCCGGCGTGGCGCGGAAAAAGTCGGCGGCTTCATCCAGCGACATCTCCAGCACCTCCGCGATGTTGCGGCCCTTGAACGTGACCTCCAATACCTCGCGGTTGTAGCGCTTTCCCTCGCAGGCCTCACAGATGACATAGACGTCGCTGAGAAAGTGCATGTCGATGCGGATAAGACCGTCGCCTTCGCAGGTCTCGCAGCGCCCGCCCGCGGTGTTGAAACTGAACGTGCCGGGCGTGTAGCCGCGTACTTTGCTGGCCGGGAGCTGGCTGAAAAGATCGCGGATGTGTGTGAAGGCGCCGATGAATGTGGCCGGATTGCTACGCGGGCTGCGGCCGATGGGGCTTTGATCAATGACGACGGCTTTGTCCAGTTGCTGGAGGCCGCTGATGCCCGCGTGTTTACCCGGCGGCTCCTTGGCGTGGTAGAGTTTGCGGAAAATCTCGCGGCGCAGAATATCGTCCACGAGTGTGCTCTTTCCACTGCCGCTGACACCCGTAACGCACACGAAGCAGCCGAGCGGAAAGCTCACGTCCATGCCGCGCAGGTTGTTCTCTGTGGCGCCGTGGACCGTGAGCCAGCCGTTTTCCAAAACCTCCTGAGCTTTCCCGCGCGGCGGCGGAGCGATTCGCTTTTTGGGCAGTGCGATCCTGGCCGTGCCGGCGAGAAACCGGCCGGTGCTGCTGTGCTCGTTGGCGAGCACTTCATTCACCGTGCCCGCGGCAATGAGTTCGCCCCCGTGCGGCCCCGCGCCCGGGCCGAGATCAATGACATAATCCGCCGCGGCGATGGTGTCCTCGTCGTGCTCCACCACGACCACCGTGTTCCCCAGGTCACGCAATTCCCGCAGCGTCGCCAGCAGGCGGTCGTTGTCGCGCTGATGCAGACCAATGCTCGGCTCATCCAGCACGTAAAGCACGCCACTCAGCCGCGAACCCAGTTGCGTCGCCAGGCGAATCCGCTGCGCCTCGCCGCCGCTCAGCGTGCCATATTCCCTCGCCAGCGTGAGATAGCCCACGCCCACGTCATGAAGGAAGCGCAGCCGCGATTCGATCTCGCGCAGCACTTCCCTCGCGATGTCCCTCTGCTGCGCGGTGAGGTTCAGGGAACCCAGCGCCTGCCTTGCTTCGGCGACGGTGAGCGCGGTGAACTGGTCTATCGCGAGGCCCTTTTTCTGCACCTCCATCGTCACCGCGAGGAACTCCGGCTTCAGACGGCGGCCGCCGCAGGTCTGGCAGGGTGAGGGGTTCATGTAGCGGCGGATGTTCTGCTTTACGAACTCGCTTTCGCTCTCCTCCAGCAGGCGCCGGGCCTCCTGCGCGAGTCCCTCAAACGGCTTGGCGACGACGCGGGTGGTCGCACTCTTCGCGATGTCCATCTTCACTGGTGTCTTGCCGGTGCCCTGGAAGAGCGCGTCTTTGAATGTCTGCGGCAGTGAGGCGAACGGCGCCTTTTCATCCACGCCAAAGTGCGCAGTGAGCGCGGCGATCTTGCGGTCGTGCACGGCTTTGAGCTTCGGATTCTTGCCCCACCACGTTTTCACCGCACCGTCGGCCAGCGATTTCTGTTTGTCAGGCACGAGCAGATCCGGGTCGCACCACATTTGGGTGCCGAGGCCTTCACAGGTCGCGCAGGCTCCGGCGTGGCTGTTGAAGGAGAAATGCCGCGGCGTCAGCGGCGGCATGCGGAAGCCGGTTTCCGGATTCGCATACAGCGTGGTGAAGACCCGCTCCTTCCATTCCGCGCCGTCCTGAATCAAAACGAGCACGCGACTCGCCGGCCCGCTCCAGCGCAGGGCCACAGGCAGCGAATCCATGAGCCGCGTGCGAATGTCCGCGCGCACCACCAGACGGTCCACCACAAGGTCAACAGGTGCGCCCTCCTTCACATCCGGCTTGTCCTCAAGGTCGCACACTGCGCCATTCACCCGCACCCTGACAAAGCCCTGGCGCTGCAGCTTCTCGAACAGTTTCTTTGGCTGCATCGTCTCGCTCTCCGGCAGCGGCGCGAGTACCATGATGCGCGCGCCTTCGGGCAGCCCGAGGATCTCCTCCGCGATCTCCGGCGTCGTGTAGCGGTGAATCTTCACGCCCGTCACCGGATCGTGCGGCGTGCCGCAGGTGGCGTAAAGCACGCGCAGGAAGTCATAAATTTCCGTGACCGTCGCGATGGTGCTGCGCGGGTTCGCCGCCGCCGTGTGCTGCTCTATGGCGATGGCCGGCGAGAGCCCTTCGATACTGTCCACGTCCGGCTTTTCCAGCCGGTCGAGGAACTGCTGCGCGCGCGCGCTGAGGCTCTCCACGTAGCGCCGCTGCCCCTCAGCGTAGAGCGTGTCGAAGGCGAGCGACGACTTCCCGCTGCCGCTCACACCGGTGATCACCGTGAGGCTGTGCTTCGGCAGCGTCACCGTGATGTTCTTCAGGTTGTGCTGCCGTGCGCCGGTGATGCGGATGAAGTCGTCGGGCATGATTGAGAGCGCCGACATTCCGCTTCCGTTCCCGCGGTGCAATGCGGATTCCCCGGCGCTGCAATTTCCGCCCGCCTCCATTTGCGCCGCGCCGCGCTGCCGCCTAGTCGTGCGGCATGGATTTCACGA
>Ga0315905_10005022_pt1 | contig 13502 bp, 9 predicted proteins | sample LakEriMetagenome_5_FD_203522 | JGI IMG/M metagenome (GOLD analysis project Ga0315905, IMG submission 203522) | Freshwater fungal communities from buoy surface, Lake Erie, Ohio, United States - Buoy 4 MA121 | ecosystem: Environmental > Aquatic > Freshwater > Lake | place: USA: Lake Erie, Ohio... | reverse complement strand
GTCACTGAGTTGGCTCACATGCACGAGGCCATCTTGATGCACGCCGATGTCCACGAAGGCACCGAAAGCGGTCACGTTCGTCACGATGCCAGGCAGTTTCATGCCGACGGTAAGATGCTTCATCTCGCTGACACCTTCGGCGAACTGGAAGACCTCGAACTGCTTGCGCGGATCGCGTCCTGGCTTTGCCAGTTCGTTCATGATGTCCTGCAGCGTCGGCAGGCCCACGTCCTCGCTCACATACTTCTTCAGGTCGATCTTCTGGCGCAAATCCGCACGCTGCATGAGGTCGCTGACTGTGCAGCCGATCTCAGCGGTCATTTTTTCCACGAGTGGATAGCGCTCCGGGTGGACCGCGCTTGCATCCAGCGGATGCGCTGCGTCGCGAATGCGCAGGAAGCCTGCGGCTTGCTCGAAGGCCTTGTCGCCGAGCCGTGGAACCTTGAGCAAATCCTTGCGGCTCTTGAACGGGCCGTTCTCATTGCGGAAGGCCACGATGTTGGCCGCATGCGCGCTGTTCAGCCCGGAAACGTAGCTGAGTAGCTGCTTGCTGGCCGTGTTCAGTTCCACGCCGACGCCGTTCACCGCGCTGATCACTACATGATCGAGGCTCGTCTTGAGCTGGTTTTGATCCACATCGTGCTGATACTGACCCACACCGATCGACTTCGGATCGAGCTTCACCAACTCCGCCAGCGGATCCATGAGGCGCCGGGCTATAGAAACAGAGCCGCGCACCGTCACGTCTTGATCGGGAAACTCTTCACGAGCGACTTCGCTGGCGCTGTAAATCGACGCGCCGCTTTCATTGACCATGATCACCGGAATCGCCTTCGGCAGACCAATCTTGTTCACGAACATCTCGGTTTCGCGGCTGGCCGTGCCATTGCCGATGGCGATGGCCTGGATCTTGAAACGCTCGACGAGATTGGTCAGCAGCGTCTTCGCATGCATGAGGCTGTTGCCATCACCGAGCAGATAAATCACATCATTGAAGAGAAGCTGGCCCTGCGCATCGAGCACCACGACCTTGCAGCCGGTGCGGAAGCCGGGATCAATGCCCAGCACGCGTTTCTGCCCCAGCGGAGCTGCCAGCAGCAGTTCACGCAGATTGTCCGCGAAAACGCGGACGGCTTCGGTGTCCGCCTTCTTCTTCGATTCAAGACGTGCTTCTGTTTCCATGCTGGAGCTGAGCAAACGCTTGTAGCTGTCCGCGCAGGCCAGTTTCATTTGGTCAGAGCAGGCGTTGCCGCCTTTGACGAAGAGGTTCTCCAGCATCTTGACCGCCGTGTCTTCGGCGGGCTGGATGCGCATGAGCAGAAAGCCTTCTTTTTCACCGCGCCGGATGGCCAACATGCGGTGAGAGGGGATCGACTTTAGTGGCTCGCTCCAGTCGAAGTAGTCACGGAACTTCTGCGCCTCTTCGTCGGTCTCTTTGCCAAACATGACCTTGGAAATGACTGTGGACTGCTCCGCGAAGAATTTTCGCAGCGTCGCACGCGCTTCCGCGTGATCGCTGATGCGCTCCGCGATGATGTCGCGAGCGCCACTGAGTGCATCGGCGGCGTCTTTGACGCGCAGTTCTTCGGTTGCGTGATCTGGGTTCACAAACTTCGCCGCCTCGCCACTCAGATCGACGCCCTGCGTCATCAAATTCGCCTCGATGAAGTCAGCCAGCGGCTCCAGACCTTTTTCCTTCGCGATGGTGGCCCGCGTGCGACGTTTCGGCCGGAACGGTGCGAAGATGTCCTCCAGCGCGTTGACGGTTTCCGCCTTGTCGAGTTTCACCCGCAGGATGTCCGTCATCAGCTTGCGTTCTTCGAGAGATTTCACGATGGCTCCACGACGGTCATCCAGCGCCACGAGTTGCTCCATGCGCTCCTTCACGTTCAAGATCTGCACCTCGTCCATCGACCCTGTCGCTTCCTTTCGATACCGGGCGATGAACGGCACCGTGGCGCCGTCGGCAAACAATTTGGCCGTCGCGCCGACCTGAATGGCCCGCAGGCCCAGTTCCTTGGCGACACGCTCGACGTGAGCGACATTGATGTTGAGTTCGTTGGCAGCAGACATGGTTGGGGAAAGTTCGAAGTTTCAGGTTCAAGGTTTCAAGCAGGATGCCATGAAGCCCGGTTGGGAGTGGTGGAGTTAGCGAGAGCATCAGATCGGGCAACTGATGAGCTTCACATGTGAAAAACTTTTGTCGGAGGCATGGCTTGACATCGTGTTGCGAAGTTTTCGTGGCTTGGTCGTATTAAAAAATCATGAAAATATTGATCGCCGCATTCCTGGTTTCAATCAGCGCATCCGCCGCTGAAGACTGGCCACGCTGGCGTGGCGAGAAGGCTGACGGTCGGTGGAATCCAGCCGGCATCCCTGCTGACTTTTCAAGGAAGGAACCGGAGCGACTGTGGAAAGCGGAGATCGGAGCAGGATTCGGCGGAGTGACGGTCAGTGATGGTCTTGTCTATGTGATGGATCGACAGCAAATGCCGCAGGAGGTGGAGCGGGTGCGGTGCTTCCATGCCGAAACCGGCCAAGAAGTCTGGCAGCAGAGCTGGGAGGTGAGCTACGGCGGCATGGATTATGGCACGGGGCCGCGTGCCTCGGTGAACATCCTGGATGGCAAGGCTTATGCGTTGGGAGCGACGGGTGTGGCATCGTGTCTTGAGGCGAAGACTGGCAAGGTGCTCTGGCAGGTGAACATGGTCGAAATCTGCGGCGCGAAAATTCCGACCTGGGGCTTTGCGGCGTCACCGGTGATCGATGGAGCGCGTGTTTTGCTGCACGTCGGTGCCAACGAGGGCTCCGTCATCGCTTTGGACAAAAACAGCGGCAAGGAAGTGTGGCGCGGCGGGCCGGATCGCGCGGGTTACTGTACTCCGGAGATCATGACGCAGGACGGCAAACGTCAGCTCATCGCCTGGGGGCCGGAGCATGTGCAGAGCCTCAATCCTGATAGCGGAGCGCTGAACTGGACTTATCCATACAAGATCACCTACGGCGTCAGCATCGCGCAGCCGTTGTATCATGATGGTGTGCTGCTCGTCTCCGGCTATTGGCATGGCGCGAAGGGATTCCGGCTTGGGAAGGGCGTTGAACTGCTCTGGGAGAACGAAACCGAGATCTGCGGCCTCATGTCGGCCCCTCTGCTCAAAGATGACATCGTTTACATGCTCGACAAAAACCGCGGCCTGCAAGCCTTCGAGTTGAAGACCGGCAAAATCCTCTGGAGCGATGACAACACGCTGACACCGAAGGATCGCAACCCGCAGATGAGCCTTGTTTGGATGGACGAGGCAAAAAATCTCGCCGCGCTGCTCAATGCGAGCGGTGAACTCGTTTATGTGACGCTGAAGCCCGAAAAGCACGAAGAGCTGGCCCGCTGGCAGATCATCGGCAAAACCTGGGCGCATCCCGGCTTTGCAGGGAACCGGCTTTTTGCCCGCAGCGATAAAGAACTCGTGGGTTGGAAGCTGTGGTGAGGCTCATGGGACAGATCGAAGTTTTTCTAGCCTGCGACGTGACCCACCGGGCGCGTCCTTGATCTCATGGGCATTGAAGAACTTCAGCAGCGGTTCTTCCGGTTTCAAATCGCCGAGGCAAGGAAAGAAACACGCCGCGAAATGGCGGCTGGCTTTCTCTGCGGTGGTCATGTAGCCTCGATCCCATATGAGCACAGCTACCCTCATTAAATCAGCGTTATTGGTGCTTTGGATTCACGGCACTGCTTCCGCCCAGGCCATTGACGGAACTGTCCTGCTGGAAGAGAAGGTCCAGAAGATCATTTTCCCCATCGTCCAATTCAAAGACGCCACCATTGAGCAGGCAGTTGAATACATCCGTGTCAAAAGCCGTGATCTGGACTCAATTACCCAGCCGCCGGCAACGACGGGCGTCTCCATCGTTCTTCGCGATGGCGCTTTGACGGACACCATCAGCCTGGACCTCAGAGATGCTCCGCTGATCGAAGTCGTGCGTTACTGCGCGGAGCGTGTGGGGTTGCAATACCGCGTGGAAAAGCATGCGGTGGTGCTAGCCGTTAAGTTTGAGGAAAAGCCCGCGCCTCCGGCGGCCACGCCGCCTCCTGTGCTGGGGAATGCCGATCAAATCATCTTTCCGACGGTTCAGTTCCGTGATGCCACCCTGGCCGAAGCCGCCGAGTACTTCCGCGTCAAATCGCGTGACCTCGATCCTGCCAAGCAAGGAGGTGTGAACATCGTCGTCAAACCCGGCGGGGCGGATGTCAAAATCTCCCTCGACCTGCGTGACATTCCGCTGCCACATGCATTGGCTTACGCAGCCGACCTCAGCGGCCACCAGCTCAGCACGGATGGCCAGTCTTACCTTCTCACACCTTTGAAAGCGGAGTGATCCCATGACGCCGCTGCCACTCGCCGACCACTATGCACGCTTTCGCGATGCAGTGTTCAGCGGCATTGAGGAGACGCGGTTGCCAGGCTTTGAGGTGCCTCTGACCGAGCTTGATCTGCAAAGCCTGTGGTTCGCCGGAGCCTTCGGTAGTGAATTCACCAGCGCGGATGGCCAAGTGGTGCGCATCATCGACTTCGGCACCTGGAACTCCGGCCCCGGCCCGGATTTCACCGGCTGCGCGATCCGCGTGGATGATCAAACGCACCATGGTGATATCGAGCTCGATCCCGATGCGCGTGACTGGGAGCGCCACCAGCACGGCGCGAATGCGGACTACGACCGCGTCGTGCTGCATCTCTTCTTCGACGCGCCGCAGGAGCGTTTTTACACGCGCACGAGTCAGCATCGCGAGGTCACGCAGATTGTGTTGACTCCGGCGATGCTCGCCGGCGATGCGAGGCCGAATCGCAGCCTCGCCGCCGCACGCTTGGGCCGCTGCGCCACGCCCCTCCATGAGATGGATGCTGCGCGGGTGCAGTCCATCATCGAGTCCGCCGCACAATACCGGCTGGAGCTGAAATCAAAGCGCCTGCACCGCTGCGTGGCCGCACAGGGCCGTGAAGAGGCCATTTATCAGGCGCTGGCACGCGCCCTCGGCTACAGCAGTAACCAGCAGCCCTTCGTCCTGCTCAGTCAGCGACTGCCCTTGAGGCGTCTGCTTAAATCCGTGGCGACGGCTCGTGAAGCGCTGCTCTTTGGCGTCTCCGGCTTCCTCGAAGTCATGCGTGCGGATGACACGGAGCCTGAAACACGCGCCTACTTGCGTCAGCTCTGGTCCCAGTGGTGGAAAGTCCGCAACGACTGCCTGCGCTGGCTGGAGGAGCGCCAGCTCCCGCGTTGGAAGCTCAAAACCATCCGTCCCGGCAATCATCCGCAGCGCCGTCTCGGTGCGCTGGGCGCTCTGCTCCATGCGTGGCCGCAAGTCGTCGCACCGCTGGCCGATGCCACGCGCTGGAGCCAGGCTGCGTGGCGCGACACGCTGCTGGCGCTCACGCATGATTTCTGGAGCACGCATTACACCCTGCTGGCCGATCCTGCTGCCAAACCGATCTCACTCATCGGCGAAACACGCGTGCAGGAGATGCTCGCCAATGTCGCCTACCCGCTGCTCGTGCCCGAGCGGACGCGCCTGTGGGCCGAATACCTCGAACTTCCCGCCCTGCTCGACAATCAAAAAGTCCGCCGCGCCGTGCAGCGTCTCTTTGGCGATGACCCACGCGGCAAAGACTTCACCAAGAAGCTGCACCACCAGCAGGGCTTGCTGCAAATTTATGAGGACTTCTGCCTCGAAGACGACTCCGCCTGCGCGCACTGCCCGTTCCCGGAACGATTGAAGGAGTGGAGTTAAATCTTCCGTTCAAACGGCATGCGCCTTCTTTTCGCTCTTCTTCTCTCTTCCTCGCTCATTGTTGCGGCTGATCTGCCCGATCCGGCTGCCATCACCGCCGCCATGAAAAAGGCGGTCGTATACGCCCATACGCATCTCGCTCGTGAAGGCGGTTATGCGTCCTCGTATGACAAAGAAGGGAAGATCGGCGAGGTTGAGCACGGGAAGTCGCCCACGATCATTTCCATCCAGCCTCCGGGCACGACGACGATGGGTTTGGCGATGCTGAAAGCTTACCAGGCCACCGGCGAGGAGGCGTGCCTCACTGCGGCCAAAGATGCGGCCAAAGCGCTGCTCAAATGCCAGCTCGCTTCCGGCGGTTGGGGCAGCGAATTCGATTTTGATCCTGAAAAGGCCAAAAAATATCATCTCCGCAGCGATCTCGAAGCTGGCGACAAAGAACCTGGCAAGCGCAACCACTCCACCACGCTCGATGACAACAAGACGCAGTCTGCGCTGCTTTTTTTGCTCGAAATGACCCACGAGCCTGCCTGCAAAGACGATGCGGAGCTGAAACGCTGCACCAAGGTTGCCTTCGATGCCGTGCTCGCCGCGCAAGCCCCCATCGGTGCTTGGCCGCAGCAGTTCAGCGGCCCCGCTAATGCCACCGCTCCCGTTTTAAAAGCGAGCTATCCCGAGACTTGGAGCCGCACCTTTCCCGCCGTGAAATACACCGGCTTCTACACGCTCAACGACGACAACCTGCAGCAGATCGCCAAGGTGCTGTTCCGCGCCTACGAGTTGGAAAAAGACGAGCGCTATCTAGCGGCGCTGAAAAAACTCGGCGACTTCTTCATCCGCGCGCAAATGCCCGAGCCGCAGCCCGTTTGGGCGCAGCAATATGATCGCGAAATGCATCCTGCCTGGGCGCGCAAGTTTGAGCCGCCATCCGTCACCGCCTACGAAAGCATCGGAGCCATGGAGACGCTGCACCAGCTCTGGGTGCTCACCGGCGATGAGCAATACCTAGCACCCATCCAGCCCGCGCTTGCCTGGTTCGAGCGCTCGAAGCTGCCAGATGGCAAACATGCCCGCTTTTACGAACTGAAGACGAACAAGCCACTCTTCTTCGTCAAAGATACCTACGAGCTGACTTACGATGGCAGCAACATTCCCACGCATTACTCCTTTACCGACGAGGTGCAGGATAACATCGACGATCTCAAAAAGAAGCTCGCGCAAAGCCGTGAAGACTTGCAGCGCAAGCTCCAGGGGCCAGCCACTCCCAAAGAGTGGAAAAGCCGCGCCAAGGGTGTCATCGCCAAAGTGCAGAAAGCCCTCAGCGCCCTCGACAGCGAAGGTCGCTGGCTCAAGGACGACCAGATCGACGCTGCGGAATTCTCCAAACACCTGACGGCGATGGCCTATTACATTGAGGCGGCCACGAACAGCGTGAAACCCTGAATGGGACGATGAAAAATCCCACTGGAGGTCATCTTTGAAGAGCCGGTGTCGATTTGTGCTAGCCGTCGGATGCGTAGCGGTTCATGATCAGCTTTTATGGCTGAAGAACCTACTCCCGATGAGACTCCTTCGTTTGATGTGCCTAGCATTGATGAAATGTCTGCTTACCTGCCGCAGTTCAAGTTTGAAAAGCTAGCGGCCTGCGGTGGCATGGGCGCAGTGTACAAAGTTTGGCAGGAAAGCTTGGCCCGCTGGGTGGCCGTGAAAATCCTGCCGCCGAAGTTCAGCGCGGAGCAGGGATTCGCCGACCGTTTCAAAACCGAGGCACGGGCGATGGCGAAGCTCAATCACACGAACATCGTGGGCGTGTACGACTTTGGCATCACACCTGCCGGCCATCTGTTTCTGGTGATGGAGTGGATCGAGGGACGCTCGCTCCACGATCTGATCCACAAGACCAACCTGACGCTGCGCAAGGCAACGAACTTAGCCATGCAGCTCTGCGAGGCGCTGAGCTTTGCGCACGAGCACGGCATCATCCACCGCGACATCAAGCCGGGTAACATCATGGTCAACGACGCGGATCATGTGAAGGTGGCTGACTTCGGGCTGGCGCGACCGGTTTCCAATGAGGCGGAGGAGGACAATCCGATGGGCACACCAGACTACGCCGCACCTGAGATTCGCGGCGGCAGTGTGATCGACCACCGAGTGGACATTTTCGCGGTCGGAGTGGTGCTGTACGAGATGCTGGCGGGCCGCGTGCCGGAGGAGCCACGGCGTCCCGTCACGTTGTTTGCCAAAGTTTCGTCGCGCTGGGATGAGATCATCGCTCGGGCCATTCATCCCGATCCCGAGAGGCGCTACCAGGACGCAGGTGAATTTCGTGCACACATCAATGTGGCGATGAAACAGGAAACCGGCGTGGCGCTGCCTGAGGCGGACGATCACAAGCCCCAAAGGCCGTCTGCGAAGCCTACGGCACCGCTTAGGTCTCAACCGCAGCAACTGGGACTGACGCTGGGCATTGTGGGACTGGTGGTGGTAGCGTTGCTTGCACTGATTTTTTGGCCCTCACCACGAAAGACTGCCGCCATGGCTTCTGAAGTTGCGGAGGCCACGCCAGAAGAGATCCAACAGGTCATTTCGACGCTGGCGACTTCTGACCCGGAGCTGACGCGTCTTTTGAACTCGTTTTCAGAAGATTGGGCCGCCAGCGGAGCCGGGCAAAATCCGGCCCTTGCTGAAAAGCTGCGCGGCGCACTGAACTCGGCGCTGCAGTCGAAAACGAAGGACCGCAGGGAGGCGGCCAGACGTGCTGAGATCGTAACGGCGGAACTGGCCAAGCTAAAAGGCGTAGCGCCTTCCCTGAAGGCGCTGATGCAGGCTGCTGAATCGTCTTTTTGACCCGCTCCGAATCACCGGAAGCTCTTCGCGAAGTCGTCGGAAGTCGCCTTGGCGACGACCTTCGTCTTCTGGAAGGTCGAAGCCTCGCCTTTTTCGATCAAAATGCGCTCGTAGTCGGCGGAGGACATCGGCAGGGTGATCGTGGCGTCTTGCCAAGTAGAAAGGAGGATGGCGTTGGCGAGTTCGACGCTGCAAATCCCTTCGGAAGCGGGAGAAAGGAGCTTTTCGTCCTTCAGGATCGCGTTGGTGAAGTTTTGCAGGATCTCAACGTGCTGGCCACCGGTTTGATCGACCGGGATGTCCATGTGCCAGCTTTCCGGCATGGCAAAGGCGGCCTCCGCTTCCATGCAGAACTTACTCATCGGCTGGCGGTTGCGCTGGAAGTGGATGCGAGTGCCGTCGGTGACGGTCAGGCGGCCTTGCTCGGCGGAAATTTCGAGCTTGTTGATGCCCGGTGCTTCGCCCGTGCTGGTGACGAAGGTGGCCGTAGTGCCGTTGTCATACTGCATGACGGCAGTCACATCGTCCTCGACTTCGATCTCATGGAAGCGGCCAAACTGGCAGAAGCCGCGCACTTTTTGCGGCATGCCGAAGAGCCATTGGAAGAGGTCCAGATTGTGCGGGCATTGATTCATGAGCACGCCGCCGCCCTCGCCCTTCCAGGTGCCGCGCCAGCCGCCAGTGGCGTAGTAGTAGTTCGTGCGGAACCAATTGGTGACCTCCCAGTGAACGCGACGCACGGCGCCGAGTTCACCGCTTTCGATGAGCTCCTTCACCTTCTTGAAGCAGGCGTTCGTCCGCATGTTGAACATGGCGGCGAAGATCTTGGTTTTGTCCGTGTGCGCGGCGATCAAGCGCTCGCAATCGGCTTTGTGGACGGAGATAGGCTTCTCCACCAGCACATGGAGTCCAGCTTTGAGGGCCTCAATGCCGATGGTCGTGTGGCTGAAATGCGGCGTGCAGATGAGGATCGCGTCGAGGTGACCGCTGCGGATCATCAAGTTCACATCGGTGAAGGCTTTCTCGCCCTCAATCAAGTTCGGCAGGGTGCCGACGCTCTCGCACAGCGCAGTGACGCGCAGTCCTGGCACCTTGCCTGCGCGGATGTTCGCCAAGTGTGCCTTACCCATGTTTCCAAGCCCAACGATTCCAAGTCTGACGGTTTCCATGGCGCGAGCCTAGCGGGGCAAACAAAGTGGTCAAGCGACTCAACAGTTGCACCATGGCTCTCAAGGGACACTTTTGCTCATGCGACCGCCGGACAGCCTCCGAACCTGGATCATCCTTGCCACAGGATGGCTTTCGGCGCTGTCCGCACTCCCGCTTATGGCGCAAGACCTCCGCATCGGCATCATCGGCCTCGACACCTCGCACTCGGAGCAGTTCACTCTGCGGCTAAACGATCCCGCGAACCCCAACCACATTCCCGGCGCACGAGTCGTCGTGGCCTTTCCCGGCGGCAGTCCTGACATTGAGGAAAGCAAGTCGCGAGTGGACGGCTTTACGGCCACGGTGCGGGATAAGTTTGGCGTGCGGATCGTCAATAGCGTGGCAGAAGCCTGCAAAGACGTGGATGCGATCCTGCTCCTCAGTCTGGATGGCCGCCCTCGGCTGGAGCAGATGAAACAAATCCTCACTGCCGGCAAGCCGGTGTTCATGGACAAGCCGGTCGCTGCCTCGCTTAAAGACGCCGTGGAAATTTACCAACTCGCCGCCACCGCACAGGTGCCGGTTTTCAGCGCTTCCGCCGTGCGCTGGTATCCCGGCGTGCTCGAAGTCGCCAACGCGGAGAAAACTCCGGCCCGCGGTGCCATCTGCTACGGCCCCGCGCATGTTCTGCCGCATCATCCCGATTTGTATTTCTACGGCATCCATCCCACCGAGGCGCTTTTCACCGTCATGGGAGGCGGATGCCTTTCTGTGACGCGCACCACAGCGCCCTCGGCCTCGGTCGTCACCGGCTTGTGGTCCGGTAGCCGCACTGGCACGCTGCATGCCATTCACGAAGGAGCGAAAGCCTACAAGCTCGTGCGTTTCGGCGATGCGCAGGTCTTCGAGCAGAAGTCCGAGGGGGACTACACCCCGATGCTGCGGGAGATCATCAAGTTTTTCCAGACCAAGCAGGTGCCTGTCTCAGCGAAGCAGACGCTTGAAATCTACGCCTTTATGGAAGCTGCCGAAGAGAGCAAGCGCCGCGACGGCAAGTCCATCACCCTGCGTGAAGTCATGGTCAAAGCTGGAGCTCCTGCAGCTTGGCTGCCCGAGGACGGCAAAGCCAAACCTGAGCCGCCGAAATCCGTTCCCAAGGGACTGCCGCAGCCGGGCGGGTTGTAAGCGGTGAGGGATTTTCACAGACTTTACTTTTCAGGGGGTGGAGACATGATCCTGGGCATGAACTCGCCCCTGCTGGATGCACTGCTGGATGCTCCTGAACTGCCCGAATTGATCGAGCAGGCCCAGCGCGCCTTTGCCCGTGAGCAAAAGCTGCGGCAGAAGTTTTACGCGGACATCACGCCGGAGCACAAATGGGAGTTCATCCAGGGCGAGGTCATCATGCATTCGCCCGCGCTGAACCGGCATCTCACAGCCAGCCAGCGGACTTACGATTTGCTCAGCGCGTATGCACGCGTGCAACAGCTCGGCCTCGTCCGGCATGAGAAGGCCATGACCAGCTTTCCACGCAACGACTACGAGCCGGACGTGATTTTTTTCGGTCCGGCCAAGGCCGCGATCATCGACCCTGACACGCTCAAATTTCCCATCCCCGATCTGATCGTTGAGGTGCTGTCGCCGTCCACTTTGAAGCGTGATCGCGGCATCAAGTTCAAGGACTATGCCCTGCATGGCGTAGCAGAGTATTGGATCATCGAACCCGTGGCGGAGACGGTGGAAGTGCACCGGCTGGCTGGCAACATCTATCCTGCGGTGGCGGCGCAGAGCGATGGTGTGCTGAGCAGTGATGTTGTGCCGGGCTTTGAGATTCCCGTGCGGGCGATCTTTGATGAGGTGGAGAATATGACGGCACTGCGGACAATCTTGAGCGCGGTGTAGGAGATGACTGCCGCAGCCGGGCGGGTCGTGACTCACTCCGCGTTCTGCACCTGCTCGCGGATTTTTTCCAGCTCGGTTTTGGCGGTGACGACGTGGTGAGCGATCTCGGCGTTGTTGCACTTTGATCCCATGGTGTTGAACTCACGAAAAAACTCCTGCAGCAGGAAATCGAGGCTGCGTCCAGCGGGCGCGTCGGCATCAAGGTAGGCGCGGAACTGCTTCACATGGCTGGCGGCGCGAGTGAGTTCCTCGGAGATGTCGGTGCGGTCGGCAAAAAGGGCGATTTCTTTGATCAGGCGCTCGTCTTCGAGTGGGAGTGGCAGCCCGGCGTCCTCCAGACGCTGGCGCAGCAGCTTGCGCTGATGTTCTGGCACGGTGGCGGCTTTGACGCGGATTGACTCCAGCAGGGATTCGATCAAGCGCAGTCGGGATTCGATGTCCGCGCGCAAACTTGCCCCTTCCGCTGCCCGCATGGCATTCAACTGCTTCAAAGCGGCGGTCAGCGCCTCTTGCACGGGCGGCCATGCGTCCTCCGTGGCGATTTCTGTCTGCGCCTGGGTCACCACGCCGGGCATGCGGGTGATGTCTGTCAGCGAAATTTCCGGCGGGATGTCGAGCTTCAGCGCCAGCGTGTGCATGGCGTGAAAATAGTGCGCGGCCAGCGCGTGATCGATGCGCACGGCGTCAGCCTGAGCGCTCGCAGCCTCCCGGCGCACAGCGACGTTGATGCGGCCGCGTGAAACGGCCGTTGCGACTTCGGTGCGAACCGCATTTTCCAGCTCGGCCAGCTCACGCGGCAGATTCACTGCCACTTCGAGCTGCTTGCGGTTCACGGAGCCGCATTCCACGCTCCAGGTCACGCCTTCCCCCCGCGCCTCGCCCCGCCCGAATCCTGTCATGCTTTTCATAGCCCTCTCATTGGAGCGAAATTCGGTCGTGGTAAAGTCTGGGATGAGCGGGCCGCAGATTCACCGAGATTCCGATTTGCATCCCCCCGCGTGCTCCCTACTCTCGCGCCCCCATGGCAAAAGCAGCACTCGGAAAAGGACTCGGAGCCCTCATTTCGGCACCCAATGCGGTGTCCGGAGTCTTGCGCCTGCCGCCGCTCGCCCAGCCTGCTCCAGGAGACGTGGTGAACCGCGTCACGCTGGACCAAATCGTTCCCAGCCCACTTCAGCCGCGCACGGAATTCCAGACGGAGCAGCTCACCGAGCTGATGGAGTCCATCCGTGAGCACGGCATCATTCAGCCTCTGATCGTGCGCCGGGTGAACGGCAAGCTCGAACTCATCGCCGGGGAGCGGCGTTTCCGTGCCTCGCGCGAGCTGGGCCTCAAGGAAGTCCCTGTCATCGTCCGCGAGGCTTCCGATAAGGATGTGCTGGAAATGGCGCTGATCGAAAATCTTCAGCGCGAGGGGTTAAACCCGATTGAGGAGGCGCTGGCCTACTCCCGGTTGGCAAAGGACTTCGGCATGCGCCAGGAGGACATCGCGCAGCGTGTCGGTAAAAATCGTGCCACCGTGGCGAACACCATGCGCTTGCTCGACTTGCCGCAAAACGTGCGTGACCTGCTCGTCAGCTCAAAACTTACCACCGGCCACGCCAAGGTGCTACTCATGCTCAAAAAGCAGGAGGAGCAGGAGCGTGTGGCCCTCCAGATCATCACGAAGGGACTCACCGTCCGCGCTGCAGAAAAGGTGATCGATGCCATCCTGCATCCGCCGCTGCCGCCGAAACCCAAGCCCACGGAAACCGAGTTTGCCCGTGCCATTGAGTCCGTGGAGCAAAAGCTCATCCAGCACCTCACCACCAACGTCAGC